>Ga0187854_10002073_pt1 | contig 17946 bp, 14 predicted proteins | sample June2016WEW_6_15_FD_132445 | JGI IMG/M metagenome (GOLD analysis project Ga0187854, IMG submission 132445) | Peatland microbial communities from SPRUCE experiment site at the Marcell Experimental Forest, Minnesota, USA - June2016WEW_6_150 | ecosystem: Environmental > Terrestrial > Soil >...
AAAGAGGGCCACATTCTGCAGGACCATGGACAGCCCCACGGTCATGAATATCTGGTTCAAAGGAGGAGCATTGAGGATGGGCTGGATGGTGGCTCTTTGAACCGCGACCCCGATGAGGAAGAATAGCGGAAGGATGATGAGCAGGCTGAGATACGGGTCTATCCCATAAAACTGAAATAAAAAATAGGAAGCATACATGGCGAGCATTAAGAACTCACCATGGGCAAAATTGACGATCTCCAGGACTCCAAAGATCAGGGTTAGCCCGATACTGATCAGGGCATACATTCCCCCCAATAATAACCCGTTAATAATCAATTGCAGGATGGTGATTTCCATTCTGGTTTCCCCGGGCAAAAGATTGCAGAGAAATAAATAGGGAGAAAGGGCTAGGCCCTTTCTCCCCCTTCCACCTACGACCCGCTGGCTATTTGATAAACCGGGTGATGCCCTTGGCCCGCTCTTCCCAGGTAGGTAAGGGTAGGAGAAGCTGGCCTACGGCAAATCCCGCGGGATAAACCACTACCATTTTCTGATCCTGCCATTGCATAATAACCGGATGAGCTCTCAGATTCTGCCCGGCGGCAGGGTTATCGGGGGGAGCAAACTTTACCCCGAAGCCAAAGACGGTTCCTCCCTGGGGTATATCCACGGCGAGTGCCGCCTTGCGCACGGCTTCCGGATCGTCAGAACCCGCCTTCGGAAGGACGTCTTCGAAGAGGACCCGGGCGGAAACGAATCCTGAAGTGGCGTGGGTTGCGGGATAATGGCCAAATTTCTTGTTGAATCTTTCCCGGAAGTCATTTAAAACGGTTTGGGTGTTCCCTATGAAAATCTTGGGGTTGAATCCGATCGGGGGGTCACCATTGAATATATAATTAGCCTCATTGCCAAAGGTCTTAGCCCATTCCGGCATGCCATGGCCGGCCCCGGTCCCGATGAAGGCTTTTACATTGAGGTCCATGTCCTTGGCTTGCCGCCAGAAGAGAATGGAATCTTCCATATAACTGGTCGCGATGATTACATCCGGCCTCTTGCTTTTAAAAATCATGACGATGGAGGATAGGTCCACGGTCTTGGCGCTGTAGCTTTCCGTGGCTACCAAATCCATGCCCAGCTCCTTTACCCTGTTGACTGCGCTGTTTCCCACGGTTGTGCCATACAGGGAATCTTCAAACATGATGGCTACCTTCATTTTCTTCGGATCCATCTTGAGCTTGGGGGCGACCACTTCGTTAGTAAAATTGGCCGCCATTTTCCCGACACTGCTCGCCGTGATGGTGGTCCGGAATAGGTACTTAAACCCCCGGGCCGTGATGTTATCGGCGATCGCTCCCTCTTCCCAATAAATGATTTTGTTCCTTTCGGTTACCTCGCTGGCCGCGTAAGAGAGGGAGCTCGAGTAAGTGCCGTTAATAATCTTGACTTTCTCCACCGCAATCAGCCGTTCACATTCGGTCATGGCTTTCTTGGGGTCCACCCCATCGGCCTTCACCCATACAATTTTCCTTCCGTTGATCCCGCCCTTTTCGTTGACCATATCCTCGGCAATGGTGGACCCATTAAACGATTCATTGCCCAGCAGGGCCAGGTTCCCCGTAAATGGGTACAGGGCGCCGATCCTGTAAGGTTCGGCGGCACTTGCCGGGGAAAAAGAGCACATCCCCAGCGCGAATAGTAAAGCCATCAACAATCCCATCCTTTGGTTCCTCATTTCCTACCCTCCTTTTTATTCACGAAATTTTTGAGGTGTTGCCGGAACATCCTTCCGTCCTTTCCTCCCATCGCTAACCTTGTCTATTTTCTATTCATTCATCCGGAGTAGAAACGTTTCCGTTGCAGCGGTCTTGAATCGTTTAACCCCCTGTTTTCGGGAAACTGCCCCCACAACAGGATTACTCATTCTAACCGGTAGGTCTTCCTGAAGATATCTTTATCCAGGAAATCAGCTTTTGAAAGATCCTGAGGAAAGCGGTAGATAGAGCTTGTAGGAAGACGACCTATCTGGGCTATTGCGAGGAGCGGAGCGACGAAGCAATCCCGGGCAAAAATCGGATTGCCACGCCCTTCGGGCTCGTAATGATGTATAGACATTTATTTCGTCCGTATTAATACTCGACTCTCAAAATTTCGATGAACGAATACCAAATCTATCTCCTTATGTCAAGACGAAAATCGGCGGTCCTGGGATTTCTCCATTGTTTCAAAAGTCATTCTTTCCCATTCCTTTTTGGGCTAGTCCCGGCCAATTTTTAGCCGGACGATTTCGGCTCTTCCGGCTCATTCATATCGGACTCCCTTTTCCGGATCATAATCAGGGGGGCGTTGCACGACTTCCATGATGATCCCTCCGATTTTATCCGTACCCATATAGGCTAAGCCGCCCCCTCCTACGAATTTGTCTTGCTGAAGCACCTCAATCCCTTTCCGGGCGAATTTGTCCAAAGTGGTCTGGAGGTTCTTCACATTAAAAAGGATATGGTGAAGTCCTTCCCCTTTTTCATCGAGGAATTCTTTATGGATGGTGTCTCCTTTTTGGTATTCGATCAGTTCGAGTTGCAAAGAGCCCTGCTGGGCCAGCGCGAGCCTGACCTGATAAAATACGGTTTTTCCGTGGACGGTAGCGCGGGGGTGAATGACATTGCGAACCACAAACGGGCCCAGTCCCAAGGAGGTCAGAAATTCGATGGATTTATCCAGATCCTTTACCACCACTCCGACTTGGCAGATCTGGGCCTCATCTCCTTGCAGCACTTTTTGTTCGGGCATAGTCGCCTTTCCTCCTTATCCCAACATCAATTTTAGGTCCCCTCCCTTAGGTTCCCTCACCCCATCCCTCTCCCCCATAATCGGGGGAGAGGGGAAGATGAGGGGCCGCTCTTCGCGATCCAGCAATTCATTTGGACCTTAGCTCATGACTCTTTTCCTTGGGCCATTTTCCGCCAGCTCGGAAAAAACCTTTTTTCGATGCCTCTCCCAGGATCCTCGAGATGCTCGCGACTTTCGGTCCATCCAAGCCCAGAGCCAGCTGGAATTGGTCCGGTACGTTGACCTCTACTTCCCGCTCCCCGTCCAGAGCGATAATCGAGGGAGAAAGAGATATGGGCACTTTCTCTCCGGGTTCCAACACCCGGTAGCTCTTTACTTCCATTTCCCGGATTAAACCGGGGGCGATGGGCGCTTGAACTTTCTCTCCTCCCGGGCCCAACTCAATCCACAAGCCGAAAGGGTCCTGGCTTCGAACAGGGCGAAGGGCGGCGCCGAGAGAACTGAGCCCGATCGATCCGGGCTCCGCCTGGGTCAGGAAGACCTGGTCGACCCTTTCCATATCCCACAGGGCTCTGGCACCTATAAAGGATTCCGTGACCACGACTGCGTCAATCAGGGCAAGGTCTCTTTCCTCTTCTCCCGCCATTAGTTTTAATTTTTTCATGGTCATGGTCACTTCTTTCCCGTCCACGATCTTCCGGGCCAAAATTCCCGCCGCCATTCCGGCGGTCGTCCCTTCCGTCATAACGGGAAAGACGTTGTTCGTCCCCGTAGAGATGGGGATCAAGGGGACTTCGCCGCAGGCTTTGCTCACCACCCGGTTGGTCCCATCTCCTCCCAGGGTAATGATGCAATCCACCCGGCATTCCTTCATCATCCGGGCGGCATGGATCGAATCCTCCTGATTCCCCTGGATTTCCAGATCCAGAAAGGAAATTTTTGAGGTGAAGGGATGATGGTTCAGAGCTTCCAAAGCCTGGATCCCGAGACCGTAATAGTCGGGCATGATCAAGATCTCATCCACCCCCGTGGAATCCAGTCCTACGATGACCCGCTTGACCACGTCCGTTTTTTCCGTGTTGGAAATGACCGTAGCATGGGAGACCAAACGGCGGATATCCTTACCCGATGCTGGATTGGCGATGATGCCCACTCTGCTCATTTATGCTTTGGTTTCCTCCTTGGGGCTCATTCGGCGCTTTTGAGTTTCCTTTTTATCTCCTGGACCACCCTCCGGGTCACATCGAGCGAAATTTCCCGAGGATAAATTTCGGAAGTCACCAGAGTTCGGCCTTGATGGCCGCTTTCATCTGGTCGTTTCTGGCCATGTTCGCTCCTTCATTTCTTATCCAGATCTCCCTCTCCCTCCTCAGGCTGGGGAAAAGCAGGGGAGGGGACGATTTCAGATCATCCGGGCAACTTCATAGGCATCCCAGACGGAGTTCATGATGTTCTGGGCTTTTCGCGAATCTCCGATGAGAAAAAGATTGGGGGTCTGGCCTTGCAGGGCGCGGTACAATTCCTGTTCGGGTTTTAATCCTGCCGCTATAACGATGGTATCTGCTGGAAGATTTCTTCTCCCGAAGTCCCTATCCATGACGATGGCGCCCTCTTGCGTCACTTCTGAGAGGGAGGTATTGGTGAATACATTGACCTTGCAAAATTTAAGCATATCCAACAGCATAAGGCGGTTCATATGCTGTACGGGAATACCGGCGGTCAGGAGATCATGGAGGAGTTCCACAATTGTGACCTTCTTTCCCTGCCGGGCCAGCCATAGAGCGGTTTCACAGCCAATCAGTCCGCCCCCTAACACCAATACTTTTTCCCCAGCCTTCTTCTTCCCGCGGAGGAGATCGATCGCCGTAAAAACCATTTCTTTTTCAACTCCAGGAATATCGGGAACGATCGGTATCGAACCGGCGGCGAGGATTGTGACCTCGGGATTTTCCTTTTTCACCACTGCGGCACTGACCTCAAAACCCGTTTTGATCTCCAAGTTCAGATCTTCAAGTTCTTTTTTATACCAATCCAGCAGTCTGGCCAAATCTTTTTTGAAATCCGGGACGGAGGCCTCCAGAAGATGGCCGCCCAGGGAATTTGCTTTTTCGTAAAGAACGACCTGGTGCCCCCTCAGAGAAGCGACCCGAGCCGCTTCCAACCCGGCCGGTCCGCCCCCTATCACCAACACCTTCCTAGGCCTCTCCGCCCGCTCGAGCCGGTAAAACCTCTCTCGACCCGTGGCCGGGTTAACCGCACAAGACAGGGGTTTTCCCTTGGTGACCCTACCCATGCATCCGTCATGGCATCCGATACAGGGTCGAATCCGCTCCGCATTCCCCTCCTCCACCTTCTTTACCCAGAAGGGGTCGGTGAGCAACGCTTTTCCGATGGCCACCAGGTCTGCTTTTCCCTCAGCAATGACTTTTTCGGCGAGTTCCGGAAGCCCGAGTTTCCCTACTCCGATCACCGGTATCTTGACCGCTTCTTTGACGGCCGCGGCCATATTGACCATGAACCCGGGCTGTTGATAAACCGGAGGGTGGGGCCAGTACCAGCTGTCGTAGCAACCGGCATCGACGTGCAAGGAATCAAAACCGGCCGCTTCTAACCTTTGGGCCATCTGCAGGCCCTCTTCGATATCCCGGCCCGCCTCAATAAATGATTCTCCCGGCAGAGCTCCCGAATTCAGAGCTTTCACGTAATGCTTGAGGCCGAACCGGTACTGGACGGGGAAGTTCTGCCCCGTTCTCCCTTTGATTTCCCTCAGGACTTCGAACGCCAGCTGCAACCTTCCTTCCAGGCTTCCACCGTATTTGTCCTTTCTCCGGTTCCAGAGCGCGGTGGCGAACTGATCGAAGAGGTAGCCCTCATGGGCGTGGAGTTCTATGCCGTCGATCCCGGCATCTGCCAGGACCTCGGCGGCCTTGCCGAATGCCTTGACCAGTTGTTCTACCTCTTCCGTCTTCAGCTCGCGGCAGGTCTGTCTGGGGTCCCAGTAATAGGGGACCGCTGAAGCCGATACCGGCTGGCCCTCCAATCTTAACCGACCCATCACCCGGCCGAATCCTGCGGTCAGCTGCACGAATATTTTAGTTCCCAGGGAATGAACCGCTTCGGCCAACTCCGTGAAAGGGGCGAGGGCCTGGCGGGACACGATCTGCATCCCTCCTCTGAATGGCTCCACTTCCTTCTCCACTTTAAAAACGCTGGTTATGATCAGGCCAACCCCACCCCGGGCCCGTTCCAGGTAGTAATCCAGCGCCCGGGGGCCCGGACTGCCGTCCAGATTAATCAGCCCTCCGATACCCATAGGGGCCATGGCGATACGGTTCTTAATTTCTACCTCCCCGATCTTTATCGGTTCAAAGAGTCGTTTGAATTTACCGGCCATGCTTGAAGCCTCCTTCTTTCTCTTGGTTGAGAGATTATACCCTTTGCGTCCCCGAGTCCACGTAAAGATTTCGAAAGAGATAAGTGAACCAAAAATTTTCCTGGTGAGAATCCAAGAGCGTTAACCTTCTTCTCAATTTTTCCTCGATTTTATAGCCCTCTTGGCCCAGCAGGCCGGAGAGGAGGTAATACTTCTTGGTGTAAAAGAGTTCCTCATCGGTGATCGCATCGATGACCTGGAAATGCATGTTGGCGAGGAGGAGGTCGGCATGGAGGTATAAAAAATCTTTTGCCTCTCCCATCCAGAGATGCAGGTTCTTTTCTACTCCATTCAGGCCTCGATTTTTCTTTGCCGTTTCGATGGAAAGGTTGTTGTAATCCAGGCTGTAAGTAAATTTTGAACCCATCTTCAGGCAGGCGATGGAAAGAATGCCCGTCCCCGTTCCCAGGTCGAGGACTTTCTCCGGAATGAATTCCTGAAAAAGTTTATCCAGCAGGGTTAAACAACCCTTGGTGCTGGCGTGGTACCCCGAACCGAAGGCCATTCCCGGATCGATACAAATCGGGATTCCCTCATTGCCGGGGGGATATTTCCATGGCGGGTAGAGGATGAATCTTCCTACCCGGAGAATATCCAGGGAATTTCCGGATTCCCAATCTTCATGTCGGATGACTAACTCGGAACGGTAGGGGGGAAAATGCTTCTGGAGAAGGGCTTTCTTCTCTTTTTTGAAAAAGAGGAAGGAGTAATTGGCCTCCTTCCAGAACCCTATGTAATCTTCATCCGCCTTAACCAAAGGGATTCTGGAGCTTACGTTTCCCTCGAATTCATAGATGTAAACTAGATCATACACGGTAAGTCAAAAAAAGCCAGTTTATCTCAAAGGTACTATTTAGCGTTTTTCTGCCCCGGAGTTGCAAAGATACTGATCATACTTGTTCTCCCGGTGTTGACCGAAAGGGTCAAAGCGGACCCGATCCTTAGGAGTGGAAAGTTCAAATCAAATATTTGAGCCCATCCCGGGCTCGTGGATAACAATTTGTATTATCTGAGAAAGATCTGTCAAGTGAAAAAGGAGGTGATGGCGGTAGGGATCAGGAATCCAAAAGAAATTTTATAAATTCAGGAAGCAATCTATGCTTTTCTTCCAGGTTTGCCTTTAGAATAGGAGAAAGGAATCCCTTCCCCTGGCGGATTTTTTCAATGGCTAAAAGAAGTTCTTTGGGGGCATCTTCTTTCAGAAGGTAGCCTTCAACCCCCGCAGAGATCGCTTGATAGAGGTACTCCCTTTCTGCGTGCATGGTCAGGATTAATATCTTCATCCCGGGATATTTCATTTTGATTTGGCGGGCAGTCTCAATCCCCTGGAGGTTGGGCATGGAGATGTCCAGAATCGCCAGGTGAGGTTTCAGCTTATCCAGGAGAAAAAGAAGTTCCAGACCATCTGGTGCTTCTCCCGCAACCTGGAGATCGGCCTTTTTCTCAAGGATGCTCCTGAGCCCCTCTCGAATCAGGTAGTGATCGTCAGCCAATACAATGCGGTAGGTATCCACTAGAGGCCTCTCCCTTGCGAAGGCATGGTCAAGACGGCCCCATTTTGAGGGTTCATGCCTGCATCTCTGGCCGGAAGCGTATTCGGATTAGGCATCAAGTTAAACGGACTATATTTTCAGGTTTGCTGAAAGATTTGAAAAATGAAATGGGGTGAACTACGTATTTTCTCGGGTAAGTATATGTATATTTTCTCGCTCGCAGAATCCTGATCATTCGCTCCTTCAGTAAACCTGGGGGCGAGCCGGAAGGGGAGTGGCCTCTTTTGGAGGGACATATTTACCTCCTTTTCCAAAGAAGGAAATTATCCATGCTCAAAGAGAAACCAAATCCCAAGCACCCGATCACAAACAGATTCCAATCGCAAAATTCAAAATCCGAAACCCGTCAAACCAAAGAAGGGTCGGATGTTCATTTCAGGTAAACTTCCTGTAAGTGATGCAGGAGTTGGTGGAACTTTTCATGAGTACCCGCTCCAATTTTTTCGCGCTCTAAGGTTTCGAACGCCTCTACTAACTCCCCCTGCTTCTCTCTGGAGATGGCCCTATCTCCCATGGGGAAGAGGATGTTGTTCTCTTTATTGATGTGCTGGGTTAAGAGAGCAATGTAATCCCTGGCGTTTTTAGTAAACTCGGCCAAGCCAGTGGACCCGCCCTTCTTATAACGGGTGGCAGCTTCCCCCATTCCCTTGACAAAAGCCCGTCCCTGGTCGTGCTCGATAAGCATGACCCCGATGGGGCCCCGTTCCTTGGGTACTCCGGATTTTTCCATTTCCGGGAAAAGAAGGTCCTCTTCTTTCCCGTGATGGCATTTGTCGGCAAAGACCCGGAAAAATTCCACGATGCGCTCCAGATGGTCCGGATCCACTTTTTCTTTGGACTCGAGTTTGACGCAGACCTTATCCAAAATCTTCAGCATTAGTAGAATTCCCTGATGTTCTTCTTTCAGTTCGTCGGTCGGCGTCATCGTATGATCTCCTTTCAATGGCCAGGTCTTACCCGAACCAAAAGTTGGATGGAAAAACGAGCAGGACCATGGATTTTTATCCATTATAACAATTTTTAAATCGATCTTGGAGCAAGAATTCCTTTTATTTGAACGGCTGTCCGGCCGGCGCCGCTGGGGAAGAAATCATTAACCCCTGGTTATTTTGCCTTGGGGAAAATTGATTAAAATCTATCAACTAATTGGGAGATGATCTATAATTGAGAAGGAAAAAATAGGACGAGAATAGGGGATGAGAGTGCAGAGATGAAATTCAATCGGAGAGAATTTCTGAAATATTCCGGGATAACCGCAGGGTCATCCCTCTTAGGAACGAAGGGAGGATTCGTGATGGCCAGCGAAATGAGCCAGGTAACCTTGGTACAAACCGAGGACCGCAAGCAGGGGGTTAAGACCGTATTGAAGGCGCTGAAGGGGAGTAACCCAATAAAGGGAAAGAATGTTTTGATCAAACCCAATTTCAACACGGCCGACCCAACTCCGGGGTCGACTCACAACGACACCCTCCAGGCTCTGGTGGAAGAGGTCTGGAAGATGGGGGCTAAATCGATCAGTCTGGGAGACCGTAGTTACCCTCCCACGAAAGAAGTCATGGAGCAAAAGGGGGTTATTCCCGTTCTGGAAAAGCTGGAGGTTAAGATCATCAACTTTGACGAACTGAAGGAAAAGGATTGGTTGGAATTTAAACCCAGGGGTAGTCACTGGCCCAATGGGTTCCGGATCGCCCGGCCTATACTGGAATCCGAATACCTGATCTCCACCGGCTGCCTCAAGACTCACCAGTTCGGAGGCATTTTTACCCTGTCCATGAAGCTCCATGTGGGCGTGGTTCCAACCTCTCGCCACGGATATGACTACATGCGACAACTCCACAGCTCCCCTCATCAGCGGAGGATGATCGCCGAGATCAACGAACCCTTCAAACCTAACTTCGTTATCATGGATGGAGTTGAAGCCTTTGTGGATGGTGGGCCGGCGACAGGGAAAAAAGCAAAGGGGAATGTCTTTTGGGCCTCGACCGATCGGGTGGCCATCGATGCCGTGGGGGTGGCGATTCTCAAAAGCCTGGGAAGCAATGAGAACATCATGGGCCGTAAAATCTTCGAGCAAGAACAGATCGCCCGGGCGGTTGAGCTGGGTCTGGGAGCTTTTTCTCCCTCCGCGATTGAAGTGATTCCGGCTGATGAGAAGAGCCGGGATTACCGTGACCGGATGGTGGAGATATTAAATAAAGGTTGAAGGATAGGACCAGGGAATGCCTGAACAACTCTCGTCCCTTCATTCCGCAACCCACGATCTGCATTCTGCATTTTCCTACTCCCTCTGTCAGCCGGATCCTTCCAAATCCTGCGGAGCCTGTTGCGGCCTCTACAACTGCGAGGATCATTCCCGGAATACTTTAGAGGTCCTTCTCCAGAGAAGGACCTCCCTCTTCCTCTCCTCGGGGAAGGATCCCGAACTTTTCCAGAAAGCTTATTCGGTGGAAAAATTCCCTTCCAACCCCAAACTCGTTGAGGCTATATACAACTGCGAATTCTTGGGTTTCCTGGATGCAGAGAGAAAGAGGGTGGGCTGTCTTCTCCATCCTTCCGTTAACCAGGGAGAGGAACTGCGGTACCATTGCTGCTTTTACGGGCCGGAATTGTGTGCGGGCCATTTCTGTCCGAGCTACACCTATCTGACCCAGGCAGAACAGAAAACGGTCCTGGTATCTCTGGAAGATTGGTATCTGTATGGGCTAGTCATAACGGATATTGACCTGGTAAAAGAATTTTGCCAGCAAGTGCAGACCTGTTCAGGGGATCGGTTGCGGGAAGAGAGGTTGCAGGATCGTAGGGTCCGCCAGGCCCTGCGAGACTTTTTCGGGCTGAAAGAATCCTGGAAGTTTGCTTCTTTAAAGAACCGGCTGGGGAAATATTACTTTTCCCACTCCGAGTACCAGGTGGCCCGGATTGAGTATGAAAAAACTTGGAAGGTGAAGCCGTCCCGGTTTGACAAAATCCTGGTGAGCCTTTCTTCAGAATTCAAAAACAAGGAGGATATTCTGGAGGCCGAATCCCTGATCGAGGAGAAAATCATAAAATTTATGGAGGCGTATGAGCGAGCGGCCCCCGATAGAATCCAAAATCAGGATGGGTGAATTCCATTGGTTTTTGTCATCCCCTCCAGTATAATATATTTGAAACCAAATAGTTCAGAGCGGCTCGTTCAGTTTCTTTAAGTTTATGTTAAGGAAAATTGGTTTGGAAGCTAGCCTCTGAAATCCCCCCCACCCTTTCCCTCCCCCTCGAGAGACTTTGTCGCAATGAGGGAAAGGGGCTGTCATTCCGGCGAAAGCCGGAATCCAGGGATTTTGAAAAAGAATAAGTTATCGGAAATCACACGATATTTTTCTATGGCCGGACCCGCCTGGATGCCAGCCTGCGCTGGCATGACGAATTATGACACAATCTCCGAGGGGGGGAAGGTAGGGAGGGGGTGATTTTGGTTGCGGCTTTGCCGTGCTGTGTCCTCGGGGGTTGGATTTTATTAATAGCAGAAAGGGGAAAACATGGGTTCCAAAACCGAAGAAAGGATCAAGGCGCTGGAGATCGCCTTGAATAATGAGGCCAAGGAAAGAGATTTTTACCTGAAGCATAGCAAACGAACGACCAATAACATGGGCAAAATGATGTTTGCCACGATTGCCAACGATGAAAACGAGCATTACCGGAGAATTCAGGAGCTCCATAAACGGTTGATCAAGGATGGAAAGTGGCCGGAGACGGTGCCCATCCAGGTGAAGGGGACAGAGGTCAAAGCGGTCATCCAGAAAGTGATTGACTCCGTGGATACTTCCTCCAAAGCCGACCTGGATGATATGGAGGCGATAAAAATCGCTGCTGATTTTGAGACCAAGGGAGAGAAGTTTTACCGCGATCTTGCTAAAACCGTCGATAATCCCATGGAGAAAAAATTCTACGAGTTTCTGGCCTCTATGGAAGGAGAGCACCGCGTATCGCTGCAAGATACTTTAGATTACTTCCAGGACCCCGCAGGCTGGCTGCGGGTAAAGGAAAGGCTTCACGTCGACGGGGCATAAAAAGGATGGAATGATGAAGTATTGGAATAATGGAATGATGGGTAAAGACGAAACTTAATCTCTTATTTGATATCTCCCCATCATTCCAACATTCCTTCCTTCCATTATTCCTGTATCTCTTTATCCCGCTCCCCCTTTTCCCGTTCTTTACTTCCCCCCATCCCCCGGACACAGACCAGGGCCGCCAGGATACCCGAGAGAAAGATACGATTACATAGATCAGAATCCTTTAACGCTTATTCAAGTCCCCGGGGAAAAATTTGGGGGTCATCACCAGATTTCCTTCCCCCCCAAGTAATACTTATGAGAGAATTAGCAAGGAAATTCATTTTCCCTTGGGTGCTTACGAATTCGGAGTTCCCGATCCGCTGGCCGGGGAAAATATCAAGGCCTACAAATATCCCCGTTCTCTCGAATTTCAGAGGGAAATCCTCAAGGGCGCCGCCGGAAAAATTCTGCCTCGGGTCTTGCGAGAAGAAGAGATGAAAAAGAGACGTTAATCCGCTGCATGGGGGGAGAGATGATAAAAAAGAAAATCTGGGCCAAAATACGGGAGCCCGTTCTTGGTCAAAATTTTTGGCTTCCCGCCTTCTCGATTATTCTGGGGGCCTTCCTGTGGTCCATTTCCATCAATGGAATCCTGGTCCAGCATAGACTCCTCAGCGGAGGAGTCTCGGGCCTGGCCCTACTTATCTATTACCTGGTTCCCAAGCTATCTATCGGGCTGATGGTCTTTTTGATCAATATTCCCATCTTTCTCATGGGCTGGACTATGATCTCGGGAAAATTCTTCGCGTTCAGCCTGCTGGGGATGATCTCCTTTTCTTTTTTCCTGGAGGTTACGACCAAGCTTCACATCTTCGTGGAAAACCCGCTTTTGGCCTGCCTCTTCGCGGGGGTCATCTCCGGAGTGGGTTCCGGGCTGATTTTTCGCGCCGGGGGATCGGGGGGAGGGACAGGGATTATCGCTATGGTCTTGAACCGCAGGTTCTCTGTCCGGGTGGGTTTCGTCTCCTTTTTCCTCAACTCCGTTCCCCTGGTGCTGGGAGCCTTCCTGCTTGACCTCAACGCCGCTCTCTATTCAATTATCTACGTGTACACTTCCGGGTCGGTCATGGATCGCATCATCACCAGCTTCAGCGAGCGAAGAAGCGTCTGGATTATTTCTTCCCGATCCTCGGAGATTTGCGGGCAGATTCTCAGTAAACTGCGCCGGGGTGCAACCCTGCTGTCCGGCAAGGGGGCTTATACCCAATCCCCCATCGAAGTCATCTACAGCGTGATCTCTCCGTTTGAATTGGCAAAGTTGAAAGACCTGGTCATCACCATTGACCCGAAGGCCTTTTTGATTGTCAATGAGACCCAGGAAGTCATCGGAAAGGGGTTCGATCAGCCGACAGGGTTTTAGAAGGGTGGGCGGAGCATTAATTATTGGAAGCGTGATTTTTGAAACACGTGCCTTCCTGCAACATTTCAAATGCTAGCTTACTCTTTCGCTTAGAGGCCATGATTCCATATCGCTTTTTTTGACAAGGTGCGGATATTGCCATGAATTCCACAGTTCTGGGCGTCCAGTATCACCTCTGAGAAATTATTTTTCCTTTTACCCTTTCGTCTATAATTTGGCTATAGGGGAAGCCAAAAAACAGCTTGACATAATTTCCCGTCTTGTTACCATTGAATTTGGATCTTTGGGGTCGTAAAAAAACCCCAGCCAACATTCAGCATCAAATGCTTCCAACACCGTTTATTGGAGAAAAGAGGGTGTCATGAAGAAGGTCTTAAGGTTGATTTTTGCTCTATTTGCCCTCATGGTCACAACGAGCATCGTTTCTGCGCAAGACATGGGTATCATTACGGGTAAAAAGAAAGGCACATATTATCAATTCGGCTTGAATTTAGCGGAACTGGGGAAGTCGCGCGGAATTAAGCTGAAAGTCTTCGACTCCGCTGGTTCGGTGGAAAACGTCTTCGCGGTATACAAGACCCCTGGCACCCAGTTGGGAATCGTCCAGTCGGACGTATTGGCCTTTGTTGCCAAAGTCGGGAGCGATCCTGTCTTGAAGAGAATCGCAGCCAGAATTAAAATGGTTTTTCCCTTATACAATGAGGAGGTTCACCTGCTTGCTCACAAGGAAATAACCGACTTTGATGATCTGGCCGATAAGACCGTCGCCATTGGAGAGGAGGGAAGTGGCATTTATCTCACTGCGCGAGTATTATTTGAGGTTTCCGATGTGAAGCCGCGGGAAATGCTTCCCGTTGGACCCGAGGAAGCCTTAGCCCTCCTGAAGCAGGGGAAGATCGATGCCATGTTTTATGTAGCTGGCTTTCCGGTCAAGTTGTTTACCGAAGACGTTACCGCTGCCGACGGCCTTGCTCTGATCCCCATCACGAACAAAAGCATTCTCGAATTCTATCCAAGCGCGCAGATTCCCTCGAACACGTATGGCTGGCAAGACCAGGCGATTAGTACTGTTACAGCGAAAGCGGTCCTTATCTCCTACGACTTCAGGGGCGGGAATTGTGAAAACGTAGGAAAATTTGGCAAGATTCTTCACGAGAATCTCGAATGGCTGAGGGTGAATGGTCATCCGAAATGGAAATCAGTCGATCTTAATGCTTCCCTTAAGGGGTGGGAGCAGTATGATTGTGTGAAGAAGGTAATTCAAACAACTCAGCGCAGAGCCCCCGAAAAGCCTCAAGCCGTTAATCCGGTTATAGATGCGATAAAGAAAATGTTTTCGGAATAGAGAGTTACCTTTACTCTTCGAATGTTATGGTCATTATCGCAAGGCAGCATAACCAATGATTCTAAAGTATCAGCACACGGGAAACACGTATCTTTCTCATTTCGGCCTCCATGAGAAGGCATTTGAGATAAGTGCAGATCCGAAATTTCAATGGCTGGGAGAGAAACACAAGGAAACGCTGGAAACTTTGCTATATGCAGTTCTTTACAAAGACGAATATGTAGTGGTGACAGGTGATGTTGGCACGGGGAAAACTATGCTGGCAAGCGCCCTAATGAATAACCTTGGTGATCAGGTGAACGCGGCAAAGGTTCCTTTTCCCGAAGTTGACATTCTCGATTTTTTCAAATTAATCGCCATGGCGTATGGAATAAGCGAGAGTTTTCAAAGCCAAGGTTCTTTTCTTGTCCATTTCGAGTCCTTTCTGCGCAGCTCCTTCTCTGCGGGGAAAAAAGTGGTTCTAATAATTGATGAAGCCCAAAGGCTGACTTCTGATAACCTAAGAGAGTTGTTTTATCTATCAAATATCGAAGAGAATGGCGCCAGATTATTAAAACTTGTTTTTGTGGGACAGAATGAGTTCAGTGATATTTTGTTAAAAGGATCAAGTAGTGCCTTAAGCGAAAGAGTGACTATTAACTATAACCTTGGTCCGTTGACGCAGGATGAGACAAGGCAATACATCCTACACCGCCTTAAAGTAGCTCAATGCGAAAGGGATATTTTCACTTCAAAAGCAATTGAAGATATTTTCTTGTTTTCCAAAGGAATCCCTCGCTTGATCAACATAGTTTGTGATCTCGCTCTTTTGATTACCTATTTTGAAAGTGGGACAATAGTCCGACCAGAAACTATTAGGAAATGTCTACAGAAACTACGAGTACCGGGGGAGAGAGCTGAATTTGGCGGGAACGGATTTAATCTTGCATCAGAGACGGAAGGAAAGGATGAAAGCGGGATCGTTGAAGAGATACACGCTGAAGTCCGAGCTGGAAATGAAAAGGAGGAAGTGCGGAATCGCGCTCGGGTTAGAGCTGCATATGCTACCGGGTTTGGTCTGCTGATCGTTTTGCTCGGTTTTATCTTCTTTTTCCATCGGGCCGGCCAGATGCAGCAGAATTCGACCCACGACGAATCGAAGGAGGAAATAAACCGGGGAAATAGCACGACTCAAGAGGGGATGGAGGGCATCAGGAAGAAAAGTGCCCCTGACGCTCCCTCTCGGGCTACAAACACGTCAATTTTTTCAGATAGTAAGGGCAAGCCTTCTGATTCTCCCGCCCGGCAGAAAGAGGCCGGTGGGCGCCAAGACGTTAAAACACCAAAGAGAACAATTGTACAGACCGTGAAAACGGAAAGGCAGGAGACCGTTGGTTCGATAACCTCTGTTCGGCCAGCCAGGCAGGCTCCCACGGGCCCTTTGCGCGAAGAAAAGGGTTTTTACGAGAAAGAAAAAAGTTTGGTAGATAAGGGAACACCCGCCTCGGGAGACAGAAGTGGAAGCATGGGTCAGAGCCCGGGGTTCACGACTGGACAGTTAGCCCAGGAAACGATGAGTAGGGAGGGAGAAGAAGTGGACCCTAATAGGGTGATCGAATGGCTCCTAGAAAGACGTTCGAATAAGAAGTAGCGGGTTCCTTCATTACGCGGTCCACGGAGGAGCAGGGCTGAAAATGAACGGCGGGGTTGGGAACGGCTCTGCCTTTTTTCGTGCCTGTTTCTATCCGTAATCATTGACGTTCAGAGTCATCTTTGAGTGAGGAGTTGACAATCAACATAGCAGGTGGAAGTGTTAAACCCGGACGGAGGGGGAAATTTTCCTGGGAGACCGAGGGCTCCTTCCTGTAATCTTGGCGATCCAAATTTCCTGCTCCAACGCAGGTTATAAACAGTAATCATCAACTTCTCGTAATAGGAGGCAGGGTCTCCGTTAGCCCGGTCTCTTTGCTTTACCTAATTTACTCTCAGCTAGCCTTAACAATCTCCATTTCCGCATTTTCCGAAAGCCCCTAATAGAATCTACCTCCGGCCCTCCTGCACGGAGATTGACCTTGCCGATCTCAGGAATCATTTTTCCGAAAAGTTCTCAACTTCCGACCTATGGGAAAAAAATTGGAGAAAAAGAGAAATTCTTTTCCACTTTTTCCGAGCGCCCGGTGAAATGTAATTTCCAGAAGCTAATAAAATTCGGTTCTTTTAGATTCGTAACAATTTGGATCATTTCTTGCATATGTGAATATCTGACGATTCAAAAGGGGAATCGCCTAAGCCATCGGGTAAATGAATGAAATTTACAAGCCGTGTATGAAAAAAGGAATCCGGTAGGAGAGAATAAAATAGAGACTCAGAAGAGGATCTGTGCATGGTGCAATAGGATGCTGGAAAATGGGCGAAAACCGGTTACCCATGGGATTTGTCATGAATGTGCTGCAAAGGAAATCTCCAATTATAGGATTGGCAATAGAATAAACCCATCGATTAGAGAATGCACCAGTAAAGAGGAGGGTAGAAGGGCCGACGAAATCTTTGGGAACGCGCTGAAGGGGTATAGGAAGCAGTTGAAGGTTTGCGATCAGTTGAAAGAAGTGACGAAAAGAGGCCGGAAGGAGATTGATAACCTTAATTCGCAGGTTCGCATCGGGGACCTGCGTACTAATTTTCCACGACGGGTTCTCCACCCACGAACGATTAAAGTCTCCCTCGCTTCTCCTTCGTATGTCAAAAAAAAGGAGTGAGGTTAAAGGACGCTGAATTAGCCTGGGAAAGTAAAGCATGGTTAACGCTTTTCTGGAAACTCCCAGGTTCTCGAATCAAGCTAGAAGGAGAGAATAATGATACAGGTGGGCGTGATCGGATACGGTTACTGGGGCCCGAACATCGTCAGGAACTTTAATGAGCTGGATGGGTCTAGGGTCGTTGCCGTAAGCGACCTCAAAGAGGGGTCGCTAGAAAAGGTCAAGAAGGTCTATCCCGATTTAAAAGTCACTACCAAAAGTGATGAAGTCATCTGCGCTCCGGACGTGGATGTTGTAGCCATTGTGACTCCGGTCTTCACCCATTTTGAGTTGGCCCAGAAGGCTCTGAAGATGGGGAAACACATCTTGGTGGGAAAGCCCTTTACCTACACCACCGCCCAGGCAGAAGAGCTGATCGAGCTGGCGGAGAAAAAGAAACTGAAAATCGGGGTGGATCATACCTTCCTGTACACCGGAGCAGTGCGGAAGATCAAACAGTTGATCGATGACGGAACCCTCGGAGACCTTTGTTATTTCGACTCCATGCGGGTCAACCTCGGGTTGTTCCAGCATGACGTTAACGTTTTATGGGACCTGGCACCCCATGACTTAGCCATTATAGACCACCTGATTAAGGAAAAGCCGACTGCGGTGGTA
>Ga0187854_10002075_pt1 | contig 17923 bp, 16 predicted proteins | sample June2016WEW_6_15_FD_132445 | JGI IMG/M metagenome (GOLD analysis project Ga0187854, IMG submission 132445) | Peatland microbial communities from SPRUCE experiment site at the Marcell Experimental Forest, Minnesota, USA - June2016WEW_6_150 | ecosystem: Environmental > Terrestrial > Soil >...
AGGCGGAGCCCGCCGGTCCGGTCCTTCAGCGGCAGCGCCTCCGCCTTGAACTTGATCCGGTAGTCGCCCGCGATGTCCGGCCGCACGTCGCACTCCGCCGCGGTCTGCAGATCCGGGTGGCGGAACTTGAGGACGATCTCCGGCTCGCCGACGAGAAACCCGTCTTCGTAGGTGATGCGCCGGCGCAGGATGAAGCCGTGATTGTAGAGCCGGAAGTCGGCGGTATCCAGAAAGAGGACTTCCCGGATCTGCGGTCGCAACCCGACGACGTCCTCCGCGGAGAAACCGACTTCGTTCTCATCAGCCGCATGCCGAACGAGCTTGCTGAAATCACGGAAGCCCTGGACCGAGGTGAAGCACTCGCCCCGGAGGATGATCTTGGGCTCGAGATAATGGACCTTATCGAGCGGATGGCCGTCGCTGTATTCTCCCGGCTCGAGATCGGCAACGTGCTTGCGCCGCAGATTGTCGTTCGACATCACCGTTCCCCCGGCGCTCCGGCGGACCCGAGCGCGTTCGTGGAATACCTTCTCTCCCGTGAGCTCATGGGCGGCTCCATTTCAGTCCCTGAGCCCAGTGACCCGCCAGCTCCGGTCGCTCACGGCGGTCCGCCCACCGTGCGCTTCACGATCGTGATCGGCTCGGGGTAGGTGATCGGCCCGAGCGCGGTGTTGATGGTCGGGACGGCGCGGATCGCGATCCTGGTGGGATGCGAGCCGACCCCCGCGACCGAGGCGGCGAGGTTCACCAGGCTCTGCGCCGGGCCGTCGAAGAACTGGCGCAGGTTGATCCGCACGGGGAGCGGGACATAGGCGGTCTCCCCGGGCGGCATCGTCACGACGGTATCGAGGACCCCGTTGACCGCCTCCTTGTCGTCCAGCAGCAGCGTCCAGACGAGTTTCACCATCGTGGCGGCCGTGCGGTTGTCGGCCGGGTTGTCGGCCCGGATCATGACCCGGAAGTCGAGCGGGACGTCACGGCGCGAGATGGCCAGCGCGATCCGCCCGATCTCCATCGGCGTGAGGTCCTCGTAGGCGGCGATGCGCCGCAGGTCCACGCCCGCGAGCCGGCCGTCCCGCACGTCCGCGATGGAGAAGTCCACCCGCTTGAGCGCCGTGAGCCGGCTCAACGTCACGCACCCGGCCAGCCCCGCCGCGAGCGCGGCCAGCCCCAGGATCCGGCGACTCAGTACCATCGCCTCCGAACATGACACGCACCCGCCGGCCAGGCAACGGCGGCGCTCGTCCGGCGCCCGCGGCTTTACACGTCAACCGATCGGAGGTATCTCCGCAGAGGGCGCACACGCCCGTGCCACAAGCGCCTGTGCCCGGTTCGCGGTCACGCGCCACGGCGATCACAGCCAGATCCATCGTGCTGATCGGAGATCACGTATGCACAGTCGCTTCGCAATCATCGGCGCCGGTTTGCTCGTCGCCACTGCCGCGCAGGGGCGCTCTCAGGGGGTGCAGCTGCGCTACAACCCGCCGGTTGGACAGGTGACGCACTACCGCACGGCGAGCCGGAGCTGGTCGTCGCCCGACACGACCACGTCCCCGACCGCGCAGGTCGCCATGTATCAAACCCAGACGGTCATGGGGATGGACTCGGGCAATTACGTCGTGAAGACCGTGAGCGACTCGACCGTGATGGAGGGCGGGCGCGGCGGTGGACGGGACATGATGCGCGGGATGGCGGTGACGGTGAAGATGGACCCGCGCGGCCACGTGCTCTCGAGTCAGGTGACGCCCCCGCCGGGCCTTCCCCCCATCATCGCCAACATGCTGACGAAGAACAGCGGCGCGAACAGCAACCCGCGCAACCGGGTGTGGCCGGAGGGCACCATCAATCCGGGAGACACCTGGACGGACTCCTTGACCATGTCGGCGGGCGGCGGGCGCCAGGCGAAGCCCGTCGTCTTCCTGGTCACCTACAAGTTTGAGCGTATCGAGCGGCAAGCCGGCAACCGCATCGTGATCATCTCGATGAACGGCGCGCCGCAGGGCGGCGAAACCGGCACGGTCACGGGGGAAATGGCCGTGGACGTCGATGCCGGACGGATGGCGCACATGGTGTCGGACGTGACACAGGGACAGGGTCGAACCAGAATGACGATGGACATGCTGCCGTAGCCTCTCATGCGCGCTCGGCGCGCAGGAAGGAACAATGATCCACGCTCGAAGGCTCGGGTTAACCCTGCTGCTGCTCCCCGCACTCGCCGCGTGGGCGGGCGGGCCGGCTGCGGGCGCCGTCCAGCAGTCGCCCTTCGGCGACGTGACCCTGACGGCGAGCCCGTCGCGGTACGAGGGTACGTGCCCCGCCCGGATCCGCTTCGAGGGCAGAGTGGGGATCGCGGCCCATCCCATGGTCTTCAACTACGTGTTCGAGCGGAGCGACGGCGCCAAGAGTCAGCTCAAAGTGGCCCGGGCGCCGAACGCGAACACCAAGACGGTGACCGTGGTCGAGGTGTGGCAGGTCGGCGCGGCTGGTCAGCGCCTTCATGTCTGGGAGAAGCTGCGCGTGGCGTCCGGCAATACGCGGATCGAATCGAATCAGGCGGACGCAGAGATCATCTGTAGGTAGCCGGAGCCGGCCACGGCCGCGGTGATCGGATGCGGCCGCGGTCCCGCTTGACGATGGCCCAGACGCGTGCGAGTGTCCGACGCATGTGGAGTTTCCGCGTGACGCCCACCGCCCTCCGAGCGGTGACGAGGCTCGCGGCTGTGGCCGCGCTCGCGACCGCCGCGTGCCACCCGGTGCCGAGAACGACCGGCGCCCTGACGCCCGCCTACGGCCGCGAGACGTTGATCACCGAGGACGACATCGCCCACATGTCCGTCCGCACCGCCTGGGACGTGGTGCGCATGCGCGCGCCGCGCTTCAGCGCCGGCCAGGATTCGACGACCGGCGGTCACACGCACGTCAGGATCCAGGAGCCGCACAGCGTCAACGCGGACGAGACTCCGCTGCTGGTCGTGGACGGCATGCAGGCGGGAGACATCTCGTATCTCGACCAGATACCGGCGACCGACGTCCACGCGATCCACATCCTCGACTCCGACGCCGCGGAGCCGATCTACGGCCTCAGGGCCGCCGGCGGCGCGATCGTCGTCGAGACCAAGCGCGGGAAGTAGTTACACGGCCGTGACTTGACGGGCCCCGCCGCACCTTCTAGCCTTCGGCTGCACCACGAACAACGCGCCTCGACGAGGGTACGCCCTGCCTATGCACACGTGCGCCCACTGCTTCCCTGCGCCGGTCCGCCTCGCGCGCTCGCTCTGCCTGCGCGCGAATCACGGCTGCGCGATGGGACTGCTGCAGGCCGCCAATGAGTGGCCGGGCAGGTCCTAGGGAGTCGAACGGCTTGGTGGGTGTAGCAAGGCGCCCCCTCCGGAACGACTCCGGAGGGGGCGCCGGCTTAGTGGGGATCTCGAACCGTGGAGTCACAACGCATGGAAGCCCGAAGTAGCGGTGCGCCGAAGCAGTACCTGCTGGCGAGTGACTTCGACCAGACCCTGAGCTTCAACGACTCGGGCATCGTCCTGAGCGAGATGCTCGGCCTGTCGGGGTTCAAGGACAAGGTCGCCGGGCTCTCACACGTCCACCTCGTCCAGCAGGGCGCGGAGCTTGCCTACCTGCTGCTCCACGACCCCGAGTACCGCCGCGTGCGCAAGGCGGATCTGCTCGAGGTGGGAAGGCGCGTGCGCCTGAAGGCGAACATCCGCCAACTCTCGCGCCTGGTCGAGGATCTCGAGGGCCACCGCTTCGGACTCTACGTCATTTCCGCCGCGCCCGAGGAAGTCATCCAGTCGGCGCTCGAAGGGATCGTGCCGCAGGATCACATCTTCGGCACCCGCTTCGCGTACGACCCGGAGACCGGCGAGATCAAGTCCATCCTCCACGTCCCCGCCGGCTACGGGAAGGTGGCGGTGCTCGAGGAGCTGCGCGCGAAGCTCGGGCTGGGCGGCGATCGCCTGGTGTACGTCGGCGACGGCAGCTCGGACGTGCACGTGATGCTGCACGTCAACCGGCTGGGCGGGCTCACCGTGGCGGTGTCGAGGAATCCCTACCTCACCGCGATCGCGAAGCGCACCGTCCTGAGCGACGACGCCCTCAGCGTGCTCATCCCCATCCTGGAGGAGATCGTCGGCCTCGACCGCCGAGCGATCCGCGCGCACTTCGAGGCGCAGGGGTTCGTGCTGCAGGAGTGGGATAAGGTGCGGACGGATTCGCTCACGATCCGCCAGAGCGCCGAGCCGGCGAGCACCGACCGATGAGCGACGCGATCGGCTGGATGGCGACGGCGCTGACGGCCAGCTCGTACTTCACCAGGCGCCAGGCGCTGCTGCGGCGGACGCAGGCCTGCGCCGCCGCGCTCTGGCTGGTCTACGGCGCGTTCATCCACTCCATGCCCGTCATGACCGCCAACGTCATCGTCGGGGGCGTGGCGTTCTGGTCGTCGTTCCGCACGCCGGTCCCGACGGCCGCGCCGGCGCTGGAGGATCAGCCTCTCGACCCCTGACCCGGCGCTCCGGCGCCTGCCGCTGCAACCCGGTCATGGGGTCATTGCGATCGCTCGAGGCGCTTCGGCCGCAGTGGATGCTCACGAAAGAACGCCCACATCAGACTCGTGGCGTCGATGCTGCGGCTCGTGGGCCCGACCCACCACTCCGGCATCGGCGCGCCGCCGGGCCAGGAATGGCCTCCTCCCTTCACGGTGTACAGCACGACGCTCGCGTCGTCAGCGCAGGCCGTGTACTCGAGGCGCGTGACGTCCGCGGCGACCGCGGAACTGACCGGGTTCGCTCCGCAACGGTTTCTTCGCGCCCAGTTCCTCGTCCAGGTCAGGACGTTCGGAAACCAGTCGGGCGCCATCCACGACGTACCGCCGTTGTACGGAATCATCGGATCCGAAGTCCCGTGAAACGCCATCATCGGCACCGGTCGGCGGTCCGTACACCAGCTCCACGGCAGTGTCTGAGCGGCCGCCACCATGCCGACCGCCGCGATCCGATCGGACAGCGTGCAGGACAGCGCGAACGTCATGCCTCCGCCATTGGACAGCCCGTTCGCGTAGATCCTCGTCGGGTCGATGTTGTACGTCGCCTCCAGTGTGTCCATCAGCGCCGCGATGAATCCGACGTCCCGCATGAGAAGCTGCCCCGGCTCCACGTGCCAGACCCGCGGCCCGACGCCCTCGGCTGCGGACGGGTACACGACGATGAATCCCTCGCGCTCGGCCCGCCGGTTCCATCCGCTGACGCCCATCTGCTGGGCCGGCCATCCCCCCGCGCCGTGCAGGCTGATGACGAGCGGCGTCGGCTTCGTGCGGTCGTAGCTCTTCGGGACGTACAGCAGATAATTCCGTGTCTGCCCCGAATACTGGAAGGATCCGTTGGGCCGATTCGAGACACGGAACCACACCGCGTCCGCCAGAACCAATGCCACGGGCAGGCTGATGAGCACGAGCACGGCGCCGAGCACCATCTTCCCGCGCACGGTTGCCTGAGCGGTCGAGGTGGTCACCGATGCCGACTCCGTGCGAGCGCCAGCGGCGCCGCGGAGAGTCGCGCCAGCGGGACTGCCAGGATCGCCACGAGGCCGAGCAGGTAGCGCGGGAAGAACGGCGTGAAGAAAAGCCACGCAAGCACGGCGTAGAGCGCAAGCACGGTCACGCACCACCACGCCGCGCCGATGACGAGCGTGCGGTCGCTGAGCACGCGGCCGCGGTACAGGCGCGTGGCGACCCAGGCGGCGGCGCACATCTTGAAACAGATCAGCACGCCGAGGATCCAGGGAAAGCCGTTCCACAGCGCGGCCTGCACGGCCGGGTGATCCGTGACCCATTGGGCGATGGGCCCGAGCGCGACGAGGAACGCCAGGGTGAGAAACACGCCCGCCTTCACGAGCCTCCGGCGGCCGGTCAGGCCGATGTAGAGGCTCTGCACGAGCCGCTTCCACGTGGATGCCATGAATCCCGCGAGTCCCAGCAGACCGATCACGATCGCGTGCGGAGCCCCTACGACCGCCGTGAACCGACGTACGCGGTCGATCACCATCGGCCCGGTGCCCGACAGGTGGAGCGCCAGAGGGATGGCGACGAGAACCAGCAGCCACGCCGCGAGCGTGCTTCGAATCGTCGCCTTCAGCTTCGCGGCGATGAGCGCGGCGCCGGTCATCGGCCGCGTCGCGATGAACGGCGTCACGCCATAGGAATCCCTCACGTACGGATTCGACTTGCCGACCGCCGGGGCGACGAACACGGCCATGAAAGGCGGAGTCAGCAGCACGCCGAGCAGGATGACGAAGACGAACGCGGGCGAATTGCCTGAGGCGAAGAGCAGCGCCAGCTCGAACGGCAGCAGGATGCCCACCAGCGCCGGCAACGTCCACCCATGCCGCCGCCACTCGAACCACGCTTGCGCGCGCTCGGCCGAGCGGAAGTGCCTTCGCCGGCTCGGCAGGACACTGGCGACCGGGCCGAGCCGACCGAACGCGCCCCGCCAATCGGGCACGTCGCCACGGCGAGCGCGTGCCACGGCGGCGCGGGCGACGAGAAACGCGAGGGGAACCTGCGGCGCCAGGATGGCCAGCATCACCGCCTCCGGCGCTCTGTACTGAAGGGCCAGGAGAACCACGGTATCTATCACGGCCAGCCAGAGCACGGTGACGATGACACGCAGCCCGGGCAAAGGGTACGGCATCCACGTCAGCGCCTGCGTCCAGGCGACCAGCGCCGCGGCCAGCAGCGCCGGCCAGATCAGTGGCACGTGCACACCCGACGGCCACAGGGCGACGAGCCTCGTTGCCAGCCACAGCGCCGTCATGGCCGCCGACCCATACAGCATCGGCCATCCCGCCAGCGCGGCGGTCGTCACCGGCAGCGTGAACATCCGGGCGGGATAGATGGACTGGCGCGCGGCCAGGTCGCCGGCGAGGCCGAAGCTGAACACCGCCAGGAAATACGTGAACGTCGCCGTCAGCGGTACGACCACTACGAAGCCGAAACTCGCGGGGGTATCGAGGTGAATGGGCTGCCGCGCCCCGAGGATCAGGAGCTTGACCGACGCCAGGACGATCAGGTAGCCGGCGATGGCAATCAGTCCCCAGCGATGCCGGTGGCGGAATTCCCAGGCGATGGCGAGCCCGGCGGATCGCACGATCTACGCGTCAGGGCCTGAAGCGGCGAGCGTCCCGACGTGGGCGACGAAGATCTCGTCGAGGGACGGGACGCGGTCGCCGACGCGATGCGATTCCCTGATTTCGTCGAGTGGGGCACTCAGCGCGATCGTGCCCCGATGGATCATCGTGACGTGATCGGCGACCTGCTCGACTTCCTCCAGCAAGTGCGACGAGAAGAGCACCGTGCGGCCTTCATGGGCGATCGTACGAATGACGGCGCCGAGGATGTCGCGGCGCACGATCGGATCGAGGCCGGACGACGGTTCATCCAGCACCAGGAGCTCGGGGCGATACGCCAGCGCGATGAGGAGTCCCGCCCGCGCCTTCTGCCCCCTGGAGAGGTTCTTGATCTTCGCCGTGGGGTCGAGTGCGAACGCCTGCAGCAGCTCCTCGGCGTACCCGTCGTCCCAGCCGGGATTGAACGCTCGCGAATACCGCGTGAGCTCGGCGACGCGCATCCAGCCGGGGAGGTCGTTTTCCTCGGACAGATAGCCGATGCGCGACAGGACGCCGACCGGATCGGCGACGGGATCGAGGCCGAACACGCGCACCGATCCGCTTTGCGCCCGCAGCAGACCCAGAATGTGTTTGATGAGCGTCGTCTTGCCCGCGCCGTTGGCACCGACGAGGCCGTAGACCGCGCCGCGTGGCATGGACAGGTTCACCGACGCCAGGGCCGTCGTGGCGCCGAAGCGGCGCGTCAGATCCGAAACACTGACGACCGATTCACTCATCCCCGGACCGCCGATCGTCGGGCGCTCATGCGGACGCACCATCGCGCCGACTGCAGCCCGGCGTCACCCGCGGAAGTACAGGTACACCGCGATGATCAGCAGCACCACCAGCGCCGACAGCATCACGTCCCGGCGGTTCCAGCTCGCGCGCGACTCCGCCCGGTGCTCGGCCGTCACGGTCGCGAAGGTCAGGTTGGCCAGGCTCTCCACTGCCGGCGCGGCCGTCGCGTAGCTCACGCCGATCATCACCACCACCGACACGACGAACACGAGCAGGCTGTAGTACTGGAAGTAGATGTTGTTCACGACCCAGAGGAACGAGCCCTGGGCGTAGCCGTTCTCGTACCCCGCGAGGTGCAGCGCCACCGGCGTGTCCACCAGCAGGCGGAACGTCCCGAGGAAGAAGCCGATGAGCAGCGCCCAGATGCAGCCCTTCGTGTTGAGCCGCTTGTTGAAGATGCCGAAGAAGAAGACCGTGAAGATCGGGGGCGCGAGGTACCCCTGCACGCTCTGCAGGTACTCGTACAGCCCGCGCGCACCCTCGATCACCGGGATCCAGAGCAGCGCCACCAGCACCATCACCGCCGTCGCCATGCGTCCCATCCAGACCAGCTCGTGCTGCGACGAGTTGGGCCGGAGCTTCTGATAGAGGTCCATCGTGAACAGCGTGCTCGAGGCGTTGAAGGCGCCGGCCATCGAGCTCATCAGCGCCGCGATCAGCCCGGCGACCACGATCCCGCGGACGCCGATGGGGAGCACCGACAGCACCATCGTCGGGTACACGGACTGGGCGATCATCGGGATCACCTTCCCGTCGGGGCCCAGCATCGTCTGGAGCGCCGGCACCTGGGCGGTCCGGGCCAGCGCGAGCCCGATCATCCCCGGGATGATGAAGATGAAGACGGGAAGCAGCTTGATGTAGCTGGCGAAGATCGAGCCGCGGCGGGCGACCTGCTCGTTCGGTGCGCCGAGGGCGCGCTGCACGATGTACTGGTCGGTGCACCAGTACCACAGGCCGATGATCGGGGCACAGAACAGCATCCCCAGCCACGGGTAGTTGGTGTTGAAGTACCAGGCCTGGCGGGTCGCCTCCTTGACCGGCGCCCAGGTGGACGCCAGCCCGTGCGGGATCAGCGGCTTCCAGAGGTTGAACATGTCGGAGGGCAGCGCGGCGCGGAACGCGTGCCATCCGCCGATCTTGATCAGCCCGAAGATCAGCAGCATCGCCGAGCCGAAGACCAGCACGAAGGTCTGCATCGCCTCGGTGTACGCCACCGCCCGCATCCCGCCCAGGATCGTGTAGAGGCCGGTCAGCAGGACGATCGAGACCGACCCGATCCAGAAGGCGTTCCAGTCGTGGCCGAGGAGGGTGACGTGCAGCTCGGGCAGGAGGGCGCGGAACACCACGCCGCCGGCGAAGATGCTCACCGCGAACTTGGTGAGGACGTGCGTGAGCAGGGAGGTGATCGAGAGAATCACGCGCGCCGAGCCGGAGAAGCGGCGCTCGATGAACTCCGGCATCGTGTACACCTTGGAGCGCATGTAGAACGGCACGAACAGCCAGCCCAGCACCAGGATCGCCCAGGCGTGCAGCTCGTAGTGCGCCATCGCCACGCCCGAGGTGGCGCCGGAGCCCGCCAGCCCCACCAGGTGCTCCGAGCCGATGTTCGACGCGAAGATCGAGGCGCCGACGATGAACCAGCCGAGGTTGCGGTTCGCGAGGAAGTAGTCGTCGGCGGTGTCCTTGCCGCGGCGGAACACCCACCACGCGAGGCCCAGGATGACCGCGAAGTAGACGAGCACGACCAGCCAGTCCAGCGTCGCCATGCGCCGCCCTCTCGAAGCGGGAAAGGAGCCTTCGGAGACTACACCGCGCGCCACGCGCGTCAATCCCGTGCGGCTTGCGGGGAGACCGCGCCCCGGGCCACCTTTGCTCGGCTGCCGAACCTGCCGCCGAACCAGGAGAGCACCATGCCGCGCTTCACGCCCGACCAGATCCGCCACGCCCTCGCCACGAAGAGCCCGATGGGCCGCGCCGAGGCCATCCAGTTCATGAAGGCGCTGGACATCAAGATGAGCGTCGGCCACTGGTCGGCCGGCGATTTCGTGGACCGGTTCGCGCCGCCGGGCTACAACTCCGACAACCCCGCGTTCAAGAACGACTTCGAGGGCCAGTGCCGGCGCACCAAGGCGGCCGGGATCGACGCCATCGAGATCCACCAGCACGTCTTCGAGAAATCGCTGAACGGCGATCTCGACCTCAAGGCCGTGGAGCGCGCGAAGGGCGGCTTCCTGGCGGAGCTGGGGATGACCGTCGCGGCGTGCAACATCAACACCTGGACCAACCCCAAGTTCAAGCTGGGTGGGCCGTGCAACCCGAAGCCGGAGCTGCGGCGCGCGGCGCTGGAGGAGATCCTCAAGGCGGTCGAGATCAGCAAGGCGCTCAAGATCCCGGTCATCAGCGTCTGGCCGGGCTCCGACGGCGCGGACTACCACTTCCAGATCGACTACAGGCAGTCCATCGAGTGGTTCACCGAGGCGCTGATCGCGGTGAACAAGGAGTGCCTCAAGGCGGGGATCAAGCTCGCGATGGAGCCCAAGCCGTACGAGCCGCGCGAGCTGTACATGATCATCCCGACCGCGGCCGCGGCGATCCTCGTCGCGCAGCAGGTGAACAAGGCCACGGGCGGCAACAACTGCGGGCTCACGGTGGACTACGGGCACCAGAAGATGGAGGGCACGACCGCGTCCACCGCGTGCGACCTGGCGGCCTATGCCGGCGTGCCGATCCACAAGTTCGACGTCAACGACGCGCGGCAGGGGCGCAACGACCAGGACCTGATCTTCGGCACGATCTCGGTGCCCGAGGCGGTCGAGTACCTCTACACGACGTTCGTGCGCGACTACCGCGGCTGGTACAGCCAGGACCAGTTCACCTACCGCGACGATCCGACGCGCGCGATGGAGCGCAGCCTGATCAACTTCGCGAACCTCGCGCTCAAGGCGGTGAAGGTGTACGCGAAGCAGGACGAGCTGGCCAAGGCGCGCGTCGCGGGCACCGGCCCCGACGTGCTCGACGTCGTGAGCCCGATCCTGCTCGGCTGAGCGGCATGCCGGCGTCGTTCGTCCTCGGCGTGGACTTCGGCACCAACACGGCGCGGGCCGTGGTCGTGGACTGCGCCGACGGCCGCATCGCGGCCACCAGCGTCTTCGAGTACCCGTCCGGCGACCACGGCGTCATCACCGACCCCAAGGACCCGCACCTCGCGCGGCAGCATCCCGGCGACTACCTGGTGGCGCTGCGCGGCTCGGTGCGGGGCGCGCTCCGGGCGGCGAAGCGCAAGAAGGGCTTCGCGGCGGAGCGCGTCGTCGGCATCGGCGCGGACACCACCGGCTCGACGCCGATCCCGGTGGACGCGGCCTGCCGGCCGCTCGCCCTGGACAAGCGCTGGAAGAAGCACCCGGCGGCGCAGGCGTGGCTGTGGAAGGACCATACGGGGGCCGAGGAAGCCGCGGCCATCACGGAGACGGCGCGTCGGCACGCGCCGCAGTACGTCGCGCCGATCGGCGGGACGTACTCCTCCGAGTGGTTCTGGTCCAAGATCTGGAAGTGTCTCAAGGTCGCTCCCGAGGTGTTCGAGGCGGCCCGGAGCTGGGTGGAGCTGGCGGACTACGTGCCCGCCGTGCTGGCGGGGGTGACGGATCCACGCGCGATCCAGCGCTGTGTGTGCGCCGCCGGCCACAAGGCGATGTACGCGGAGGCGCACGGAGGTCTGCCCGACGCGGCGTTCCTCGCGCGGCTCGACCCACGCCTCGCGGCGCTGCGCGAGCGCCTCTATGCGAAGGCCTTCGCCGCCGACCGCCCGGCGGGGCATCTCACGCCGGGGTGGGCGAAGGAGCTGGGGCTGCCCACCGGCATTCCCATCGCCATGGGCGGCTTCGACGCGCACTACGGCGCGGTCGGCGCGGGGGTGAAGACCGGCACCCTGGTCAAGATCATCGGCACCTCCACCTGCGACGTCGCCGTCGCGCCGCTCGCCGAGCCGATGGCCGACGTCCCGGGGATCTGCGGCATCGTCCCCGGCTCGGTGATGCCCGGCTACTACGGCCTCGAGGCGGGCCAGTCGGCGGTAGGCGACCTCCTGCACTGGTGGGTCTCGCGGGTCTGCGAGGGCGACGCGCGGCTCCACGCGCGGCTCACGGCGGAGGCCGCGCGGGGCCGGCCGGGCGCGAGCGGGCTCCTCGCGCTCGACTGGAACAACGGGAACCGCACGATCCTGGTGGACCCGCGGCTGACGGGACTGCTCGTGGGCCAGACGCTGCATACGTCGCGCGCCGAGGTGTATCGCGCGCTGATCGAGGCGACGGCGTTCGGCGCGCGCGCCATCGTCGAGCGGCTGCGGGAGCACGGCGTCCCGATCGAGCGCGTGGTCTGCTGCGGCGGGATCGCGGAGAAGAACGCGCTGTTCATGCAGGTGTATGCCGACGTGCTCGGGCATCCCATGCACATCGCCGGCTCGTCCCAGACCACGGCGCTGGGCGCGGCGATCTCGGCGGCGGTGGCGGCCGGCCGGTACCACACCTTCGAGGCTGCGCAGGGGAAGATGACGTTGCTCCAGGCGAAGCGTTTCACGCCGCAGCCCAACGCGCGGGCGGTGTACGACGAGCTGTACGGGATGTACCGCGAGCTGCACGATACGTTCGGCGCGGCGCCGGGAAAGGCGGACCTGCCTTCGCTCATGAAGAGACTGCTGGCCTTGCGGGAGCGCGTGGTGAAGGCCGCATGACCACTCGGGTGGATGAGCTGCGCCGCGCGGTGCTCGAGGCCAACCTGCGGCTCGCCGGGAGCGGGCTGGTGCTCGGCACCTTCGGCAACGTCTCGGGCGTGGACCGCGTCGCGGGGCTGTTCGTCATCAAGCCGAGCGGCGTGCCGTACGCCGAGCTGACGGCGGACACGATGGTGCCGGTGTCGCTCAGGACGGGCGAGGTGCTGCAGGGCAAGCTCCGCCCCTCGTCGGACACGCCGACGCATCTGGAGTTGTACCGCGTCTTCGCCTGCGGCGGCATCGCGCACTCGCACGCCGAGTGTGCCACGGCCTTCGCGCAGGCGCGCACGCCGATCCGCTGCATGGGGACCACCCACGCCGACTTCTTCCGCGGCGACGTGCCGGTCACGCGCCCGCTGAAGGAGGCGGAGGTCACGGCCGACTACGAGCTGAACACGGGTCGCGTGATCGTCGAGACGTTCCGGAAGGGAAAACTCGACCCCGCGGAGATTCCCGGCGTGCTGGTGGCCAACCACGGGCCGTTCACCTGGGGCGACGATCCGTTCGAGGCGGTCGAGCGCGCCCTGGTCCTCGAGCAGCTCGCGCGGATGGAGATCACGCAGCGCCTCGTCGCGCCCGACGCCCCGCGCCCCGACGCCTTCCTGGTCGAGAAGCACTTCGGCCGCAAGCACGGTACGGGAGCGTACTACGGTCAGAAGAAGAAGGGCGGCAAGTGACGCGGCGCCCGCGCGCCGTTCTCTGGGATCTCGACGGGACCATCGCAGACTCGAAGGAGTTCCACTGGCGCGCCTGGCGGGAGACGATGCTCCCGGGCGGCGTCGAGATCACGTACGAGCAGTTCCTCCACTCCTTCGGCCAGCGGAACGACGCGATCCTCGGCGCATGGCTGCCGGGCGCGCCCGCCGAGCGGGTGAAACGCCTCGGCGATGCGAAGGAAGAGGCGTTCCGGCGGCTCGTGGCGACCGGGCCATTGCATCCACTTCCCGGCGCGCTCGAGTGGATCGAGCGCCTGGCGCATGGCGGCTGGAAGCAGGCCATCGCCTCCTCCGCCCCGCGCGCCAACGTCGAGACGATGGCGCGGGTGCTGAAGCTCGACAAGGTGATGGGCGCGCTGGTGAGCGCGGAGGATGTGCACCGCGGGAAACCGGAGCCCGACGTCTTCCTCGCCGCTGCTCAGCGTCTCGGCGTGGAACCGGCTCGCTCGGTCGTGGTGGAGGACGCTGCGGCGGGGATCGAGGCCGCGCGCCGCGGCGGGATGCGCAGCATCGGCGTTGGCGGCGACGCTCTCCGCGAAGCCGACGTTCTGGTCACCTCACTGGCGGATCTTCCTTCGGACACCTTCGATCGGCTGGTCGCGGTCTAGCGCTTCCCTGCTCCGCGTGCGAAGGCCTGGACGACCGGCGTGGGGTCCGGCCCTTTGCCGAGCGCGTGCGCCTCGCAGGCCTTGTAGGCCTTCCGCATCTCGGCGTAGACGGCGACGTGCTCCGGGATCGGATGCACGGTGCTCGCCGGCCACGGCTCGGTGAAGCCGGCGACGACTTCGTCCCACGGCATCTCGCGCCCGAGCGCCCGCTGTTCCGCGTGATACGCCCGGAGCGCCGCGCCCAGCGCCGCCGCGTTCCCGCCCCCCACCACGCACACTTCGGCGCCGAACACGTCGGCCATCACCTGGAGGATCGCCGGGTTCTGCGACGCGCCGCCCGTGGCGTGGATCCGATTCACCCTGACACCCATCCACTCGGAGTGGATCGCGAGCGAGAGCATCTGCGCCTCGACCACCGCGCGCACGTTCTCCGCTGCGTCCGTGCGGTCGAGCCCGTAACGCCGCGCTCCGGGTTCCAGCACGGTCGGCGTGATCTCGGCGTCGAACCAGGGGAGCAGTATCGCGCCGCCGTTGCCGGCCGGGCGCCGGCCCAGGGCGTCGGAGAAGCCGGGCCAGTCGAGCCCGAACTGGTTCCGCACGGCCTCGCGCGCGAGCGAGCCGTTCTTGCAGCAGATGAGCGGCATGTAGCCGCCGGTCGGCGAGCCGAAGACATGGCCCGTGAGCGACGGATCGTAGCAGGCCTCGTGCACCAGGCTGAACAGCGTGTCGCTCGTGCCGAGGGAGATCGCGATCGTCCCCTCCCGCACGATCCCGGTGCCGACCAGCGAGCAGGGGTTGTCGCCCGACCACGCCACGATCTTGGCCGCGGGAAATCCGTGCCGCGCGCGCCAGTAGGTGGCGAGCGGGCCCACCACGGTCCAGGACGCCGCGATCGGCGGGAGCTTCGCCTCGAGGTCCGGCGCCGTCGCGGCCAGCGCCTCGGGTGCCCACCGCGCCCGCGCCAGGTCCATCAGGTTCATCCCCGAGCCGTCGCCCGGCTCGATCGGCGCGTCGAAGCCCACCAGCAGCGACGCCGCGTACGAGGACACGAGGTGGATCCGGGTTGCGGACCGGTAGGCAGCGGGCAGTTCCTTGAAGAACTTGCGGATCTGCGGCCCGGTGAAGCGCTCGAACGCCCGGGAGCCCGTCAGCATCGCCAGCCGCTCCGGCCCGCCCACGGCCGCGGTGATCTCGGCGCACTCGGCGGCCGTGCTCGAGTCCATCCAGATCGGCGACTCCGAGCGCACGAACACCCCACGCATCTGGGATTCCAGCGAGCGGGCCGCGTCGAGGGACGCCAGCGCCTGCGCGGCGGCGGCGCCGAAATAGACGCTGCCGTGCTGCTGCCCGGAGCCGGAGATCGCCCGGATGTCCGCCAGCGCGATCGAGCTGTCGCGCGCGATCATCTCCATCATCCGGTCGAGCGCTTCGGCCCACATCAGCGGCGAGGAGGTGGCGGTGAGGGGGTCGGTCTGCGGCAGCACGCCGTGCCGCGTGCCGTACTGCGGGAGCGCGCCGTCGAAGTCGAGGGATTCCTCGAACGCCACGCGCCGCTCCCGGCCCGACACCTCGATGGCCAGCGCCGTGAGGCTCTGCGTGCTCAGGTCGAGGCCGAGGTAGACGGGCATGGCCCGCCAAAGATGGGCCGCCCCGGTGGCGCGAGCAAGCGCCGCGCAGCATCATTCGACTTCATGCGCACCCATCCGCAACCCCCATCGCGCCGCGGCTGATGCTCGACGACCTCACCCGCCGTGACTGGGTCAAGCTGGTTGGCGCCGCCGGCGCCGGCTCGCTGATCGCGCCCAGGATGGGCGCCGCGCCGCGGCACGACCCGGCGATCCTGCCGCTGACGTCCACGAGCGAGGTCTTCGTCCCCGGCCGCGGCCGGACCTTCCAGAAGTTCTCCTTCGACTTCCCCGAGCCGAGCGTCGAGTTCGGCGGCTACCGGTTCGGCTTCCTCGTCTTCACGCGCGAGAACGTATACGGCCTCGACGCCGCCCTGATGGTCGCGGAGGAAGCAGAGGACGCGCTCACCCTGGCCGCCTCGGGCCTGGTCTGGGCCGGCGGGCAGGCGAAGGCGCCGGGGCGCCTGGTCGCGCACTTCCGGCAGAGCGGCGACGCGATCGAGTGGGACGTCACGGCGGACATGGACCAGCCGATCAAGAGCGTGACCACGGTGATCCGCGGCATCCCGCGCGGGAAGATCTCGAGCGGCGGCGGCCGTCCGTTCGACCCGAAGGACGACGAGCTGCTGTACGGCTATCCGTTCGGCGCGGGCGACCTGTTCGGCGGGAACACGGCATGGGGCATGAGCACGCCGTTCGTCGCGGTCGAGGCCGGCGACGCCGACTTCCGGTATCTGTCATCGCTCGACGACCGGGTGCGGGCCAAGCGCTTCTTCTTCCAGCCGGGCGAGACGGGGTACCGCGTCGAGGCGGTGTTCGAAGCGGAGGGCTGGCTCGACCAGCAGCGGCTGGCGGTGCCCACCTGGCGGCTGGGGCACGCGACGACGCTCGAGGCGGCGACCGAGGCCCACTACGCGCACCTCGAGCGCGCGTACGGGATCCCGACCTGGGAAACGCGCGACGACGTGCCCGCGTGGCTCAGGGACGTGGGGCTGGTGCTGGCGCTCCACGGCATGCACTACACCGGCTACGCCTTCAACGACTTCGCGCGGATGCTGGAGATCCTGCAGTGGGCCGCGCCGCAGTTCCCCGCCGAGCGCACGCTCGTCTTCCTCCCGGCGTGGGACGGCCGCTACTACTGGAACTATCCGGCCTACCGCGCCGACGAGCGGCTGGGAGGAGAGGCGGGGCTGAAACAGCTGGTGGACCAGGGGCACCAGCTGGGCTACCGGTTCATGCCGATGTTCGGGATGAACGCCGCGAACCGGCGGCAGCGGGAGTTCCGGAACGTCGCCGACGCCGCGACCTATCGCATCGACGGCGACCGGTTCGACCTCGATTGGGTGGACTGGGACAACGACCGCCACCAGGAGGGGTGGCTGTCGTACATGAACCTCGGCGTGGACTCGTGGCGGGAATGGCTGAACGCGCGGATCGTCGACACGATCGAGCGCTACGGGATGGATGCGTACTTCCTCGACATCTCGGCGGGGTGGATGAACAACACGCAGGCCGACATGCACGAAGGGACCCGGCGGCTCGTCGCCGAGCTGCGCGGCACCCACCCCGAGGTTCTCGCCTGCGGCGAATTCCACTACGACGCGCTGCTCGGCTTCATCCCGCTCTTCCACGTCTACTCCCCGCAGGCCACGAAGTACGCGCGCTTCTTCGCGCACCTCAGCCATCCGGCGCCGGGGCGCGGCAGCTCGGGGGTGCACGAGTCGGGGTTCGGGACGTTCGACGCCGCCACCCTTGGCATGGGCCAGGGGAGCGGCGGCGGCCCCATCCCGACGATCACGGTGGTGGACGACACCTTCACGACGTACAAGGACCAGTTCGCCGCGGCGCTCGCGCGGGCGAAGCAGATCGGAGGGATCCCATGAAGCGACGCGACTTCCTCGCCTCGACCGTCCTGACGGCCGCGTCCGCCGCGCTGCCGCTCCGCCTCCGCCGGTTCCAGGGCGAGAGCGCCGCTCCCAGACCGGCGGCCCTGCCCTTCGACCTCGCGCGCGTGCGCCTCGGCGCGGGGCCGTTCAAGGACGCGCTGGACGTGAATCGCCGCTTCCTCATGGCCCAGGAGGAAGACCGGCTGCTGCACATGTTCCGCGTCACCGCGGGCCAGCCGACGTCCGCCGAGCCGCTGGGCGGCTGGGAAGCGCCGGAGAACGAGCTGCGCGGGCACTACACCGGCCACTACCTCTCGGCGTGCGCGCTGATGGCGGCGCAGACGGGCGA
>Ga0187854_10002088_pt1 | contig 17867 bp, 16 predicted proteins | sample June2016WEW_6_15_FD_132445 | JGI IMG/M metagenome (GOLD analysis project Ga0187854, IMG submission 132445) | Peatland microbial communities from SPRUCE experiment site at the Marcell Experimental Forest, Minnesota, USA - June2016WEW_6_150 | ecosystem: Environmental > Terrestrial > Soil >...
GAGGCACAGGCCGGGATGGTGCTGGCCGGTCTGGGATTCCCGCAATCCGATTGGCGCCGCCGCACGGAGGAATTCTCGGGCGGCTGGCAGATGCGGATTGCCTTGGCCAAGCTGTTGCTGGAAAAGCCCAACCTGCTGCTGCTCGACGAGCCCACCAATCACCTCGACCTCGAAGCCCGCAACTGGCTGGAAGAGTACCTGAACGATTATCCGCACGCTTACCTGCTGGTCTCGCACGACCGCTATTTCCTCGACATCACCGTCGGTAAGATGGTCGAGATCTGGAACCAGCGTGTCCACTTTTACAGCGGCAATTACGAGAAGTACCTGGCAGAGAAGACTGCGCGGCGAACCCAGATCGAAGCGGCTTACAAGAACCAGCAGGACCGTATCCAGCAGCTCGAAGTGTTCATCAACCGGTTCCGCTACACGGCCACCAAGGCCAAGCAGGTGCAGAGCCGCATCAAGGAACTCGACCGCATGCAGCGCATCGAGATCCCGCTCGAGGAGAAGGCCATCCACTTCAGCTTCCCCCAGCCCAAGCCCAGCGGCCGGACGGTGGCGGAGTTCAAGCGGGTGGCCAAGAGCTACGACGCCAAGCGGGTGTTCCGCGAGGTGAGCTTCACCATCCAGCGAGGCGAGCGCGTGGCCCTGGTGGGCGTGAACGGAGCGGGGAAATCAACCCTGCTCAAGCTGCTGGCCGGTATCGAGCCGCTGAGCGGGGGAGAGTACAAGCGGGGCCATCAGTTGGAGGTGGATTATTTCGCCCAGGACCAGTACAAGGCGCTTGATGCGGACGCGCGTCTGCTCGACGACCTGACGCGCGCCGCCCCCATGTCGCTCAGCACCCAGACGGAGCTGCGCAGTCTCCTGGGTTGCTTCCTGTTCAGCGCCGATGATGTCTTTAAGCGCATCGGCGTACTTTCGGGCGGCGAACGCAATCGCTATGCGCTGGCGCGAATGCTGCTGCGCCCCTCAAATTTCCTCCTCCTCGACGAACCGACCAACCACCTCGACCTGCGCGCCAAGGACGTGCTGCTGGAAGCGCTGGCGGAGTACACTGGCACGGTGGTGTTCGTCTCCCACGATCGCTACTTCATCGACAAGCTGGCCACGCGGGTGTTCGAGATCGGCGGCGGCGAAGTGAATGCCTTCCCGGGCAACTACGAGGATTACTTGTGGCGTAAGCAGGGGAAGGAAATCGATCTCACCCTGCCAGGGCTGCCGGATCTCGTTGCAGAGCGTGCGCTTTCGCGCCAGGGACACGACACCCGTCCGCTCCCAACGGCGCCGGCAACTCCCTCCGCCGTTAAATCGAAGCGGCTGAATCCGATTCGCCTGCAGCAGATGAAGGCCCGCTGCCGCGAGCTCGAAGAGCAGGTGGCGCGCTTGGAGGCCGAGATCGAGGGCTATGCCCAGGAACTGGCGCATTTCAGGAGCGCGGCGGATTCCGTGCGGCTTGCCAGGTCGATCGAGCAGGGGCGCCAAGAGATCGCCCGGGTGATGCGCGAGTGGGAAGATACGGCGAAGGTGGTCGAGGAGCAGGAAAATGAAAGGATAAGCCCATGATGACTCCACAGCATGTCCTGATGATAATCGGGTTGGCCGCCATCCCCAATGCCCAATTCTTCTGGGCCTGGATTTCGCTCTGCCTGGCGCTGGCCCTGCACGTCGTCGACGAAGCCGGCACCGGGTTCCTTTCGGTCTACAACCCAACTGTGATGGCTCTGCGCCAAAGATGGCCTTGGCTTCCGTTTCCGGTCTTCACGTTCGGTGTTTGGCTTGCCGGTTTAGTGGTGGCAACTGTCCTGCTCTTATGCCTCTCCGTTTTTGTGTGGCACGGCGCTCGCTGGATGCGGCCCATCGGTTACGGCTTCGCCTTCATCATGTTCGCGAATGGCTTGGGTCATATCTTGGGAACAATTTTGGGCCGCACAGTCGCGTCCATTCGTTTTCCCCGGCCGATGGCTGGATTCTATTCATCTCCTTTTCTGCTGTTGGCGTCCCTCTACCTGCTCTACGAATTGGCGCGGGGCTGATGGTGAAGGGACTTCAGAACCTGGCGAGAATGGACCCGCTGCTTGGAACGTCCCGGCTTTGCACACCCGAGACGGATAGATAAGCCTTTTTTGCTGGCCCTTGGGCCAAGGCCGAAAATTGACTTTCCCCTTGCACTTCGACAAGGGAAGGTGTAGGGTTGCCATGTAGAAGCAGAAGGGGAGGGACATGAGTACCAAACGAATCGATCTGCCGCAGGGGACGCTGGACCTGCTGATTTTGAAGACGCTGGCTCTTGGACCGCAGCACGGTTGGGCCGTGTCTGAACGCATTCAGCAGATTTCGAGCGAGGTGCTGCGCATTCAGCAAGGCTCGCTGTACCCCGCTTTGCACCGCCTGGAGCGGCGTGGCTGGATTAAGGCAAAGTGGGGAACGTCTGAGAACAACCGCCGCGCCAAGTACTATGAGCTCACGAAAAGCGGGCGCAAACAGCTCGAAGCGGAAGAGACCGCCTGGCGGAAACTGATCGCCGCGGTGGGGCATGTGCTGGAAACGGCGTAGAGGTGCATCATGCTCAGCGACCTTCTGTATCGTTTGCGGGCTTTCTTTAGGCGCAAGTCAATGGAAGCGGAATTGGACGAAGAACTGCGCGCTCACCTCGAGCGGCAGGTCGAAAAATACATCCAATCGGGGCTGCCGCGTGAGGAAGCCGCGCGGCGCGCGCGCCTGGATTTCGGCGGTCTCGAGCAGGTGAAGGAGGAGTGTCGCGACGCGCGCGGTGTGAACTTAGTCGAAACCCTCATCCAGGACGTGCGTTACGGCTTGCGGATGCTGGCGAAGAATCCCGGGTTCACCGCCGTGGCAGTTCTGACTTTGGCGCTGGGCATTGGCGCCAACACGGCCATCTTCACCCTGGTTGACGCGGTGATGCTCAAGTCGCTGCCGGTAGCGAATCCCCAGGAGCTCTATCGCGTCGGCAACGGCGACAATTGCTGCATGATCGGCGAATTTCAGGGTAACTGGGGGATTTACTCTTACTCCCTGTATCAGCAGTTTCGCGACCACACCCCCGAATTCAGCCAGATGGCCGCCTTCCAGGCAGGGCTGGGAGACTTGAGCGTCCGTCGCGGCGGCGCCTCCCAACTGGCGGAAGCGTACGTGGGCGAGTTCGTGTCCGGAAATTACTTCACCATGTTCGGCGTCTCGGCCTCCGCCGGACGCCTTATCGCGCCCACTGACGACAGGCCTGGCGCTCCACCTGTGGCCGTGATGAGCTACCGCGCCTGGCAGCAGCACTTTGGACTTGACCGCTCCGTGATCGGAGCAACTTTTATTATCAATACCATGCCCTTCACCGTGGCCGGCATCGCGCCGCCCGGCTTCTTCGGAGATACGCTGCGGTCCGACCCACCGGATTTCTGGCTTTCACTCTCCACCGAACCGGCTCTGAACGGCCAAAACTCCGTTTTGAACCACGCTGGCCTGCACTGGCTCTGCATCATCGGCCGGCTGAAACCCGGCGCGCAACCGGCAAGCGTGCAATCCGAATTGACGGCTGAGCTGCAACATTGGCAAGGCGCCCAACCGGACCTTACGGCCCATAACCGCTCGGAACTCGGCAAGCAGCACCTTGTTCTTGTGCCCGGCGGGGGCGGTGTGGCCCGCCTCCAAGCCGATTCCGCCACGGGTCTTCGCCTGCTCATGGCCATCTCCGGCTTGGTGCTGCTGATTGCCTGCGCCACCGTCGCCAATTTGATGCTGGCGCGCGGCGCGGCGCGCCGTGCTGAAACCGCGATCCGAACCGCGCTGGGCGCGCCCCGCAGACGCTTGATCCGGCAGATGTTCACGGAAAGCATCTTGCTCGCGGTGCTGGGCGGAGCCGCCGGGCTGATCGTTGCCTGGAGCGGAGCGCGCGCGATCCTGGAGATCGCCTTCCGCGGCGCGGGCTATGTTCCCATTAGTCCCAATCCCTCCTTGCCCGTCCTCGGCTTCGCCTTTGCCGTGTCCCTCGTGACCGGCATTGTCTTCGGCGTGGCGCCCGCCTGGGTCGCCTCGCGTTGCGACCCCGCCGAGGCCCTCCGGGGCGCCGGCCGCTCAACGCACGACCGCTCCTCCCTGCCGCGCAAATCTTTGGTTGTGTTCCAAGTTGCCCTTTCGGAGGTGCTGCTCATCGGGGCCGGCTTGCTCACTCAAACTCTTCGCAACCTCGAGAACCAAAAGTTCGGTTTTGAAACCCAGGGCCGCGTCATCGCCAGGGTGGATCCGGCTCTCGCCGGCTACAAGCCTGACCAGCTCTACGCCCTCTACCAGCAACTCCGGCAGCGCCTCACGCAGATACCCGGCGTGCTGGGCGCCGCTTACTCGCTCTATAGTCCGATGCGAGGCACTAACTGGGACGATTACATTCACGTCGAAGGCCGCCCGTCCGACGAACGAGATGATGCCTCGTTTGACCGCGTCAGCCCGCACTATTTTGAAACCATCGGCACCCGCCTGTGGCGTGGCCGCGTGATTACCGAAGAGGACACTCCGACTTCGCCCCAAGTCGCCGTAATCAATCAAACCTTCGCTCGCAAATACTTGCCCAATCAAGACCCCATCGGAAAACACTTTGGCTTCCTAAAGCCAAGTGAGTTTGAGATCGTTGGCGTTGTGGAAGACGCGAAATATCAGGATGCGCGCGGGCCTGCATATCCCACTTTCTTCCTGCCGTTCCTACAGAAGGCGAAGGATCCTAAGCTGTTTTGGCTGGAGAGCTCCCAGTACATGGGCGATATCGAGCTGCGCGTGGCCGGAAGGCCGGAGGATTTGAACGCAGAAGTGCGACGAACGCTCGCCGACATTGATCCCAACCTCACCATCCTCGACATGAAGAGTCTGAGCGAGCAGGTCGCCCAAAATTTCAATCAGGATCGGCTGGTGGCGCGGCTCACCGAACTTTTTGGCGCGCTCGCCCTCATCCTCGCCTGTGTTGGACTTTACGGTGTTACCGCCTATACCGTCGCGCGCCGAACGAACGAGATCGGCATCCGCATGGCCCTCGGGGCTGACCGCAAGAGCGTTCTCGCGCTGGTGCTGCGCGGGGCGCTTGGGTTGATTGTCCTGGGTCTGGCGATCGGCATTCCGGCTGCCCTTGCCGGCGGGCGTGTGCTGGCAAGCCTGCTTTATGGGGTTAAAGGGTGGGACCCGCTGACTCTGGGCTTGGGGGCGGTTGCTCTCGCCATCTGCGCGCTCGTCGCCGCCTTCGTTCCCGCGCGGCGCGGGACGAAAGTGGACCCTATCATTGCGCTGCGATATGAATGAGACAAGGCGCTTGTGGAGGCACAGGGGTGGCCTTTTTCATTTGGGTGTGGCTCGACGCTTCTTAGTCGCCCGTTTTACAAGCTTCTTCGGACTGCTCTTCGCGCCCATCGCTTTCGGTCGTGCGTGTCGCGGCTGATAGATGCCGAGCTTCCCGCCGCCCGGCAGCGTAACGTGCGTGAGCAACCCCCACACCTGGTTCTGTAGCGGGTCGCAAGGAATGCTACGTTTCTTCATCTCCCCGATGAGTGCTTCCACGTCGTCACACATCAGGTAGAACTCGTGCACGTCATTCTTGCTGGACGGATGCAGCGCAACTTCCGCCGGCGGCAATCCGAAGATCAGCCACCCGCCGCCGAGATCGACGTGCGGCAGCTTGAACACGTCACGCAGGAAAGCGCGGTCGAGCTCCGGACTCTTGCTGTAGATGATCGAATGCGCGCCGATAATCATGGCAATCCCCCTTTTCTGTACGCGACAATGCCCCAGCCAAGGCTCCCGGCTGCGACTCAGCCTCTTCACAGCGAGAAACCCCGCCGTGTGCATCCCCCACCCTGGCGGCGGGAACTGTCATCAGGCTGGAAGCCTTCCGAGAACTGTTGGCCCCTGGCCGGGTGTAACCAGCCATTACACAGGCAACCCGAGAAAGCAAAGGGATGCCACGAGCCTGAAGACGTGGCATTGGTTAATCATAACATCGAACTCGGACGGGCTGTAGCCACCGTAGTTCTGCTCGTTGAAATTCACCCAGAGCCAGACACGCCGTTTCCAGTCATCCACATAGACCGCTCCCGAATCGGGTGAGTCAGCGTGGGCGACGAAGACCACCAGGGCCGCGGGGAATTGGAACCAGCGAAAAGCCTGGGGTACTCGGCCGACTCCAACAGCCTGGAAACGGCTTCGTCCGCTGTTTCCAGTTTACTCAATTGAAACATCCGGTGGTGTCCCATTTTAAGCGTAGCGCCGACCTTTAGAGCCCGCCCTGAGCGCAGCGAAGGGTCGGCAAGTGCCGGCCCCGCGCCTGCGGGACCGGCTCTACGAGTCAAACTAGGACAGCACCAAACACCCGAGTGACTTGCATTTGGCCGAGCCTCTTGGTTTTCGTCATTTCGTCGGCGTGAATTTCTAGAGTGAGCGGGCTCATCTGAGGCCTTCCCACTTCCAGCCCCGGCCCATGGAACCTTCGGGCCGCGCGCTCGGGGATTAACGGGCCTTCGCGCAAAAGGCACAAGTTATGGGAGCCTCGTCAACGTACGGCGGAAGGGAGCGCGGACCTTCCAAATCGGCCATACGTTGCTGCGCTGCCTCTCTTCTATGGGCGATCTGATGAGGCACGGGGGGCCTCCGCACAGGCAACGGCGGCGCTCGGAGTGCCCTTCAGAATTTCCTCGCATTCCTCCGGCGCGGGCTCATAGGTCTTCAGTGACGGCCTATTTTTCTCTTCCTGGATCTCTATCTCCGTTTTCTGGAGGCTCTTTCTGAGACGCTCCTTCACTTCCTGGAATTCGGCGCTGTCGGTGATGTACGTACGGCTGGGATTGTCGGCTGCACGCAGGGCTTTGTATTCCTTGAGCGCATTCTCAATGCGGTCGCCGTACGCCGGGTGCGTAGCAAAGAACGATGTGCTGCTGGCATGGCCTTCTTTCTGACTCATGTGGTCAAAGAGACGGATGAACCCCTCGGGGTCGTAGCCGGATTTCGACGCGTACTGCATCCCGAGCTGGTCGGCCTCTAGTTCGAACTCCCGGCTCACCCCGAGCACATTCATGGTGAAGATGAGCCCCATGCCTTGGAAGATGCCCTGAAGCAGCAAGCCCTTCAGGTAATAACCCAGATAAGAGGCGGCCTGGAAGAGGCCGGGAGCGAGGATTGACAATCCGATCGTGGTGGCGAGTTGAATGATGCCGAAGGTCCGGGCTTTGCCCTGCATGCGGTGGGCGTGCCGGGCCGCGCAGTGAGAAAATTCGTGAGCGATGACACCGGCCAGTTCAGATTCGGTTTCTGATTCCAGAATGATTCCGGCGTAAATGATCAGGAACCCGCCCGGCAGTGCCATTGCATTCGCCACCTGCTCCGGCTGCCCGTCTTTGCCAAGGACCGGCCTTCCGTCCTTTTTCAGCTCCTGCTGCACCACGTAAGTGTTGAGCGGCACCTGGAGATCACTGTTCAGCGCCAAGTTGGCGGCCAGCCGGTTGACGTACTCCGTCACCACGGGGTCCTTTATTTCCCGGGGAAAGAGTTTGCTGGCGCGGGCTTCGTCGATCTCCTTCTTGCCCCACGCTTGGTCGTCGGCCTGTCCTTTGAAAGGCTGCCGCGTGGTGCGATGGCCGATGTTTATCGCGTCGCCGTGGGGGCGTTCGGTGATGGTTCCGTTGGCGATCTTCTGGTCGAGTTGGCGGCTTACCAATCTCCAAGTCACCGCAAGGTCAAGCTTGGAGAGGGTGACGTCATCCGCAATTTCGCTCTGCAAGAACTCAAAGGTCTCCGCCGTGATGTCTTTCCTCACCTTGGCCATCTCGCACAGGATTTTCTTCCGACTCCTTTGGGTCTCCTCGCTCGAGGTCAGCAGTTTTGCCAGCTCCTGCTCTTTCTGTTCAGTCTGCTTTTCAGCCGACTTGGCGGCGGTTTTGAAAGCCTTCTCCCGAGTCTTGCTCTCTTGTTTCAGCGCCTCGATTCTGGCCTTGATTGCGTTCTGATCGAACGCGAATTGCTCCGCCCAGGCGGCGATCTCGATCGAGGAGCCCTTTACCAGTTGCTCGAGAGAGGGCGGCGCGCTTGGCTGAACCGGCTGAGGGCTCCCCGCGGCGGCCGGCGGTGGAGCCATCTGGCCTAAACCTTCGGCCTGAACACTCCGGCTGGTCTGAACCGTCAACAGCCAAATGAGACCCAAGGACAGGACTTTTCGGAACGGACTCATATCAATCTCCTTTAGCGTGCCCGCATGCGCACCAAGGCGTGACGCCTTTTAGGCGTTGGGCGCAAGCTCGTAGAGCGACCGCCCCTCCGGGTAGCAACATCTCAAGAGGCATCTCCCTTTCCAAACCTCGGCCTGCCTTGATCCTTGGAAATACAAGGGCACAAGCGTTCGGTGAGTTCGCGGTTGTACAAGCCTTAAGACAACCGGATGTGGCTTGTCCAGGATTTTTGACGACCCCGGATTAAACCGCCGGCGCAAGTTGCCCAGAACTCAAAGACTCTGAGGCAGTTGCCGGAAAAGCATCGACTGGACCATCGCGTGCTTCACAGGTAGGCGTGGGCAGCGGGACTCAAGAAGTTTCCCAGCGCGCCCATGCAGCGAGCGAAGATCGCAACGCAATCGCTAGCTGATGATGAGGAGGATTTGACGAACCATGAACAGCCAAAAGAGAACACCTTACTTCTTGATCTTGTCGCTTCTGGTTGCGGGCTGCTTTTCGATCTCACCCGCCGCCAATGCCGGGGACACCTCATCCGAAAGCTCCGAGGAAGTTTCCCAGCTTCTCTCGCAAGTGAAAACTGAGGCGATAGCCTTGGAACGGGATGCGGAGGATTTAGCCGCGTGGACGCGGACAAACCAGTTGAGCTCGCAGAGTCACGCGGATAAACTTAACGCGATACGCGACCATGTCAACCAGGCCGGCCAACTCCTTGCCGAGCTTAACGAAGCCCGGGAGGGAGCTTTGCCCTGGCAGCATCAGGCGATTGATCGCATTTACCCCTTGCTGAAAGAACTCGCCGACAATACCCAAGCGACGATCAATCATTTCAACGACAACAGGGCCCACATCAAATTTAGCGTCTACGGAGATTACGCGAATGCGGGCTACGATCTGGCCAAAGAACTAGCAGCGCTGATTAGCGACTACGTGGATTATGGGGATCGCGAGGCAGAATTCCATCGCCTCCAGGAAAAGCTACAGCCTGCCGAAAGCTGATGCGGCTTCCTGCGCGTCGGGCGAAGGACTGTGAGGTGGCCGAGTCTAGGCTGCGGCCGCCTCACGTTTTTTCCGGCCCACACGATTCCGCTGTTACACCCCGGCGTGTTGTCGCCACAATCTACCTCGCAACGAGAACCCATGCGTCAGACAATGCCGGCCCGCGCGCTCGTGCGGATTTGCACTTTGCCCTCAATCTTGCTTTCCGGTGTCGCCGATCGCCGCGGGGTGCAACCGTCGCGTCGTAATACGGGATTAATTGCTAGACGTGGGCATTGGCTGAGGATACGACCCTCCGTTCAGCACTCACCTATCTCTGTCGGCCGAAACAGGGGACGCAAAGCGAAGGAGACCCATTCTGGATTGAAGGTCCGCAAGGGATTCACCCCCAGGCAGGCATTGACCTTCAAGCTCAGACTTTTTCAGTGGCAGGGTGGAGATACTCCATAGGTGTCGATCGGTTGATGATAGAGGGCGAAAAGTATCAGTTCGAATTGATTCGAGACGCGTAGCTTGTCACAAATACTTGTGAGGTGCAGCCTGACGGCCGGTTCGCTGATGCCGATTCTCTTCGCGCTCTCCTCACTCGAGTAGCCAGCCACGGTTATAGCGATGACCTGTTTTTCGAGCGGGATCAGGGCAAAGCCCTTCCTGCCTGATGCAACAGAGAGAGGCTCCTCATTTGACATGGTACTTTCTACTCCGATCGGTTGGTGATGAACGCGAATCATGAGAGGTCACGCGATCCGAGGGAAAGTCGGCGAGCACCTCTCGAACCCGAGAAATCGTACCCCCTACCGCTGTCATCAGCCTCGGGTCCTGAAGAGCGAACCGAACTAGGGTATTTCGAGCAGGGTGGCGCAGTGCATCTGAAACCCTTAAGGTGCGCTAGGTCGACTGGCCCGCCCATCAAGGGCAATGCACAACCTCGTCACTCAGCCTTGGGGGTGTCCTGTTTGAATACAAGACTCTCTTTCCACCCCTGAAGCCAAATTTTGGTTATCACTCGTTCCCCATCGACTTCCTCGGAATGGATTTCCGTGTTGTCGCACTTAACCGCTTCCTTGGTTAATATCGCCGGAGCCGTCACAATCAATTCCCCTCCCTGGAAGAAGAGAACCTCAGCGGAATCCTGGTTCTTCTCGACTTCAACTCGATACGTGCCCTGTTCGAGTTCAGGACCGTTTCCGACTTTCGCCCGCTCGCTGATGCGCACTTCGTGGGCTGCGGCGATGGATATGAAGACAAGGGTGCAGACCAGGGTGCATAGAATCCGATACGCCATTCTCTTTGGCATGATTTAAGTCTCCTTCGCAAGTATTCTCCTGTGAGGTTCGGTTGCGGAGGGATGGTCGACCGCACCACCTTGTGCGGGGGTCATTCGGGCCATCCCCCCCTCTTACATACAACCGTGAATGGGCAGGTTGGGTTCCAAACCTTCCGTGGGGGCTCCCCCTTTGAAATCAGGGTGTTGGGCAGATGCAGGTTATGCAGCCCGTCAAAGTTTTGGGACAACTCAGCCCTTGATTGTTCGAGGTTTTGGACGCGGAGGGGGAAATCCGCCAAGGGTACCCCGCGTAACTCATTGTCGCGCAAGCAATCCTGCAAAGCCTGGCGATTGGAACTCTCCGTGCTCGGGTCACGACGGAAGGCGGAGCTCAGGAGGTTAGCCAAATACCACGAGGTAGCCGGAAATGAAAGAAACGTCGCCGGAAAAACCTCGTTTTGAAATCGTTCCGCCACGAGCTGTACCCGCGGGACCGCTGAGGGACATGAGACAGTTAGGCCCTAAACCTACAGCAGGCCTGAGCCACCAACCCATGACCAGCAGGCGTCCCAGGGGGCCGCCTGGAGCGTTCGGGAAGGCGGATCGGGGTTTTCATTGCACGAAGAGTAGAAGGGATTTCGTTATGCTTCATCTTTCCCCAGAATGGAACGGATTGCACGCGCTCATCGTGTACCTCCCGATCATCCTGCTCTTGACCGCCCCGTTCGTCGTAATTGTGGGTATCGGATTTTCTGCCGCCAAGAGACGCCTATTTCTAGGATCGGCTTTGACACTCATGGTGCTTGGGACGGCGATGACTTTCCTCGCCGTCACGACGGGGGAGGTCGCGATGAGAGCCGTTCGCCCCACACCTGCTTTTAAGGTTACACTGGAGGAACACCGGGCTCTGGCAGAAACTACAAGGGAGTTGTTCTCCGTGCTCACGTTGGGATTTGCGGCTCTGCTCTTTGTCCCCAGGCTGTTGGGGCGCGAACCCGGGTCTCGCGTCAATACGGCACTGTTCGTCGTTTACTTGGTTTTTTATGCAACCGGAGCACTGTTTCTCGTCAACACTGCCCTCGAAGGCGGACGCCTCGTCCGCGAACTTGAGGCGAAGACGGCGGCAACCATTCAACTGTCAGGAAAGGAGAGCGCGAGGTGAAACCCCCTACCGTGTTACTGATCCTCGAGGAGTCCCATGATCTTGAAATCTACGGAAGCCTTCTCCGCCACAGGGGGTACGAGACCCTGATGTGTACCTCCCCGAGCGAAGGCATCAATTCCCTTGAGACCGAATCCGTCTCCTTAGTGATCGTCAGCCAAGGTACGCCTGCCTTCGAAGGCCGGCAGGTGCTGGAGCGGTCCCTTCAACTCGACCCCAAGGTTCCCGTTTTGGTTGTTGCGAGGGTCTTGGACATGCACTGTTACCTCGAAGCCATGGATCTTGGGGCGATCGATTACCTTGAAAGGCCAGACCCACAAGACTTGGTGTGGGTAGTCGATACGCAAATGCTCCGCGGCGCAATCGCTTGATTTATCGATTGGAGTCGCTTATCCCGTACTTTGCAACCTTGTACCCGAGGTCGCTGCGAGAAATCCCCAGGCGCCGGGCGGCCTCCGCCTGCGCCCCGTTGGTAGACTTCAAGGTTCTCAGGATGAGTGTTTTCTCGGCCTCAGCAAGGAAGCAGCGTAGGTCATTAACCTCCGGTAGGAGGTCGGAAAGGGGCGTTGATTTCGCGTCCGCGTCCACTCCCGATTCCTGTAACGGCTCTGAGCTCGACGGCACAGGGAAGCTATCCGCACTGAGTTCGCTGCCCGCCGAAAGGATTGAAGCCCGCTCGATCAGATTCCGAAGCTCCCGGATGTTTCCGGGGAAGTCGTAGGACCTCAGCTTCTCGAGGGCTTCTGGCATTAGGGTTCGCTTCGGCAGCTTGAGTTCCATGGACACCTGACGCACGAAGAGTTCTGAAAGGACAGCAATGTCCTCCCGCCTTTCGCGTAGTGGAGGAATGGCAATCGGCACTACCGCCAGGCGATAGTAAAGGTCCTGCCGGAATAGCCCGTCGCGCACACGCTGCGTCAAGTCGCGATGCGTGGCTACCAGCAAACGTACGTCTACCTTCCTCGGCCGAGTGGTCCCGAGCCGCAAGACTTGTCCGTCCGTGACCACGCGCAAGAGCTTGGCCTGCGCGGCTGGCGACATTTCTGCCACTTCGTCGAGGAAGAGGGTTCCCTCGTGGGCAGCCTCGAAGAGCCCCTGTCGGCTCTGGTCCGCGCCGGTAAAGGCTCCCTTTTCGTGGCCAAAGAGCTCGCTTTCCAAGAGCGTCTCGGTAAAGGCCGCACAGTTCACGGCCACGAAGGGTTTCGAGGCCCGGGGGCTGTTCCTGTGGATGGCGCGAGCTACCAGTTCCTTGCCCGTGCCCGTCTCGCCCGTGATCAGGACCGTGGCGCCGGTCGGAGCTACCCGCCCTATCAACTCGCGCACCTCCTGCATAGCCGCGCTTGATCCATAGATCTCCGGCGAGCCCTCCAGGCGAACCACCGTGTCCTTGAGGAGGACGTTCTCACGCCGAAGCCGCGTACGCTCGCAGGCGCGGGAGACCGCCGCGCGTACCACCTCGGGCTGAAACGGTTTCGTGATGAAGTCAAAGGCCCCTTGCCGCATGCTCTCCACCGCCAGATCGACGGTGGCAAAGGCCGTGATGACCACCACGGAAACAGTGGGATCGGCCTCGATCGCAGCCGCCAACACCTGCAGGCCGTCTCCGTCGGGCATCTTCTGGTCGGTGAGCACGACGTCGAAATCCTCCGCCATCAGAGCCTTTCGGGCCGCCTGCACCCCCGCGCACTCTGCGACCTCATGTTGGTCCTGGCGCAGGTTGACCGCCAACACGCGGCGCGTATGAGGCTCGTCATCCACAATCAATATTCTGCCCATAATCTCAGCACCCCCGGTTTGAAGGTTGTCATCCCTTCCACAACCCAGCCGGAAAGGCCTTGCGTGAATTGGCACGAATCGTCGGAACCACCCTCAAGCCATCTGCGCTTCCCGCCGTCGGTTTAAACAGGCTTCATGCCGGGTGTGAATCCGCCTGCGCCGCCGGAAATGTCAGGGTAAAGCAAACGCGGCCCGGTTCGTTTGCCGAAAGAATTAAGTCGCCACCGTGAGCGCGGGCAATGTTGCGCGCAATGGCGAGGCCCAGGCCGGTTCCCTGCGCCTTAGTAGTAAAGAACGGCTCGAAGATGCGCGCCACCGAGGCAGGCGGGATGCTCGGGCCGGCGTTCTCAACCTCAATCCGCACCGAGCCTTGGCCGTTTGCCCTAGCCCGCAAATCCACCCTGCCCTCTGGAGACGATGCTTCGACGGCATTCATCACCAGATTCACTAACGCTTGCTGCACGTAGCCGGCGTCGATTTCCGCCACCAAGCCGCCGGAAGAGTGGGCATGAATGGACACTCCCCTCTCGTTACCGCGGGGACGGCAGGCATCCGCAACGTAGCCGAGAGTATCATCAATAGAAGACGGCGCCTTTAGCGGGCTGCGCGGGCGTGCGTATGCCAGGAAATCCGTGGTCAGCCTTTCCAGGCGACGCGACTCCTTGGCCGCAATCTCGAACATCTCCTCGCGCTCGGCAGCCGCCAGCGTACTCCCGCGTGCTGTCGATAGAGCGCTTGCAATAGCCGAGACCGGATTCCGGATCTCGTGGGCAATGCCACCGGCGAGGCGTCCCACCGCCGCCAGCCTTTCCTCTTGCAGCAGCCGTTCCCTTGTCTGCTCCAGGTCCCGCAGACTCTGCGCCAGCCACGCCTCCTCCCGATGGAGTTGATTGACGAGGAGCCAGACCAGCACCCCCACCACGGTGTAAACCAGCGAGATGGTCCCGGCCTCAACGTATTCGTTCACGGGTGTCCGAAGTTGGTGCTGCGCATAATGCCAGACCCAGAAGAAATTGACCCAGTCCACAACCGCTACGACGGCCAGCGTCGGCGGCAGGGTTAGGCGAAACGCTGCAACCAGGATGGGTACAACCATAATGACGAAGTATTGGGTATCCTCGCGATTGGTGACTCCCCCCAGCAGGATCGCAAGGAGAATATTGAAGCAAATTGAAGCCCAGGTCAGCAGCGTCATGCCCATGAGGCCCAGGGGCGTGCTCCGCGTCACCAACCAGAATAATTCCGTGCCTTGAGCAAAGAGAGCCCCCCCCAGGATGGCGATCAAGGATACGGAGGGAAACCCCCAGTGTGAGGCGAACAAAGTGTGAACGAGGAGCAGCGTAGCTAGTATGAAAAGGTTCAGGATGATGAGGGTCGTTTCCTGGCGTTTGAAAGAATCAAAATCAGAGGCCAGGAACGCCGACTTGGATTGAGGTCTACGAAACACGTTGAGTTAGTTTAGCACGGCTCTCGGAGACAGCATAGCTTTCAAGGCGTCGAAAGGGTGACGCTTGCGCGTCGGTCATATTCCCAGGCTATCGTGGCCTGGAGTGTGCCATGCGCCGTTCAGCAAAGCGAGTGAGTGTGGGAGCGCTGGAAAGCGTGCCGCCTGGGAAGATACCGCGGCTGAGCTGCGCTTGAGCGTGGGGGTGGGATTTGAGGCAGGGTCGGGTGAGCAGTAAGCAGTTGGCAGAAGGCAGTCAACAGGATCAGGCAGGTCAACGTGTGGAAGAAAGAAGCTCCCGGTCAGCGAGCTGTGCCGGCGAGGGCTGACGCCATGAGTTCAGCGGCCGCTCGCAGCTTCGGGGAATCGGCCTCTGTCATGCGGCCGACGTCGCCGTACTCGAAGGCGCCACCACTTGCCCATTCAACCACTTCGCCGATGGCTTGCTTCTTGGTCGTGGCAACACGACGTGCCACCGTCAGGAACTCGTTGCCAAGCTGGTTGAACCTGGAAGCTGCGGCCGACCCGTTACCATTGTTGTGCGGAGCCAGCGTAGCGCGGACCCGTCTTGTCGGCCCGCGGTCTTTCGCGCTCGCCAGCGCTTGCGGTTCGGATCACTATTGCCTCGGCACGGCATGGCGTGAGATGGATCGCATGTCCAGGTTGCGGCGTCCGTTCCTTTAGGACCGCTCCATCTCCGTGACCGTGGATCTGGTAAGTCGTTGTAGCGCAGGGCTCGCTCTCAAGCCCGCCGATCTTAATGGCAAGCGGCCTTTCCAGCAGCGGTGGCCCTTTTCGTGCCGCAGTAGCGCTGACCTTTAGGTCAGCAGGTGGGGCGCCGGCGAAAAATGCCGACCTGAAGGTCGGCGCTACACTTGCTTGGCCGCGCTGCCAAACCCGCGTCGCGAGGGAAGAGCCGCCCGCCGCCTGACGGACTAGAAGGCGAGCGTTGCGCTACATCTCTGTGGCCTGGATTCACCCTACACGTCAATCAACCCCAAGCTGATCTGGATGGCTTGGTTGACCTTGGCCATCGTGCTGGGGTCAATCACCCCCAAACGATGGATCAGTCGTTGCCGGTCCACGGTTCGGATTTGGTCCAGGCGTATTGCAGAGCGGACATCAAGACCGTTGGTGCGGGAAGGTTCAATCACCGCTTCCACAGGATAAGGGAGAGGGGAAGTCTTGGAGGTGATGGCTGCCACAATCGTCAGAGGGCTGTAACGATTGCCGATGTCATTTTGGATGATCAGAGCAGGCCGGGTCTTCTGGGTCTCGTGTCCCACAGTGGGGTCAAAAGAGACCAGATAGATTTCGCCGCGCTTGACGTTGACTATTTCTTGCCTTTGCGGCTGGTGTGAGATCTTTGCCATGCCTCTTCCTCAAGGGGGAACCACTCCAGGGCAATCTTCACACTGTCCTCGGCATTGGCCTGGTAGCCCGCTTTGAGCTGCTCCCGCAGGATTTGCTTACCGCGATTCTCCACGTAATGCAGCACGGCACGCGAGATAAGGCGGCTACGGTTGCCTCGGCTCGTGACCCGATCGAGGACGGCTAGCGTGCTTTCCGGCAACATAATGTTGATGCGTCTGTTCATAGAGTTTCGTATTCTAAGGACCTCGCATCACTAGGGTACACACATTTAGTGTGGAGGTCAACCTATACAAGGCAGGGATTGGTTCCTTCAAAGAACTGAAGAAGCCGACCGCCTTCTGCTCACTGCCGACTTGATGATGCGGCCCTTCCCGCCCAAGGTCAGTTCAGAGAGCGCCTCGGAAGCGGACTCCGTGTCTCTTGACAGGGGGCGGAAGATAGGCTAGGATTGTAGTAGGATTCAGGAGTCAGGATTCAGGATTCGAGATTCGGCAGATGGAAGAGAAGGGACAGGCGATAAGGGCAATTGTATGGTGAATAGTGAATTGCTTTGCTCCTTGTTGGCACCGCTTGCCGGCTTCTGCTTACTGCCGGCTGCCTACTGCCGACTGCACCTGAGGGGTCGAGTTGGCGGGAGGCTCCGCTCGTATCGTCGCCGTATGACAATATGTCGTTCTTACGGGGAAGGAAGAAACGGTTGTGACTTTAAAAAGTGAACGACCGATGCTGGAATGTCATTGAAAACAAAGGACGGCTGTGGAAAACTCAGGGGCTAAGCGGGAATGTCATAGAAAATAAAGGGAGTTATGCGCTGAAAGCAGGAATGTTCTTGAAAAGAAAGGAGGTAGATGGTAGGTCGTAGGTGGTTAGGTGGGGAAGAACAGGATTCAGGAGTCAGGATTCAGGATTCGGGATAGAAACCAGGAGAGCAGGTTCCAGGTGGCCGACGGTAGGTGGTAGGTGGGGGAAGAAAGGCTGGGTCCGCGTATCTGGTGTCTGGTAACAAGCGCCGGGGGCTAGGGAAATGCTGAATTATGAATTCTGAATTGCCCACAGCCTACTGCTTACTGCCCACTGCTTACTGCCCACTGCTTACTGCCTACTGCCCAACGCCTACCGCCTTCTGCCCGCTGCCTACTGCCTACTGTGGGACCAAACAAGGCGTGCCGCTGGCCGCGAAGAGGTGTAAAATGACGCCCGCTGTTTCAGTTGAATCGGGGTCGCCGCTCATCGCGACCGTTTTGGGGGCGAAGCATGTACCGAGTTGTGAAGTGGCTTGCGATCAGTTTGCTCTGTTCCGTCTCTCTAGGCTTTGCTGAAGAGATGACCGAAGGGCGCCTGATGCGCTTTCCGGACATTTACAAGGACAGGATTGTTTTCAGTTACGGTGGGGATCTGTGGTTGGGCTCAAATTCCGGGGGTGTGGCGCGGCGGATCACCTCCCATCCCGGCCTGGAATTATTCCCAAAGTTCTCGCCTGACGGCAAATGGATCGCCTTCTCGGCACAATACGATGGCAACTTCAACGTCTACGTTATTCCGTCGGAAGGCGGCGAACCCAAACAACTGACGTTCTTGCCGGATGCAGTGAGCATGCCCGAGCGCATGGGTCCGAACAACATGGTCATCACC
>Ga0187854_10002101_pt1 | contig 17772 bp, 13 predicted proteins | sample June2016WEW_6_15_FD_132445 | JGI IMG/M metagenome (GOLD analysis project Ga0187854, IMG submission 132445) | Peatland microbial communities from SPRUCE experiment site at the Marcell Experimental Forest, Minnesota, USA - June2016WEW_6_150 | ecosystem: Environmental > Terrestrial > Soil >...
ACGGTGTCTCCTCCCTGTGGGTGATCGTCCACGGACATGGCAAACGGGAGATCGTCGAGGCAATCGAGAGGCAGGCAGCCACCCTCTGTCACTCGACGCTGCTCGGTCTGGCGAGCGTGCCGTCCGTGCTCCTTGCCCGGGAGCTGGTCAGGATCGCGCCGCCCGGTCTCTCCCGGGTGTTTTATTCGGACAACGGTTCCACGTCAGTCGAGATCGCCCTGAAGATGGCTTATCAGTACTGGCAGCATCGGGGAGAGAAAAGGAGAACACGTTTTCTCTCCTTCAAGAACGGCTACCACGGCGATACGCTCGGCGCGGTCAGTGTCGGCGGCATCGACCTCTTTCACAAAGTGTACCGCCCATTGTTATTCCCCTCGCCCAAGGCCCCGTCTCCCTACTGCTACCGCTGTCCCCTGCATCTTGAGCCGGAGACGTGCGGCATGGCCTGCGTGGATGTCTTCGAGCAACAGGTGAAGAAGTATAAAGACCGCCTTTGTGCCGTCATCATAGAACCGGCCGTGCAGGGCGCCGGTGGCATGCTCGTCCAGCCGGAAGGATTTCTCAGGGCCATATGGCGCATAACCAGGGAGCATGGGCTCCTGTTCATCGCGGACGAGGTAGCGACAGGTTTCGGCAGGACGGGAGACATGTTCGCCTGCCTGGGGGCCGGCATCAGCCCTGATTTTCTCTGCGTTTCCAAAGGCATTACGGGGGGCTATCTTCCCCTCGCCGCTACGCTGACGACCGCGGAGGTGTTCAAAGGCTTCCTCGGGGAATTTGCGGACTTCAAGACATTCTTTCACGGCCATACCTACACGGGCAACCCCGTTTCTTGCGCGGCTGCCATAGCCAGCCTCCGGCTCTTTGAAAAAGAAGGGCTCCTGCGGCGCGTGGCTGCCGCCTCCGGCCTGATGAAGGCCAGGCTTCAGGGGTTTTACGAGCTCTCCCACGTGGGAGACGTGCGCCTGAAAGGCTGCATGGCGGGCATCGAGCTCGTCGCGGACAGGAAGAAGAAGAGGCCTTACCGGCCCGGGGAAAAGGTGGGCCAGCGGGTAGTCCTTGAGGCGAGAAAAAGAGGAGTGATCGTAAGGCCCCTGGGAGACGTGATCGTCCTCATGCCGCCTCTGGCCATTGAAGATGAGGTGCTGGAAGAGCTTCTCTCCGTGACGTACGAAAGCATTCAGGCGGTCACGGACGATGGGTAGTCATGTGCTGGAAACCGGCTCTACAGGTTTTCGCCGCTCTTTTGTCAGCTTTCTTTTCTCTTCGTCCCTGATTTCTCTTCGGAGGAGTTTGCCGACCTTCGACTTGGGCAACATATCGCGGAATTCTATGTAGTGGGGTATCTTGTAGGCGGCGAGGCGGTCCCTGCACCACTTCGTCAGCTCGCTGCTTCCCACGCCCCTCGCGTCTTCCTTGAGCACGACGATGGCCTTGATCCGCTCCCCGACCCGCGGGTCGGGGATGCCGACGCAGCACGCTCCTATGACGGTCGGATGGTCCTGGAGGACCGCTTCGATCTCGGAGGCCGATATGCGATAAGCCTTGTACTTGATCGTATCGGCCGTCCTCTCCATGAACTCCAGGTCCCCGTCCTCATTCATCCGCATGAAGTCGCCCATCCTGTAATAGACGTCGCCGTCGATCTCGACGAACGATCGGCTCGTCTCCTCCGGTTTGTTCCAGTAGCTCTTGATTGTGTAGGGGGACGTGACCAAAAGCTCGCCCACTTCTCCCGGGGCCACGGGATCCAGGGACTCCTGTGCGGCAAGGATGCACTTTCTCGACTTGAGCGGTGTTCCCACGACAGTCGGCTTCGGCTCCTTGTCGAGAAGGCTGTAAGTGATGTGACCGACTTCGGTCGAACCGTAGACCTGGTAGATGGGGACCCCGTACTTCTCCCTCCACGTCTTGAATACCTCGGCGGGCAGCACGTCGCCGCCGCAGTAGCAGTACTTCAAGGAACTCAGGTCGTACTGGTCGAGACGGTCGTTTTCGAGGATCATCCTGTAGAGGGCGGGGACCCCGAGCATCCAGCCGACCTTGTAGCGCTCTATGGCCTTCAGCGTCGCGTCGACGTCGGGGACCGGCATGAGGACGACCGTGTTCCCGAAGTTGAAGCCGAAGCCTATGGTAAAGCCCTTTGCCATGATATGGAAGAGGGGGTTTACCATGAGCACCACCTCTTTACTCGGTCTCATGCGGCCGTCGATGACATCGGTCATGACGTCCCTTATATAGGAAACCTCGCCCATGTGGTTGCCCGGCACGCCTTTCGGGAAGCCGGTCGTACCCCCCGTGTACATGATATAGGCGAGGTCGCGGTACGCGTCGATCCCCATCTTCGGAGGTTTCGGCCAGTTCTCCTTGATGAGGCCCCAGAAGGAATAGATCTCCTTGCCCCTCTCGACCTTTCCCTTGGGTATTTTGTCGAAGAGCCGGCCGATGGCCTGCTTCCAGGCAGGGATCAATTCGACGAGGTCGGTGACGATGACGCGCTCCAGCTCCGTCTTTTTCATGACCTCGTGGACATAGACAAAGTTCGTGTCAAGGCATATGACCGTCTTTATACGCGAGTCCTCTATCATGTACGCTATCTCGTAGGCCGTATAGATGGGGGAGACGGGGACCACGACAGCCCCTATCTTGTTTATGGCGAAGTTCGCGATGATCCATTGAGGGCAGTTCGGGATATAGAGCATGACGCGGTCCCGGGGCTTTACCCCTATCTTCACGAGTCCCGCGGCGAACCTGTCGATGAGCATGGAGAGCCTGCCGTAGCTGTACCGCTCGCCGAGGTAGTAGAGGGCGGTATTGCCCGGCTCACCCTCGCACATCGCCTCGAACCCGGAGAACGTATACGCCTCTTCATAGGATTCCATGATCGCTCCTTCCATAGCCTAGACGCCGAAGTAGGCGGACCTCACGTCAGGGTTGTCGATCAGCTCCTCCTTCGTCCCGGAGAGCACGTTCGACCCGTTTTCCAGTATATAGCCGCGGTCGATGATGGGGATGACGGGCCTCGCGTATTGCTCCGTCACGATAACGGAGATGCCTTTTGTGTCCCTTATCGCCTTCGTCCCGTTGATGACGATGTCCTGATAGGCCGGACTGAGGCCCAGAAGCGGCTCATCGAGGAGCAGTATGCGCGGACCGGCCATGAGGGCCCTGCCGATGGCGAGCATCTGCTGCTCCCCGCCGCTCAGGAAACCGCCCTGGCGCTTGAGGTGCTCCTTTAGCCTCGGGAAGAGGTCGAGGACGTACTCCATGTTCTCCTTCGCCTCCTTCTTCGTGGACAGGTAGGCTCCGATCTTCAGGTTTTCGAGCACCGAGCTCTCGGGGAATATCCTCCTCCGCTCCGGACACAGGACAATGCCCATTTTTGCGCGGAGATGGGGCTTCATCCGGGTAATATCGACCCCGTTGTAGAGGATGCTGCCAAAGAGGGAGATGCGCTCGCCGCCCCGCATCTCTTCCTTCTTCATGATATCGAGCATGATGCCCGACAGGGCGTACATGAGCGTGCTCTTCCCCGCGCTGTTGGAACCGAAGATGCCGATAATCGTGCGGTCCTCGCACACGACGCTCACGTTGTTGAGGGCAAGCATGTTTTCGTAGAACACCATAAGCTCGCGGCCTTCGAGCATGTCTATACCCCTTCTTTTCCCAGATAGGCCTCTCTCACCCGCCTGTCCTCGATGACGTCGGTGTAGTCTCCCTCGGCGATCTTCTCGCCGAAATTGAGGGCCATGACCCTGTCGGCCACCCTGAAAAGCTCCCTGAGCCTGTGCTCGATCATGATCAGCGTGGCGCCGTCCATCCTGAGCTTTTCTATAAGGGGGATCATGCCCGCGATCTCGCTCATGCTCAGGCCCGAGAAGACCTCGTCGCAGAAGATCACGTCGGGCCTCAGGGCCATGCAGCGGGCGAGCTCGAGCCTCTTCTGGTAACCCGTGGGGAGGGTCGAGGCAAGTTTGTAGGGCACCTTCGAATCCCTCTCGAAGCCGATCTCCTCGAGTATGTCGACGGCCACCGTGCCCCTGTCCCCGTGCCTTCCCCCCCCGCGCCAACCCCCGTATTTTTTCGCCCTGGGCGACCAGAGGGGTATGATAAGGTTCTTGTAAGCGGGGAGCGAATAGTATGGCCTCATGATCTGGAAGGTCCGCGCAATGCCGACACGGGCGATCTTGTGGGCCGGCCACCGCGTGATCTCTTCGTCCCTGAAGAAGACGTGGCCGGCGTCAGGCCTGATGAAACCCGTGATGCAGTTGATCAGGGTCGTCTTGCCGGAGCCGTTCGGCCCGATGATGCCGTAAATCTCCCCCTGGTAGACGTCGAAACTCACGTACATGAGGGTTTTCAAGCCACCGAAGGACTTGCTCACGTCTTTGATCGAAAGAATAACGGTTTCAGCCATGTCTCCCGTTCCTCGTCACTCGTTTTTCTCACACCTTCACCCACCTCTCGAACTGGTGGTATTTCCGTTGGAGATAGACCATGATCCCCTCGCTCTTGAAGACGATGAAGGCGGTGAGGGCCGCGCAGTAGATGACGATCCTGAGGCTGCCGAAGAAGCGGAGGAATTCTGACAGAGGCACTAGGATGAAACAGCCGATCACCGCGCCTACAAGGGTGCCTCCGCCCCCGATGATCACGGCCGCGATGGGGATGATGGAAAAGTCGAGGGCGAAGAGGGAAAGACCGGCCCACATGTAGAGGTGCGCGAGGTAGGCCCCCGCGAAACAGCCCATCAGGGAGGCGATGAAGACCCCGATCGCTTTCATGTAGGTGATGTTTATCCCCGAGGCCCTCACGGACTGGTCGTTATCCTTGATGCCCCGGAAAACGAGGCCCATGTCCTGGTTGACGAAGCGCCTCATGGCGAAGAGGGCGGCGAGCATGGCGATGATGATGGCATATTCCTCCACGTATTCGTGCGGAAAGCTGTCGACCCCCGATATGCCGTTGGTGCCGCCCAGTATGTTGAAGGCCTCTATGATCCTCGAAAAGAGGATGGGATACATGAGCGTCACGATGGCGAAATAGACCCCCCGGAGGGGGAGACAGGGAAGAATGATAATGGTGCAGATGCATGCGCCGCACACGGTTGCAAGGGGGATGGAGAGGTAGACGGGGATCGATAGGTGGACGTTGAAAATGGCGGTGAGATAACCTCCTACCCCGATAAAGAGCGCCCCTCCCAGGCAGACGAGGCCCACGTAATTGGCGAGAAAATCGAAGGCCAGGGCGAGGATGGCGTAGACGCACATGATGTTGACGACCCTCTTCCAGTAGGGGGCGAGTTCCAGGATAAAGGGGAGGAGGAGCACCCCGACGATCAGAAGCAGGCGCGGTCCCACCAGATAGGCGATCTCCTGAAAGGAAGAGACGGCGTAGATGCCCTCGGTCCTTACCTTGAGCCCCCGGTCGATCCTTTCTTTCCTCGTCATCTCCATGGTTACACCCTCTCTTCCAGTTGCTTCTGCTTTCCGAAGATACCGGAAGGCCTGATGAGGAGGGTGACTATGATGGCGAGGAGGGCCACTACCATCAGGAAATGGGAGGAGACAAAGATCTCCGTCAGGATCTGGGCGAATCCGATGATGAATGAGGCGATTATGGTACCGCCCCAGCTTCCGAGGCCGCCTATGACACAGACGGCCACGGCAAAGATAAGCACGTTGTATCCTTGCTCGACCACGATATTGCCGAGGGGTAACACGAGAACGGCGGCAAAACCGGCGAGGCCGGAGCCGAGAGCGAGAGAGATGATGGCGGTCGTGTCCGAGTCGATGCCCAGCATCATGGCGGCCCTTTCATCCTGCGCGATACCCCGGAGGGCGAGGCCTATCCTGTTGAACCTGGTGAAGAGGAAGAGGAGAACGAAGATGAGGACCCCCGACCCGACGATGATCAGCCTCTGGTAATCCACGCTCACACCCGCGATCCGGGTCGAACCGGCGACGAAAACGGGGAGGACGTAGGTCATCCCCCTGAGTCCCCCCCACCTGAGGCCTTCCATGATGGCGAGGCCGATGGCGTAGGTGCCGATGATCTCGGAGATCTCCATCCCCCTTATTCTTATGATGATGAACCGGTACATGATCGCGCCGATGGCGGCAGTCGCGAGTATGCCGAGCGCTATCGAGGGGAGGTAGGGCAGCCCTGCCTGGTTGACGAGGAGCCACACGATGTATCCGGCCGTCAGGTAGAGGGCGCCGTGAGCGAAGTTGGGCAGCCTGCTGATGCTATACACGAGGGCGAACCCCAGGGAGAGCAGGGAGAGCACGATGCTGTTGATAGTGCCGTAGATCAGGATTTCCAAGAACGCCTCGTCGCTTTAGTCTAGTTCATCCAGGGCGGCCGCATGATTTTCCCTTCCGCAACCTTGGGAGGGAAGATCTGTATCCTTTTCCCTGCCTGCCACTGGATGATGCCGGTGACAGCCCCTTCCTTCGGGTCCATGGACGGGATGATCTGGTGTGACTTCTTATCGAAACGCATTCTGCCGTAGACGCCCATTATGTCGCTGTTCTCGAGACCGGTGATGACCTTGTCCGTGTCGGTGCTGCCCGCTTTTTCGATGGCATCCTTCAGTTGGTAGACGGCCATGTAGCTCGACGAGGTCCCGTAGCCTTCCGGCTCAAGACCCCACTTCTTCTTGTAGGCGTCGACGAATTTCATGGTCCACGGTGTGATCTTTGCCGGGGCATTGCCCCCGTTGACAAGGTCAACGATCAAGTACTCTCCCCTGCCTGCTGTCGCCTTCCAGAAGCCGGGCTGCTCGGCCGCATTGACGAACCCGATCGGGATCGATTTGAGTTGCAGGTCGCTCCACTGCTTCAGGAGGATGGCGCTCTCCGGCATGTCCATCCAGAGAAAGAGGATCTGAGCGCCCTTCTTGCCCGCGTCCATCAGTCCCACGGAGTAGTCGGTCGTGCCTGTGGGATACACCTTCATGTCGACGACGGTCCATCCCTTCTCGGTGAGGGCCTTCTGCATGGCTTGCCCGCCGGCGCGCGCGTGAGCCACGTCCTGAACCATGATGCAAGCCTTGTCGAATTTGAAGGACTTTCTCATGTCTTCAAGGAGCGTGACGAGTTCACCCATCATCACTCCCACGTGACTCGTGTTCCTGAAGCAGTACTTGTACTTGTTGTAGTCCTCTGCCACTTTTTTCGTGTAGGCGGGGGTGAGGACCCCGCTGGTGAGGATGCTCACCTTCTTATATTTGCTGAGAAGGTCCATGGCGGCGAGAGCGGCCTCCGAACGGACGGGTCCGCCGATGATGCAATCGGCTTTTTTCTCGAGGATGAGCTTTTCCAGGGCGAGGAGGGCATCGCTCACGGGTACGCCCGGCTCCAGGTCACGGGTATCGATCACCTCGACCTTGAAGGGACGCCTCGCACCCGCTACGTTTACCCCACCCGCAGCGTTGATCTCGTCGACGGCAAGCTTTATACCTCTCTCCGCATCCCACCCGTAGAGAAAGGCCGTCGCGAGGGGAGCACCGATGACGATCGGTTTCTCGGCAGCCCCAGCCGAAAAAGCCACGCCGAGAGTCAGGCATAAGGCTACAGCAACAGCGCACACACTCCTTCCCATATTGCACCCCCCTTTGGTATGAGCTGATTTCTGTTTTTAGAAAGCAACATGTATGCCAGGACGCGCACGCCGGCCGAATGGCCGCAAAATAGGGGACGGGAGCCGTCTCCGACTCACTTCGAGGTACCGGCTCGCGAACGAGTGAGTTGAAGGTTTTCTTCCGTGGTGAAAGTTCTTTTCACTTCTTTTCCCCTTTCTGCCCGCGTGAGCCTCCTCCCTTCGCATTCAATGTGCCGGGAGCTTTTGTGAGCCTTCTCGCCTCCGTCCTGAGCCGTCTTTCCGGTATCTGAAGGACGCGGCTCGCCTTCCCGATGTCCCATCCGTTCTCTTCAAGGACCGTTCGAATGTGTTCCTGTCTTACCTCTTTGAGCGTTTTCACGGGTAACCTCGAAGGCTCCGGCTTATGTGAAATGCAAGGAGAGTGCCGCCGGTTTCCGAGCCGCTTTTTGGAGCAGAGAGGAGAAGGCCGGGTTATTCAGTCTACGGAGTTGCGGTCGAGGACATACTGCCTGACCTTCTGGCGAAGCGTGGGCCGGGATATGCCCAGGATTTGACACGCCTTCCCGAAGCGGCCTCCCGTTTCGTTGAGGATGGCCACGATGTAATCCCTCTCGACCTCGGCCAGGCTGCGGAAAGTCGCCGTAGTCGGTTGGTTCTCCGCCGGGATCGAAGGTCCCGCAAGCAGGGGACTCACAGACTCCTCAAATACGATATCCCCCATGGTGTTGATGGCAGCCCTGGTAAGGATGTTCTCCATCTCCCTGACATTGCCGGGCCAGTCGTACTCGATCAGCGCCTTGAGTACTTTTTCCTCCACCGACCTGATATTCTTGTGCAGCTCGGAGCTGATTTTCTTCAGGAGATGTGCCACGAGCGGCTCGATGTCCTCCCTTCGCGCCCTCAAGGGAGGGACCCTTATGGTGGCCACACTGAGCCGGTAATAGAGGTCTTCCCGGAACGCACCCTGCCGTGTCATCTGCTGCAATTCTTTGTTGGTGGCGGCGATAACCCGTGCGTTGGAGTGCAGGGTTTTTCCGCCTCCGACGCGCTCGAACTCCTTCTCCTGGAGAAACCGGAGCAGTTTTGCCTGAAGCTCCATGGGCGTGTCGCCCACCTCGTCGAGAAAGATCGTCCCCTCGCCCGCGAGTTCGAACCTCCCCTTCTTTTGAGCGGTGGCGCCGGTGAAGGCGCCTTTTTCGTGGCCGAAGAGATCGCTTTCGAGCAGGGTTGGGACTATGGCTGAGCAGTTGATGGCCAGAAAGGGGTGATCCTTATAAGGGCTGTTGCAGTGGATAGCCCTCGCGATCAACTCCTTGCCGGTCCCCGTCTCGCCTTCTATGAGGACGGTGACGCGGTTTTCTGAAAGGGCGCCGATGGTCTTGAAGATCTCCTTTATCTCCTTGCTGGTGCCGACGATCGTGCCCTTCCTGTAGCTGACGGCAGGGCCGGGCGAGCGCCGGCTCTCCGGCAGGGCGCCGGTCAGCCGCATGGCCCGGAGGACGGCCTTTTCCAGCTCATCCACATCGATAGGTTTGGTGATGTACTCCGTGGCGCCGAGCTTGATGGCCCTGATGGTGGTGTCCATATCGTGAAAGGCGGTAATCATGATCACCGCCGCTTCGTCGTTTCTGCTCTTCAGCTTCCTCAGCAGGTCGAGGCCGTCTCCATCAGGAAGGCGTATGTCGAGAATGACGGCGTCCGGCTTGAAGCCGTCGACCTTTTCCAGACCCTCGGCCATGCTGATGCCGCATCTCACCTCATAGCCTTTCTCCGTGAGGAACATGCCGAGGGACTCAAGGATCACCTGCTCATCGTCTATGATGAGAATACGCCCCTTCTTCACGAAGTCTCCTCTTTTGCCACCGGCAGGGTGAGGCGGAGGATCGTCCCCGCCGGCTCTCCGGGGGAGACGTCGACCCGACCGCCGTGGGCCTCCATGATCTTCTTCACATTGGCGAGGCCGAGGCCCGTCCCCTTTTTCTTGCCGCTGAAGAAGGGGTCGAAGACATAGGGCAGGTCTTCAGCCGGGATGCCGGGACCGTCATCGGCGATCTCCAACCTCAGGCTCCTCTCTTTTTCGCCGAGGACCCTCGCGGCGATCTCTATCGTGCCGCCGGGGCCGAGGGCGTCGATGGAATTGATGAGGACGTTGATGATGGCCTGCTCCATTTTCTCCTCATCGAAGACGAAAGAACGGAGACGGTGGTTGGAGTATGACCGTTTGACCCCGATTCCCATTTCCCTGATGCGCACGTCCATCGTGTCCAGGCAGGAATCGATCACCTTCACGATGGAGCCCCTCTGCATCCTGAGGTTCAGTGGTTTGGCGAAGTCGAGCATTTCGTCGAGGATCCTTTCGAGCCTCGATATCTCATTCACCACAATCTCCATACGCCTCTTGTCGTTGCCCCTGAACTCCGTATTCTTGAGGAGTATTTGGCTGTTCATCTTCACCGAGCAGAGCGGGTTTCTGATCTCGTGGGCCAGAGACGCGGTCAACTTGCCGATGTAGGCGAAGCGCTCGGCCTCCCGAATACGTTTCTCTATCTTCATCCTTTCCGTGATGTCCCTGCAAATGCCCGCCACCGCGTATTCGCCCCCATAGAGTATGCGTTTCACCTTGTTCTCCGTCGGGATGGCTTTGCCGTTTTTGTGGCGGCGCAGGTAGACGTACAGGTCTTTTGAGTTTTCGCCCGCCATGCGCTTTTCATAAAGCCTTCGCACTGCGGCGAGCGATCTGGGGGCAATCGTTTCGGTGTAAGGCATCCCGGCCATCTCCTGGGGCGTATAACCATGGAGGTCGCAAAACGCCTGATTTGCAAAGACGATCCTCCCCTTCTGATTGACGAAGTAACCGTCGTTGATCCCTTCCACGAGGACGCGGTATTTCGACTCCGATTCGGCAAGCTCCCCGGTCCTTTCCTCCACCTCCCGTTCCAGGTTTTCGGCGTGAGCCCGTATCTGCTCCTCGTTGAGGGACTGGAAGTAGTTGCTGAACCTCGTGATCGTATAGAAGAGACACTCGTTCAGCCTTTCCATGGTGTTCGCGAGTTCTTCCCCACGAAGCTCCTTGAGAACGATGGGGCTGAGGATCGTCCGGCAGAGCTCGTAAGCGTTCTGGACCTCGGAGAGGGAGAAGCCGCCTTCCAGGCGGAGCCTGGTGATCCATTCAATGTGGGCGTTTATCAGGGAATAGTCGTCGTCGACAAGGACCGCGCAGCTCGCCTCGTTCGCCCTTGACACCGTGACGAAGAGCTCGTCGAGGGGCCGTTGACCGTACCGTTCACTCACCGATGTATGAAGACGGCGAACCCATTCGTCGATGATGTACGGCTGATGTTTCCTCAGAATCGAGGCGAGGGACATGGGCTTATTGTAGCAAGCTGCAAGCCTTTCTTCAATAGCCTTCAGAACAACGATCCGGAAGGAGCGAAAAAATCCTGACCTAGCACCAGTTGTCAGTCTGCGGTTGGGGCAGTTGGTGCGACTTGAGTGTATCTATGTACCGGTTGAACCCGGCTTCCCCATCCTTTTCCAGCTTCTCTATCTCCGGCAGCACCTTCCGCAGGACGTCCGGGTCATTGACCACGTCCAGGGGATAGCGGAAATACCCGGAACGCTGCAGCAGGATATAGACCTGCTTCTCTCTTTTCGAAAACGCGAGAAAGGTGTCGAGCTCACGCAACATGAACGCCTTTTTCTCGTCGAGAAAGCCGTCAATCTGCATAAGGAGGTTCAGACTGAAGTCATTGGAGGAGAAGTAGCTGTGCATCTCGTCGAGGTGCTCCACGAGCAGCCTGATTTCACCTATCATCTCATCGTCCGCCATAGGCACGAAGGTTCCCTCGCGGACCATCTTCTGCATCGGGGAGAGGGGGTGCATGGCGAAAGTCCTCACCCTTATGAAATGTGGACGGATCTGATTCACTACATGAGCCGTCTCCCGCGCGTGTTCCTCACTCAAGGAACGGCCGCCAATACCCGGCATAATATATTCCGACAATTCGAGACCCGCTTCCATCACGTGTCTGCCCCCCGTCACGATCTCTTCGGGCGTCAATCCCTTCCTGATCAACTCCAGCACGGTCGCTGAGCCGCTCTCCATGCCGGCGTGAACCCTGGTCAACCCGGCATCTTTCAGGCGCCGCAGCTCATCAACGGTCCGCCGTTTGAGGGTCCTTGCCCGGGCATACGTCGTAATCCTGTCGATCTTCGGAAACTTTTCTCTCAGATATTCAAGAATGGCGACGAGATCGTCAACAGGCAAAATCAGGCTGTCCGCATCCTGCAGGAAGACTGAGTCGATGCGGCCAAACGCGCCATACTCAACCGCCATGGCATCGATGTCCCTTTTTACTTCCTCGACCGTCCGTTTCGAGAACTTTGCCCCCTTATAGGCAGGGCAGAAAACGCACTGATTCCATGGACAGTTGCGCGTCACCCTCACCAGGAGGCTCGATGCTTCACTGGGCGGTCTTATTACTCCCTGTTCATACATGCTCTTTCTCCTTGCTTCTCCGTTTGCCTATAGCATAACCCGAAGCCGGCCATATGGCAACTTCGCCTGGGGCGCTTTCCGGATAAGGCTGATCGGCCGCCGGATAGTATCGGCAGAGAACCAGGACAACGCCAAGGGCAGATTCTTCCGGCAGTTGAGATACAACTCGCGAATGACAGTTCCTATCCGCCCTTCATGATGAGCTATGATGGAATTAATGGATACCAAAGTTGGGGTTAAAACCACTCTGTCGGGTCACTCATCATCTGCGGGAGCCGCTCATCCGTCTCTTCCGTTTCAAAACCCTTCCCTGTATAAAGGGAGACGACACACGCGCCGCCGGCGAGGGCGGCGCATATCTCCCCGCTCATGGCGACTCCTAAACAGAGATCCCGGACAGCCCGTATAAGGTCGGTATTGGTTTTGCCCTCGACTTCGAGGGCCATGATAAGGAGGCTACAGCAGTACCCCTCCCGTTTGAGCCGCATCATGTGAAACGCAGGGTCGTCCATTCCTTGACCTCCCCTGTTGTGCTCTGTCACATATGCTTTTGTGCGATGAGCAGGCAGTAACCGATCCCCTGTGCCGAGCCGGGACCTTTCCGTGATCCGCCACGGGGGCAGCTATCCCGAGCGCCTTCAGTGACCCGCAGCCGAGGATCATATGACCAGATACCCTCCTCCCTTCAGAACCCTCGCGAACCCGGCAACTGCCCTGTCAGGGTCTTTCACCACTGAAGGAACCGTCCCGTCCCCCACGCACCATTGAAGCCCGGGCTGCATTATTTGTCTTCAAGGAGTTGCTCCGCCTCTGCAATTTTGCCCATCGCTATCTCTTCGGTGACCATCACCATACCGCACGAGGGACATTTGAAGACATCTATGGCAAAGACCTTCCCAAGGTAGCGTATCTGCACCTTTCCCTGTTCCAGCTTCTTATTGCATCGGCCGCACATCCAATGATCTTTCATGCACCCGTCTCCTCCACGATCTCCATGCGGTGGCAGTACGTGTTGTGGACCATGAAGCCATTACCTTCCGGGCTGTATTCGACCCAGTAGGTGACATGGGCCGGTTTGAAGGAGGCAAGCCAGTGAACGAGGTCGGGATTGAAGAGCTTCATCCCTGACTTCTCCGCATGATCGATCACCTTTTGCACATCTTCCGTCAGAATCCTCCTCTCCTCCATGAGCTTGTGCACCGCCGGCGAGATGTAAAGCGTGATTTTCTCGTAATCATCCAGTTTTCCTTCCTGTTTCCCCCATAATTCTTTCAGCAGCCTCTGTTTGAGCCTGTATCTATTCTCGCGACGTTCCGACAGCCCCGGCGCTCTTCGGTTTGCAGCATCCGTTTCGCTGGCGAAAAGGAGATCGAGGAGATAGAGGACCCGTTTCCCGGTAGCGGCAAGGGCATTACGGCACATGGCGCAGTAGGTCACATAGTCGGTCTCGCTCCGTAAAGCTCGCGTCTTTGCCACGTCCCGTGCGAGTGACGGATTTGCCGCTGACATGAGCCCCCCGAAGCCGCAACATTCTGTTCTATCCCGCCCCAGGGTCAGTTCTTCTATATCGTAGCCCAGCCCCGTTACTATCTTCCGTACCGCATCCTGTATATCCGGCTCATACCTCGTGGCGCAGGGGTCGTGGATAGCCAGTTTCCGTGTGACAGCCTTGGCCTGATTGCTTTGTGGAGCATCAACCAATATCTGCCAGAGGGTGACCATATTTGCCTGGGGCAGGCGCTCTTTTAGAATCTGGTAGCAGGTCGGGCAGGCCATGATTATTGTGGGGCTTCCAAGACTCTTCCATGCCTCTTCCATACCGCGAAGGGCTTCTTCAAAGAGATCGCCCCTGGCAGCCCATTTCCCGGGAACCCCACAGCAGCGAAGCATGAAACCGACGTCTTTAAGATTATTCCTTAGAAAGGTATATGCAGAGAGGACGTGTTCGGGATAAATCGCGGCCAACTGGCACCCCGGAAAAAAAACAAACTGAGACTGATCTTTCCCGGGTTCGTGCAAAGCAAGGGCAGCTTTCTCGCTGTTGCTGAAGCCCATGTCTTCCAGGGCAAAGGCGTGGGCCGAAGGAGGCATCTTGTTTCTGCGTACAAGACTCCTTCGCCCCTCCATGCACACATCCGCCATGGATAGCTCGTGGGGACAGACAAGGGTGCAAAGACCGCATAGACTGCATGAGTTGACGAGCTTGCTCGTTTTGCCGTGGGATCCCATGACCATCGTAGCGTCAGCGCTGATCTGGCGCACATACCGCTTCGGATATGATTCAAAATGTTCCAGATATGGACAGATCTTTACGCATTCCATGCACTCACACTGGAGACACCGTTTCGCCTCATCCATCGCTTCGGTCTCACTATACCCCGACGGATCCTTCATGCGGACCTCAGGCTGAGGCGTCACGTGGTCCAGGCTCGTAAAAAGCTTCGTCTCGTAAGGCCCTTCCTTTTCTCTGCGGGCAACAAGAGATACCTTCTGGAGAAAGCGGTCTATAGAAACGGCCGCCCTTCTACCTTCGGCTACCGACTCTATGGGAGAGCATGCGGCCTCTTTGGTGCCCTTTCCACCCACGAACAGACCTGCCCGCGATGTGGCGAGCGTAAGAGGATCAGCGGGCATGCACCCTTCCGACAAAATGCCTGAATCGGGAGGGCTTCCTGGTTCGAGCCCCACATACACGGCATCAAAGTCAGTGATAATGGCTTCAAGCCATTCCCCGCCGTTCATCGCCGTGGCCGGCTTGGTCTCAACACCTATCTGCGTAAGAATGCCTATCTCCTCTTCAATGATCTCCAGGGGCAAGACCCCCTCAGGGATCCCCCGCAATGGTCCACCCAATTGATCACCGGCTTCGAAGATAGTAATCCGATAGCCCTTGTAAGCAAGATCCCAGGCAGCGGTGAGACTGGAGAGACCGCTTCCTACGATGGCCACGCGCCCCCTTTTCTGCGGTAATGGGCTCCGGCGCTTCGTGATTCGGCCCCGTTTAACCGCGGCCCGTTCGATTTCGGATACTGCAATGGCGTCGCCTGCTTCCATACGCTTGCAGACAAGCTCGCAGGGATGATCGCAGATGCGTGCCACAATGCCGGGAAGGGGCATCATTATAGCCAGGACATGAAGTGCCTCATCCCAGGCGCCCGATGCCGCCTTTTTGAGGAATTCCCGAACGTCCACATGGATGGGACAACGGGCCGTGCACGTGGGTGCCTCTTCCTGAATGCATCGGTTTTCCAGGTCTCTCAGGTCCATGCTATTCACAGATCACTACCCACTAATAACTCTTAGCCTGAGGCAGAAAAACTACCCCACCCCAGGCTAAGGAGAGAAATATTAAGCTCCTCCCACTACGCCTTTGCCTTGAGGCCCGCCAGCACCTTCTCCGGGTAAGCAGGCAGTTTTGTTATGCGCACGCCGCAGGCATTGTATATGCCGTTGACGATCGCTGCGTGGGGGGCAGTAAGCGGAACCTCTCCACACCCGCCTGCGCCGAAAGTACCAAGCGGCCGCGGGGTCTGCTGGTAGTGAAGCTCCAAGTCGTCGGGAACATCACGGACGAAAGGAAATCCGGCCCCTGACATCGTGGAATGCTTCTTTATGTCCTCGAAGTCTTCGCTCAAGGCAAGGCCGATGCCCTGCGCAAGGCCGCCGTAGAATTGGCCGTCCACTGCAAGCTGGCTGCATATCTTTCCCACGTCCGCAAAGGACGATATCTTCACTACCCTGGTCTTCCCGGTCTCCGTGTCGACCTCCACTTCCGCGAGGAATACGCAGTACTGGTAGACCGTGAAGGGATTGGACTGGGCTGTTCTAAGATCAGCCGCGGTATTGGTGAGGGTTGTAAACTCCCCTGCGTATCGGGTGGGCAGCTTATCCGCCACCATCTCTTCATAGGTCCGGTATGTCCCATTCTTTTTCTTCATCGCTTTAATGAGTTCTTCACAAGCGGCCTTGATGGCCTGGCCGGTCACTACCTGTTGCCTGCTGCCCCCAGAGGGTCCGGACGGCGGCGCGAGACTCATGTCGTTCATGACGAGCCCTATTTTGTCCGGAGCAATGTTAAGGGGACGAAGAGACTCATGGGCAGTGATCAAGGTGCCCACGTCGCCGCCCTGTCCGGGGTCTTCCCAGCAGTTGTATATCGTGACGCCGTCCGCGGTCAGCTCTGCCCATGCCACCGAGCTGTCAGGCATGTCCAGACCGCAACCGTAAACGCCTATCGATATGCCGACGCCGCGCTTCTTTTGAGGCGTAGATTCCTTCTTCGCCCGTTCCAGGGCCTCTTTATAATGAGGACGCGCCATATCCAGGAGACCGGGAAGGACTATGACGTCGGGCGCACAGCCCGTGGGGGTCGTATCGCCCTCGCGGTAGACGTTTTTGTACCTGAATTCCAGGGGATCCATACCGATCTTTTCAGCCAGCTCATCGATGAGCGATTCGGAAGCAAACTCGACCTGGGGCGCCCCGAAGGCCCGGAAGGCAGAGCCCCAGGCATGGTTCGTATAGACTGCCCGTCCTTCTCCGCGGATGCTCGGGATGTGATAGCCCGCGCCCATGAACTGTGCGCCCCGGACTGCCACTGCGTCGCCGAATTCGGCATAAGCCCCGTGATCGACCGTCCAGTCGCTTTCCATGGCAAGGATTTTGCCATCCTTATCGGCTGCCAGCTTGACCTTCAGAAACTCGGGCGATCGCTTTCCCGTGTAGGTCTGTTGCTGATACCAATTGTATCTGAGAGTGACCGGCCGTCCGGTGGCCATGCATGCCGCGCCGAGGAAGGACTCCAAGGTAGGGCTCAACTTGTAGCCGAACATGGCGCCTACTGCCGGCGGGCTTGCAATAACCGGAGGAACCCCTAGCCCCCCCTGGATCATGAGCTGATGGAGGTGGAGAAAGCACGATTTTGAATAGATTTTGGGAGCGCCGTCTTCCATCAGGTACGCTACGCCGACATCCGGCTCCAGAACCATATGGGGCTGCCGCTGGGTATAGAACTCGTCCTCCACCACGTAGGCGGCTTTCTCCATGATGGGTTTCGTGTCCTCACCCTTGATATTATTTATGGTGAAGAAGACATTGGGAGTGCCGGGGTGGATCTCCAGGGCATCGGGGGCCATTGCCGCAGGAGCGCTCATGTACGCCGGCAATTCTTCCAGCTCAATCCGCACCTTGTCGGCAGCGGCCCTGGCGTTCGCCTCCGTATCGGCGCACACAATGGCAACTGCATCACCGTACTGAAAGACCTTCCTGTCGCAGAGAATGGGGCGGTCCATGCCATCACCCTTATTTGTGGACATGTTGATCAATCCGAAGATTCGGTTGTTGCCTCTTACATCCTTGTGGGTAAGGACTTTGAATACCCCGGGCATCTTCTCTGCTTCGGAGCTGTCAATGGAGATAATATTGGCATGAGATACCTTGGCCTGGGCAATAGCCAGGTGCAGAACGTCGGCTATTTTGAGGCCCATATCAGCGCCAAAGTCGATCGTTCCCGTGACCCTTCCAACAGCTGTCGGTCGGGGATAACTGGTGCCCCATATTTTTCCATCAGAGGGAATCTTAAAGACCAGGTTCTCCATAGAGATCTCCCCACGCAGGACCCTAGCCGTCTCCATTGTCGCGTCTACGAGGGGTTTGTAACCCGTGCACCG
>Ga0187854_10002105_pt1 | contig 17736 bp, 16 predicted proteins | sample June2016WEW_6_15_FD_132445 | JGI IMG/M metagenome (GOLD analysis project Ga0187854, IMG submission 132445) | Peatland microbial communities from SPRUCE experiment site at the Marcell Experimental Forest, Minnesota, USA - June2016WEW_6_150 | ecosystem: Environmental > Terrestrial > Soil >...
CAATGGCGCCGGGAAAAGTAGCTTGCTGCGCGCCATCGCGGGTCTCGTTCAGCCCTCGGGGGGTTCCATCACCCTGAAGGGCCGCTCCCTCCTTGCGGTCGAATCCTTCGACCGGGTGCGCGCGGGCGTGGCCCTGGCGCCGGAGGGCCGGGGCCTGTTCCCGAACATGTCGGTAGAAGAAAACCTCCTGATGGGGGCCTATACGGTGCAGGACCCGGCGCGGGTACGCGAGAACATGGAGCGCGTTTTCAGCCTGTTCCCGATCCTCCGGGACCGGCGCCGGCAGATGGGAGGAACCCTCTCGGGCGGGCAGCAGCAGATGCTCGCCATCGGCGCGGGGCTCATGGGCAACCCGGAACTGTGCATGTTCGATGAACCGTCCATGGGACTCGCGCCCATCGTCATCGGCGAGATTACGGAGAGCCTTCACGGCCTGCGGAAGGCCGGCCTCACGGTGCTTCTCGCCGAGCAGAACGCCAAGCTCGCTTCCGAGGTGGCCGACCGCATCTACATCCTGCAGGTCGGCCGTATCCGCTTCCACGACACCCCCCAGAAGCTTCTCGAGAACCCGGAAGTCGTCGAAACCTATCTCAGCGTGTACTGATTGGTTGGGGGGCGAAATTCAATTTGAGGATTAGACTTTGTTACCAAAGTGCGTGTTTCACCGATTTTCAGGAGATATCCGCAACCAGGATGCAACAAATTCCTGGGGGCACGGGCCTCCCAGAAATCCCCCCAACCCCCCTTTGCCAAAGGGGGCAAGGGGGAATTTCCGGTTTGGATTGACTCGATTCAGGATGTTGGCTTGCACAATATCAATTTATTTAAGCCGTTCACTATAAAAAGGAAGGTTTAGAAAAAGGAGTATCCTATGGGCACATTCCACCGTTTCGAAGAATTTCCTCAGAGGACTGTCAGCTATCTTGCGGGTCGGCAAAATTCAGAGGGGATCAAAATAAGGATTCTATCGACCGAGAAGGTGATGTTGACTGAAATTCATGTCCAAGGGGGAGGCCGTATCCCCCGCCACCATCACGAGGCCGAGCAAATCATTATTGTTCAAAAAGGGGAAGCGCGGGTCACCACGGGAAAAGAACCTCCACGAATCCTTAAAGCCGGAGACATTTGGATCGTACCTTCGAACGTCATGCATGGGGTTGAATACTTAGGCGACGTGGAAGCACTCGAGATCGTCAGCCCTCCACGGCTGGATAATTTTATTGGCTACACCATCAAGCACACCTTTTTCGAGGAAGATGAAAGATGACTGGCACTGGCAGCGCCCCAAAGAGGTTCTTTTTAAAAAATCAAACTCGAGGAGGAAAATTCAATGTGGACTATTTTGACCGTTGCGCTGGTGGGCGTTCTGGTCTTCGGGATGACAACCGGTGCCGGTGCCCAAACCAAGGAACCTCGCTTTCCGGACCTTAAGCGGGAGCAGATGACCGACGCGCAGAAGCGCGTGTATGACGAAATCGCAGGCTCGCGCGGCAGTGTGCGGGGCCCTTTCGGCCCGCTGCTGCGGAGCCCGGAATTAGCCGACCGGTGGCAAAGGCTCGGCGAGTACGTGCGGTATAAAACATCGCTGCCGGTACGGCTCAACGAATTCGCGATTCTGATCACAGCCCGCTTTTGGGGATCCAAATACGAGTGGTACGCCCACAAACCGCTGGCGGTTAAAGGCGGGTTGGCCGAAGCCATTGCCGAGGACCTGGCCCAGAACAAGCGACCGGCGAACATGAAGCCGGACGAAGAGCTGGTCTATGATTTCTGCACGGTCCTGCACCGGCAGCATTTCGTCGACGACGAGCTGTTCAATCGCGCCATGCAGACGCTCGGCGAGCAGGGCGTGATCGACCTGGTCGCGGTCAACGGGTTCTATGTTGCGGTTTCCATGGTTTTGAATGTAGCTGAAATTCCGATCCCCCCGGGGGAGAAATCGCCGTGGTGACGAAACCGAATTCCGACTCCTCAACCTCCGGCGCAGCGAAATTTGTTACATTCGTTATCAGCGAAAAAGGGATATCCCGAACAGAATTTTGATGGAATTAAGCGGTTCGTTAGGGCTGGCGGTCCCGGCATTGGAGATGTGGTGATAGCGGCATTCGGCCGTTATGGCCAGATCGTCGCGGAGGAGGTACTGGATGCCGGCCCCTCCCTGGTAGGAGAAATCGAGCCGGCTGCCCATTGTGGGGAGGCCCAGGTCGACATACAGAACCCCGCCCCCGGCGAAGACATAGGGATAGAGTAGTCGTTCCTTCAGCCCCGTAAACTTCCAGCTCCCCAGCAGGTAGCCCCCGGTCATGACCCGTGTCCGTGGATCGACTGCCAGGTGGAGGGGCAGTTCCACGAATAGTTCATGCCGTCCCCGATACCACCCCTTTCCAACCTCATCCGAAAGGAAATAGCCGAACCGGCCGATAGCATCGACCGTCTGCACCTGGGTCCGGGTCGCTCCGAACCCCCGGATGGTTATGCCGTAACCCGCGAGGAGGGTGTATTCTCGGGATGCGGTAGAGACGGAAGTCGTGTCCTCCGCTTGGGCGGCGGTTGCGCTGACCATGATGAAAAATCCCGTAAGGAGAACAATTGACTGAGAACGAATACTTTTCATTAATTATTTTCGACCTGCGCCTCGCCAGTTTGGGTGATAGTTCCGTGGAATTACCAGGGAGTCCATAATAGGAGACATCTTCGGTATGAGGGCCTGCCCTTGAAACCCACGGACTGGACTCCGGCCTGCGCCGGAGAGACGAATTCGAGAGAACATTTCTTTCCGTCATTCCGGCGAAAGCCGGAATCTAGTGGTATAAGAGAAGGATTTCATGTCTAAACAATTACGGCCTTATTAATATATAGCTTCCAGTGACTGATCACACTAAAATAATGAAGGTCTTCTCCCTAAGCCTCTGGGAAAGCATTTTCTCCTTCTCATCGGGCATAAAACGGGCTAAACTCTGAATGGTGGAACATCTTTAGGCTACGGGCTCCTGATCCAAAATGTGAAAGGCTTCCGGCAGCGAGAACGGGTTGAGGATGCCGGGAGCGGAGGGTACTTTTTTGATTGAAATTAGATGGCATGCCAGAGGCGGGCAAGGGGGGTTTACCGGGGCCAAATTACTGGGACTGGCGGCTTCGATATTCTGTGACCATTATGCCCAGGCGTTTCCCTCTTTTGGTCCGGAAAGGAGGGGCGCCCCGGTTCTTGGGTTCACCAGGATTGATAATGAACCCATAACCGACCACAGCCAGGTGTACACCTGCGATTATGTGGTGGTCCTCGACGAGACCCTCATGGAGACAGTGGATGTGACTAAGGGTCTGAAGGACGGAGGCGTCATCCTTATCAATACCAAGCTGAGTCCTGATCGTTTTCCCTTCAAGGGAAAGTTCCGGGTGGTCGCCGTCGATGCTTCGGCCATCGCCAGGGAAGAGCTGGGGGCTCCCATTGCCAACACGGCCATGCTGGGGGCCTTTGCGGCGGTGAATGAATCGATCGGGATCGATCCCATCCTGAAAGCTGTCGATAAGGGCATGCCGGAAAGCTTGCGGGAGAAGAACAAGAAAGCAGTCGAGCGCACCTATGGCCTGGTCCAGGGAGGGAAGTAAATGGCCAAACCAAAGATCGTTAAATTCAAATTTCCAGAATCCCTGGAAGAGATGCCCCTGGGGCCCAGTGCGGCCGCCGGGATCCTGACCGAACCCAACGCCGGCTGGAGGGTCCAGAGGCCCGTCCTGGATCATTCCCAATGCGTCAAGTGTCTGCTATGCTGGGTTTTGTGCCCGGAAGGGGTGATCGATAAAGAAAGCGGGGAGCTGGAAATCGACATGAATTACTGCAAGGGATGTGGGCTGTGTGCCCATGAGTGCCCGAAAGACGCCATCAAGATGGTTCGGGAGGGCGAGGATGATCAATAATCCCCAAAGCGGCCATCTGGATTTCTTGAACGGTGACGAAGCCGTAGCCTACGGGGCCAAATTGTGCCGGCCCCAGGTGATCGCCGTCTATCCGATCACTCCGCAGACGATCGTGGTGGAAAAATTATCGGAGTTTGTCGCCAATAATCAAATGACCTGCGAATACATCCACGTGGAAAGCGAGCACAGCGCCATGTGTGCGGCCATGGGAGCCTCTCTCGTGGGCGCCCGGCCTTTCACGGCTACCTCCTCCCAGGGCCTGGCGTATATGCATGAGATGCTTCATTACGTGAGCGGAAGCCGGTTCCCCATCGTCATGATGAATGCCAATCGGACCCTGGCCGCACCCTGGAATATATTCGGCGACCAGAGAGATTCCCTGTCTCAGCGGGATACCGGATGGATCCAGGTTTATGTGGAGAACGGACAGGAAGCTCTGGACATGATCATCCAGGCCTATGCCGTCGCGGAACATGACCGCGTCTATACTCCGGTCATGGTGAATCTGGATGGTTTTGTGAATACGCACACCTTTGAGCTGGTACGGATCCCCGAACAGCACGAGGTCGATGAATTCCTGCCGCCCTTTAAATCCAGGAACGCCATCGATTTCGACCATCCCCGAAGCTTTTGCATGACCGCTTCCACGGAATGGAACATGGAGTTCCGGTACCAGCAGCAGGAGGCCATGAATCAAGCCCGGGAAGTGATCGCCGAGGTAGATAAAAGGTTCGGGGATCGGTTCGGGCGGTATTACGGCGGCCTCCTCGAAGAGATCCGATGCGAAGATGCCGAGGTGGTGCTGGTGGGCCTGGGAAGTGTCGTCGGTACTTCCCGGATTGTGGTGGAGCGGCTCCGGAATCGAGGGTTGAAGGTCGGTCTGGTGAAACTGCGGTTTTACCGCCCCTTTCCCAAGGAATACTTTAAGCGCCTGGGGTCGCGAGTGAAAGCCGTGGGAGTGATCGACCGGGATATTTCTTTCGGCTATGAAGGAGCGGTGGCCTCGGATATCAAATCGGCCCTGGCCAGCGCCGGGCAGTGCCCCAAGGCCATCGACTTTATCGCCGGGATCGCGGGGAGGGATATCGCCAAGGAACACATCGAAGAAATGTATGCCAAACTCTACCGTTTTGCCGAGAGGAAAGACGAGGAAGAGCTGCAATTCATCGGATTGAGGTGGTAGTCATGGTAAAGGCCAAAGACCTAACGGACCGAGAGTACCTTTACGGCCATAAAGCCTGCCCGGGATGCGGGCTCGGCACGATCGGCAGGCTCGCGCTGAAGATTCTGGGAGAAAGGACCATTGTGGCCCTTCCGGCAAGCTGTATGTCCACCGTCACCACAATCTATCCGCAGATGAACTATTTCGTCCCATCGCTTACCATGGCCTTCGCCGGAACGGGAGCCTTGCTGACGGGCATGTCCGCAGGGCTGAAGGCGCAGGGCATTACCGATGTGCATGTCCTGGGATTGGCCGGTGACGGGGGTACTGCCGATATAGGGTTACAGGCGCTGTCCGGAGCCGTGGAACGGGGGGATGACTTCATCTACGTCTGTTACGACAACGAGGCCTACATGAATACCGGAGTTCAGAGGAGCAGCCTGACCCCCATCGGCGCCCACACGACCAATTCCCCCTCAGGGACTGCCTCCTACGGGGAGAAAAAGCCCAAGAAGAATCTATTCGAAATCATGATTGCCCACCGCATCCCTTATGCCGCGACCGCAAGTTCGGCCTACCCCTATGATTTTATGAACAAGATGGAAAAGACCAAGAGCATCCAGGGACCCAAGTTCATCCACATTATGTGTCCCTGCCCGACCGGATGGGGGTTCGCCTCTGACCTTACGGTGGAGATCGGGAAGCGGGCGGTCGAGACCGGGTTGTGGTATTTGGCGGAATATGAAAATGGCAAGGTGAAAATGAATGTGGTTCCGAAAACCTTAAAGCCGGTGGAGGAGTATCTCACGAAGCAGAGAAGGTTCAGGCATTTAACCGAGGAGAACATTCGACTGATCCAGGAACACCGGGATCGTGAATGGGAGTTAATCCGCGAAAAGTGGTTTCAAGAAAAGTAAAATCGTCCTGATCTCTATTAGATTTGACAAGCAGAGGCAAAAAAGTCATCTTAATCCTTTCAAGCCGGTCAATCCAGAAAAGTGATATCTAAAGAAATCTGATTTTGTTTCCCGTCCGAAATCCTCTCCGTGGCGTAGGCATCCTCTAGCCTGGTTTTTTCGGATTGGGCGAGTAAAAAATAATATCCTCCATCTCGCCTCCTCCCATCTTGCTTTCGAGACAAAACCTGGAACGGGAAGACTTTATAGAAGCATTGCCCATTTGATATAATGAAGTATCTTTATTTTCGAAAGGGCCTTATCCGGACGGGGAAAAATTTTCCCACACACCGGATTCGCCATTTGTCAGTCATGAAATTCCGACGTGACAGGGAAGAAAACGAGAGCCGGACAAAATTCCAAAACGGGGGACAACCGTGCGCCCCTGCGTAGGAAAGGGGGAGGCCGTGGACTATTACGCGATCGATTCGTTGCTCACCGAAGAAGAGAAGAGTTTCAGATCTCGTATTTCCAAATTCGTGGATGAAGAATGCCTGCCCATCATCGCGGAACACTTCGACAGGGGAACTTTCCCGATGCATCTGATTCCCCGCATTGCCCAGATGGGACTCTTCGGCGTCCATGTGGATGGATACGGATGTAAAAAGGTCAGTGACACCGTTTATGGCCTGGTCTGTCAGGAATTCGGAAGGTGCGATAGCGGTCTTCGGGCCCTGTTCTCGGTCCAGAACTCCCTGGTCATGTATCCCATTTACACCTTTGGCTCCGAGGAGCAGAAGAAAAAGTGGCTTCCCTTGATGGCCAAGGGTGAAGCCATCGGGTGTTTTGGTCTCTCTGAACCGGACTTCGGGTCTGATCCTGCGGGCATGGCCACTTCCGCGGAGAGACGGGGGGATAAGTGGGTGATCAACGGAAGCAAGATGTGGATTACCAACGGGCCCATCGCCCATGTGGCCATTGTTTGGGCCAGGACAGAAAAAGGAATCCGGGGGTTTTTGGTGGAAGCGGGAACTCCCGGTTTCAAGACTACACCCATCCAGCGGAAATTTTCTTACCGAACTTCTCCTACGGGGCTTCTGGCCTTCAAGGACTGTACGGTCCCTGAAGAAAATCGGCTCCCCCAGGCTCTCGGCCTCAAATCCATCTTCCAGTGCCTCAACTATGCCCGCTTTGGCGTGGCTTGCAGCGCCCTCGGGTCAGCGATAGCTTGTTTTCAAGCTGCCAGGGCCTTTGCCCAGACCCGGAAGGTCTTTGAAAAGCCGATCGCTTCTTACCAGCTCGTCCAGGACCGACTGGTCCAGATGATCATGGAGATCACCAAGGCTCAGTTGCTTACCCTTCATTTAAGCAGGCTATTGGATCAGAACCAGGCCCGTCACGTCCAGATCTCTCTGGCCAAGTTGAATAACGTTCGGGAGGCTATGAAGATCGCCCGGATGGCCCGGGACATCCTGGGAGGCAGGGGAATTCTGGCCGATCATCACGTTATCCGGCATTTGTTCGACCTGGAGGCGGTGAGCACTCTGGAAGGAACGGAGAACATGCACACCTTGATTATCGGGCAGGATTTAACTGGAATCTCCGCGTTTGTCTAAATCTCCCCGGTACCATTGTTAATTACGCCCTGAACCATGTTGGGTTTATGACTTAGCCATCCTCTCGATTACCTAGTTAAGGAAAGACCCACCCCAGTGGTAGCTATACCGGATGGGAGCCGCTTTATATCGCAATTCTTCGGCAGCAGCTCAGCGGATTAGTCCGATTTCTCGAAGATATCGCAACGCGCCCGGATGGAGCAAATCGAGGAAAGGGGCAGCCGCAACGGTGTTGGCCATCGTGGTCTCTTGCGCCTGCGGCAGCCGCGAGCCAATCATTGCTTCGCCGCGGTGCAGGGCACGAACAAGGCGGTAGGCGACGTCGTCCGATAACGTCGGCCGCGCCAGCACAAAACTCCATGAGCCGACAGAAGGAATGGGCGAGCCTTGCCCGGGATAACTGCCGGCGGGAATGGTTAATTGCCGCAAAAACGCGTGCTTCGCGAGGATGCGGTCGATTTCATCCGAATTGGGTGGGATGAAACGTGCGCCACCCGGGGCTTTCGCGACGGTGTCAAACCCGGGCCAACCGAGTCCGCCACCCCAGAGCGCAGCGGCACGCCCTTCTGTTACCATTGCCGGGCCGTCGCCGGCCCGGTCGAGATAAATCGCCTGGAAATCACGGTCTTGGTTGAGGCCGATACCGTCGAGCACATAGCGCGCGAGGATCACCAGCCCCGAGCCGCGCGCCCCGAAAGCGACGGGTCGGCCAACGAGATCCCTGATGCTGCGATACGGGCTATCGGCGCGCACCACGAACATGCCCGGAGTGGAATACATGGCAACGATGATTTTGAGGTTTGCCGGGGAACGGCCGATGCCTGAGAGTGCTTCGTGCACCACTTCACCCTGAACCAGCGCAATGTCGAGTTGCCCGGCTTCGAGCAGGGGAACGTTTTCGGTGCTTCCTTTGGTGTTCCGGGGCTGCACGTGCAAGGAAGGATCGGTTTCGTTGATGGTTTGGGCGAAGGCGTCACCGTAGACCGGAAACCCACCGCCGGGTGTGGCTGTGCCCAGGATCACGGTATCCTTGTCCCGGGCGAACGTGGTCGCACTTGTAATCATCGCGAGGGCGATACCGGCGAGCATAAGCAAATACCTATTTCTAAGCGTATCCTATCTCCATCGGCAATCCGAATTCCCCAAATGATAGGCCCAACCCGAGAGGAATTCATTCCTCCATTAAAATGAGGCCGGGGTCCTGCAGAAGGTCGATGACCGTGTTCATAAAGCGGATAGATTCTGCCCCATCCACGACCCGATGGTCAAAGGATAAGGAGAGGGGCAATACCTTCCGAATTTCGATCTTTCCTTCGACCACGACCGGTTTATCAAGAATTTTCCCCATTCCCAGGATGGCGACCTCGGGATGATGAATGATGGGAAAGCCATAAATACCGCCCATGGCACCATAGTTGGTAATGGTGAAAGTTCCCCCTTTCAAATCCGCCAGCTCGATGGTCCTGCTTCGGGCCTTCTCGGAAAGAGCGGCTAACTCGGAAGCCAGTTGAAAGAGGTTCTTGCCCCGGACATTCTTTACCACGGGGACCATCAGGCCATCTTTGGTATCCACCGCCAGGCCAATATTGTAATACTTCTTCAGGACGACCTCGCCCTTTTCATCATCCAGGGAAGCATTCAAATAAGGATGCTCTTGCAGGGCAATGATCACGGCTTTCATCACAAAAGGAAGGATCGTGAGATGTATATTCTTCTGAGCCGCTCTTTCCTTGGCCTTGGCTTTCAGGGACAACAGTTGAGTTATGTCCGCCTCATCGATGTTTACCGCATGGGGAATCGTGGATTTTGATTTCATCATCGCCTGAGCGATGGTTCTCCGCATCCCCCGGAGCGGCAATCTTTCGACGACCCCATAGGCATCGGCCGTGGGTTGCTCTTTTGCCGCTTTCCCAGGAATTTCTTTCTCGGGCGGCTTCTTCTCTTTGGCGGCCTTGACCACATCTTCTTTGGTGATCCGGCCCTGGGGGCCGGTCCCTTTTACGGTTCTAAGGTCCACCTTTAAGTCGCTGGCCAGTTTCCGGACCATGGGCACGGCCAGAATCTCGGCCTCTTTCGGAGGCGGCGCAGGGATCGTTTTTGGAGGGGATGGTTTTACCTTTCTCTCCCCCTCTTTCGCTTCTGGGGTTTCCTTCTCTTTCGGAGCCTCTTCCTCTTCCGGGGCTTCTTCCAGTTGCCCTACCACTCCCACGGAAGGATGGGCTTCTTCTCCCTTCTTCGTCGGCGCCTCGGGTTTTTCCTCCGCTACAGGACGGGGTTTGGCTTCTTCTTCTTTCTTTGGAGCCGCCTTGGGTTTTTCCGCTGCTGAGGGCCGGGTTTTGGTTTCTTCGGTTGGCTTTGGTACCGCCTCGGCTTTCTCTCCCGGCTCGCCGATGACGATGATCACTCTCCCTACCTGAACCGTCTCCCCCTCGGCGGCACCCAATTTGAGGACGACGCCTTTCTTGGGGGAAGGGATATCGACCACCGCCTTGTCCGTTTCCACCTGTACAAAGATCTGCCCTTCCTCAACGGAGTCTCCTTCTTTGACCAACCATTTTACAATTTCTCCCTCGGTCAGTCCTTCGCCCAGATCCGGCATCTTGAATTCAAAGGCCATCCCAACCTCCTGAAAAAGGTTCGAGTGAAAAAATTATTATCCTTGGGTCCTGGAACCCTCGATCCCTTGAACCCAGGTTTTAAAACGCCATCACCTTCCGAATCCCCCTCAAGATCCTTTCAGGGCTCGGCAGGAAATGATTCTCCAGCTTCATTAAGGGCACGGGGGTATCGAAACCGGTTACCCTCACCACGGGTGCCTGGAGCGAAAGAAGGGCTTTCTCGTTGATCCGGGCGGTGATCTCTGCCCCCACACCGCAGGTTGGAGGAGCCTCATGAACGATGACCACCCTTCCTGTCTTGCGCACGGACTCCAGGTAGGTGGCATCGTCCATGGGCGAAATTGTCCGCAGGTCAATAACCTCGGCCTTGATACCTTCCTTTTCAGCCGTTTCCGCAGCCCGCAGAACTTCGCGCAACATGGCTCCCCAGGAAATAATGGTGACGTCCTTCCCTTCGCGGATTACTTTGGCCTGGCCGATGGGGACCGTGTACTCGCCGTCGGGGACTTCCTCCTTGATCGCCCGGTAGATACGTTTGGGCTCGAAGAACAGTACCGGGTCGGGATCGCGGATGGCTGAAATGATTAAACCTTTGGCATCGTAGGGAGAGGAAGGGATCACCACCTTGATCCCCGGTGTATGGGCGAAGAGGGCCTCGGGGCTGTCCGAATGGTGCTCGGGGGCGCGGATTCCGCCTCCCCAGGGCGATCGAATCACCAGAGGGCAGGTGAAGCGGCTCCTGGACCGGGTTCGAATCCTGGCCGCGTGGTTCATGATCTGGTTCATGGCCAGGTGAAGAAATCCTTCAAACTGGATCTCCGCTACCGGCCTGAGACCTTTGACGGCCATGCCGATAGACACCCCGATAATGCCTGACTCGGCGAGAGGAGTATCGAAGACTCGATTTGCCCCAAACTTCGCCTGCAGGCCGTCCGTCACGCGGAAGACCCCACCTTCTTTACCCACATCCTCCCCCAGGACGACGACGAAAGGATCTTTTTCCATTTCTGCCATTAGCCCGCTGTTGATGGCTTCGACCAGATTACGCTTGGCCATCTTTCAACTCTCCTTTTCTTTGAGGAAGGTCAGATAATCATCCATCTGTTCTTTAAGAGTAGGGGTCATCTGCGCGAAGACATTTTCGAACATCTCTTCGGGGTGGGGGGGCGGAACGCTTTCTGCTTCCTGGATCGCCTGATTTATAATAGCTTCCCCCTCGGCCTTGAACTTACTTTCCACCTCTTCGTTCCATAGGCCCTTCCCCAGGAGATACCTCTGTAATCTCAGCATGGGGTCCAGCTTTCTCCACTCCTGCACCTCGGCATCTTCCCGGTATTTCGTGGGATCATCGGACGTGGTATGAGGTCCGAAACGGTAGGTGACGGCCTCGATCATGGTGGGGCCCAGGCCCGAGATTGCCTTTTCCCTGGCCTCTCTTGTGGCTGCGTAGACAGCGAACAAATCATTCCCATCCACCTGGATCCCGGGGAACCCATAAGCAACGGCTTTTTGGGCCAGGGTTTTGGCCGCCGTCTGCTTTTTCCGGGGAACTGAGATGGCGTAGTGATTATTCTGGCAGAAGAAGATCGTAGGCGTCTGGAAGACGCCGGCGAAGTTCATGGCTTCATGAAAATCGCCCTCTGAGGTTGCCCCATCCCCGAAATAGGCAATGGTACAAATTTTTTCTCCTTGCAGCCTTGCAGCCCAACCTGTCCCCACAGCGTGCAGGGGATGGGTGCCAACGGGAACGGCGACGGGAAAAACCGGGACATCTGACGGAACTTTCTGTCCTGCTTCATCCCCCATCCAGTAAAGGAAAATGTGCTTAAAGGAAACTCCTTTCATGTACAGGACCCCGGTCTCTCGAAAGGAGGGAAAGACCCAGTCATCCTTCCCCAGGGCATAAGCACTCCCCACCTGGGCGGCCTCCTGCCCGATGACGGGCGCATAAGTGCCGAATCGGCCCTGCCGCTGCAGGCCGAAGGCCTTTTGATCCGCGACGCGGATTATGATCATGCTTCGGTAGAGCTTCAGGACAGTCTCGTCGCTCCAATCCGGCTTTAGCGATTCTTCCACCAGACGGCCTTCGGGGGAGAGAATTCGCAGCATCTCTCCCTTTAAAGGATCATATTTTTCGATCATTCAGGAACCTCCACGAAAAGATAGAATTCAGGAGTCAGAATAAAAACTTCCTTTTAACTGCTAATTCTATTTCCTTTTTTGGCAAAACTATTTATATACATAAAGACAAAAGTCTTGTACGACTTGTCATTCCGGGCTTGACCCGGAATCCAGTCTTTTCCTGGATTCCCGCCTTCGCGGGAATGACGCCCTTCCCCGCGATTTATGTCGCTGGGTATAATTTTAATACTTTTTCTCCAAAAGGCTCCGGACGATAATCCTTCTCATGATCTGCGCCGATCCTTCGTAAATCTGGATGACCTTGGCATCCCTCATCAGCTTTTCCACCGGATGCCATTTAGTATATCCCATCCCGCCGTAAATCTGAACTGCATCCGTGGTTGTCTTCATCGCCATGTCCGCGGCGAAAGCCTTGGCGATCGCAGCCTCCCTGGAATTTCGGATTCCCCGGTCGGCCAGGGCCGCGGCGCGCCAGACCAGAAGACGGGCGGCATCGATCCCGATGGCCATGTCGGCTAACATGAGCTGGATAGCTTGATGGTTGGCAATGGGAACTCCGAACTGGATGCGTTTCTGGGCATATTGGGTGGCCAGTTCCAAAGCTGCACGAGCCAGGCCCACGGCACCGATGCCGATCATCGGCCGGGTAATATCCAGTGCCACCATGGCCTTCCTGAAACCTTCGCCCTCTCCGGCCAGAAGGTTTTCCCGGGGCACCCGGACGTTTTTAAAGTTCACGGCGGTTGTGTTGGAAGCGCGTTGCCCCATCTTGTCGATCGGTTCCCCGTGGCGAATCCCCGGAAAGCTTGCCGGGACGATAAGACTGATGATTCCCTTGTGTTTCTTCTGCCGGTCCAGGGTGGCAAACACCAGGTAAAGGTCTGCATATCCCCCGTTGGTAATCCACATCTTGGTTCCGTCGATTACATAGTGATCACCTTCGAGAGTTACCGCGGTTTCCAGGGAGGCCGGGTCTGATCCGACATGAGGTTCACTCAGGCAATAGGAAGCGAGGGTAAATTTTTGACAGAAGGGTTTGAGGAAGCGGTTCTTCTGGTCTTCCGTTCCAAACTTGATGATCGGGTAGAGGGCCAGGGTACTGACGAAGATGGAGACAAAGATCCCCATGTCCCCATAAGCCAGCTCTTCAGAGAGAATGCAGGTGTCGAGTATGCCGACCCCTCCCCCTCCATATTGCTTGGGAACCAGCGGGGTCAGAAAACCCTCTCCGTAGGCCTTTTGCATGATGTCCAGCGGGAACGTCCCGTCCTTGTCATGCTTGGCAGCAACCGGGAGAATGACTTCCCTCGCAAATCGGTTGGTCCTTTCCTGCAGAGCCATTTGTTCCGGTGTAAGATCAAATCCGATCATTTCTCTTCTCCTTACTGGTAAGAGGCTCAGCCTAGTTGGACTGCGAGCATGGAGACTGAGCCACCGTCGACTCCTTCGACCGGAAAACTTACCTGCTCGTCTTCTCTACGGAGAGCAATCACATAGAGTAGGGGCAAATAGTGGTCAGGTGTGGGAACGGACAGCATTGCATCCTGACCTAACGTCTCGTAGGCGACAAGCGGACCGTCGTCGGCTGCGCGTAGAAATTCACGTACTTTCTTTTCGAATCGCACAGCCCAGTCGTAGGGTTCGACCGCACGTCGGCCCCAGGCATAGGCGTGCAAATTGTGCACCAGGTTGCCGCTCCCGACAATGAGGATCCCTTCGTCGCGCAGCGGTGCAAGCCGTTTCCCGATTTCGTAGTGAAATGCTGCCGGTTGGGTTTTGTCGATACTAAGCTGTACCACCGGGATATCGGCCCGGGGGAAAACATGACGGAGCACTGCCCACGTCCCGTGGTCGAGGCCCCATTGCTCATCACGGCCCACGGAGACCGAATTTAGCAGAGTCTGGAGACGACTGGCAAGGACTGGGTCACCGGGTGCCGGATACATGGCCTGGTACAGTTCTGGCGGGAAGCCGCCAAAATCGTGAATTGTTCGTGGAGCAGGCATTGCCGTTACCGAAGTACTCCGGATGTACCAGTGAGCAGAAATGGATAGCACGGCCCTGGGCCGTGGAACTTTGGCTCCAATAGTGGCCCAAGCCTTCGTATAGGCATTGCTCATCAATGCGTTCATCGGATTGCCATGCCCAAGGAAAATGGCAGGCATAGTCTTGGCCATCTCTATTTCCCCACCATTACTTTCCGCTGTACCGGTATCCTTATGATCTCCTAACCCGGCTTATCCAGGACCGAAAGGTATATGCCCACAAATCCCCCCTACCCCCCTTTGTCAAAGGGGGGTAGGGGGGATTTCAAAAGTTTGTTGAAAATTTGCGCACAACTTTATTTCTAAAAGACAAATCATTATATAAACAACCATTCACCAAGAAAAATAGGGTGGATACGGTATTTAAGGATAAAAAATCATGTATTTGGTGATGATTCCACCCGACTCATCCCGGGGTAAGCATGGTAAAGACAACTTTGAAAGGACAAAGACCTTCCTGAGATTCCAAAGAGTCAGCGGCTGGCGGATCAGCCAGAATTGGGTAAGATATTCACGGAGGGAATCCTGGAGGAGAGAGGCAGGAGGCACGATAAAATCCAGGAGGCGGTAGAGCGTTATGAATACGCGCGGCGAGAGGTGGCAGATTATCTAGACCTGCACTTTATGTCAGTGAACAGAATATTACCTTCCTTAGCCCCCCTTTTTTCATGGTCAAGATAACTCGTCCAGCGTTTTATATTTCCCTTCCTTGTATTGCCGCCTCGATTCAGCGATCCGGGCCAGAAATTTTTCATCCTTCAGCAAACGATATTCCAGCCAATCATCTTCATCCTCGAATCCAAGAATCACCGCTGCAGGCCGTCCATGGATGGTCACAATGACTTCCTCCTTGCCTGCTCGCTTAATGAACTCAGAAAAATTATCTTTTACTTTTGAGAGCGGCACTTTTATCATTTTGTTCCGTGCTCCTTTAGCCATTCGATAGTTTTCTCCTTTGACACGATAGCAATTATGACTACATCCATTTCGGTCACATCATAAAAAACCCTTATCTCACCTATCCTCAGCCTAAATTGCGGATGACGCAGATCCCTTATTTATGGCCCATTTCTGGCCAGATTTCAATTCATTTCTTGAAATTGTTCGATGTCAGGGATTTTCAAATTCTACGTAGAACCAAGCTCTTAATTCAAAAGTAATCTAGGAAATAACTTTGATGCTTTTGAACAACGTGCCCCAAAATCCTGCCTCGTTGGTTCCGGCTAGTCCGGGTTAGGAAGCCCAAAGAGGGTCCTAAGATTCCAGAGAGTCAGCGGTTCGTGGACCAGCCGGAATTGGATAGGATATTCACGGAGGGAATCCTGGGGACAGAGGTAGGAGGGACGATAAAATTGAAGAGGCGCTGAAGCGTTATGAGTACACGCAACGGGAGGTGGCGGATCATCTAGGCCGGCAATTTACGTCAGTGAGCAAAATGGCTAACCAAAGAAGTAAAATGCAAAGAAAATAGACCTGACCCTAATGCGTGGAGGGGGAGGGTATAAAGAAACCAACTCTCATCACCCTGGCTTTTCAGGTTTTGCTGAAGAGGGGTGGACGTGGAGGGGGTAAATTAGGTATTTCTAAGCATGAAAATTACTGAAAATGTTGTTTTTGGAAATCCTGCCAAGATTTCAAGATTTCAAAACCCAATCCTCATTTTGGGGTTGGGACCCAGGGCTATCGCCAAAGCGATTTTTTCCCGCGCTGCTTTTTCTTGACACACTACTCACGCTCCGCTACAATTACTCAACGGAAAAGTAGGTTCTTATCTAAAAAATACACTTAACCAAGAAAATTCATTAATATTTTAAAGAGACCCCCTATGCAGATCAAAAAGTTTGAGTACAAAGAGTACCAAGGTGAGAATAGAGAATGGATCCTCGAACCCGCCTCGTTTGGCCAGATTAACCTACTAGTAGGCAAGAATGCCACTGGCAAGACTCGTATATTGAACGTCATGGCCTCACTCGCGCGGTTATTAGCCGGAAAGCGCCCGAGTCTATTCACCTCTGGCCATTTCAAGGTCACACTGGTCACGCCAAATGGCAAGACTTTCATATATGATGTATCCATGAAGAAAAATCTAGTCGATCGCGAGTACCTAAGCTGCGACGATAACCCATATTTGATACGGCAGGGTCCTGGTCCCGGAAAAATAAAAACAGAGCCAAAAGGAGAAATGCTTGACTTTCAGATTAGACTCAATCAATTGGCGATTTTTTCAAAAAGAGATTCTCTGCAGTATCCATTCCTCGAAGAAATCGCAGCTTGGGCAGAGGGTACTGAGCATTATGAATTTGCCACTCTATTTGGACCCAACTCCATTGGAAGTCCCGCAGTGATCGCTCCTATAGATCAGATCAAAGATTCTGAAAAGACGCTCAGCCGAGATTTCGAACATAGGGAAATGCTCCAATGGCTGGTGGCCGCGGCCATTGAAAAATTTAGCGATGCCTTCAAGGAATCAATTTTGGCAGACATGAACAAGGTCGGATACGAACTGGAAGATATAGGGGTGGGCGTTCTCTCAGACGTCAAGATGAGTCCTCCCCCTATCGGCATTTGGGTTAAAGAGCGTGATCTCCGATGCAATACCGAACAGAACTGGATGTCTCTAGGAATGTTCCGAGCGCTTGCTGCTGTCATCCGCATGAATTTGCATCAGTTCACCAATACTCCTTCCGCTCTCTTCCTAGATGATGTTGGAGAAGGATTGGACTTCGAAAGGTCAGTTGGACTGATTAAGACCCTAATCGAAAAAGCCGAGAAAACTGGCTTCCAATTATTCATGACTACGAATGATCGATTCGTAATGAACGAAGTGTCGCTGAAATATTGGAGCGTCATAATCCGTATGGGGTCCTTGGTGAAAGTGAAAAACTACGAAAATTCTCGTGATGAATTTGATAAATTTGAAAAGTTGGGACTTAATAACTTTGATTATTTCGTTGCGCACTCAAGTCCGAGATGAGTACCATAGCAATATTTGTCGAGGGCCAAACTGAGCTTATATTTGTAGAACGCCTACTCTTTGAGATATTTGGTTATCAACACTTGAGGATAAGACTTGAGGAGCAGCATGGAGGCTTCTACCATCAGATTGGTCTCCGCGGCGTTCCACCAGAGAACGCCAACCATAACGTTTTATTAGTCAACTGTGCAAGTGATGGCAAAGTTCTTTCTGCCATTGAAGAACGCGCAAACAAACTTCGAAATGCTGGATATGATCGAATACTAGTGTAGTGTTACAATAATATCTTTACAATTATCCAGTTTCGTGTTATGTATGGGTTCATGTGGAACCCAGCCGAAAAATTGTCCATAACAGAAGAGGAG
>Ga0187854_10002109_pt1 | contig 17725 bp, 8 predicted proteins | sample June2016WEW_6_15_FD_132445 | JGI IMG/M metagenome (GOLD analysis project Ga0187854, IMG submission 132445) | Peatland microbial communities from SPRUCE experiment site at the Marcell Experimental Forest, Minnesota, USA - June2016WEW_6_150 | ecosystem: Environmental > Terrestrial > Soil >...
AGCTCGGTGGCGGCCGGAGCCAACTGCACGATCAGCGTGACCTTCACGCCTTCCGCCTCCGGGACCCGCAGGGCCTCGGTGAGCATCACGGACAATGCCAGCGCCAGCCCGCAAACGGTCAGCCTCTCCGGGACAGGCACAGCCCCTGCCCCCGTGGTGAGTCTGTCACCTACACAGCTTAGCCTCGGCAGTCTGAACGTAGGTACGGCCAGTACAGCTCAGACCGTCACCCTAGCCAACACGGGCAACGCTACCTTGAGCATCACCAGCATCGCGGTGACGGGGAGCAATGCCGGTGACTTTGCTCAGACCAACACGTGCGGCAGCTCGGTGGCGACCGGCGCTAACTGCACGATCAGCGTGACCTTCACGCCCTCCGCCTCCGGACCCCGCACGACCTCACTAAACATCACGGACAATGCCAGCGGCAGTCCGCAGACGGTCAGCCTGACGGGCACGGGCAACGGTCCCGTGGCCAGTCTTTCGGCCACGAGCCTTTCCTTCGGCAACCAACCCTACGATGCGACCAGTACGGCGCAGACCCTTACCCTGAGCAACCCCGGCAACGCCGCCTTGAGCATCACCAGCCTCGCGGTCACGGGCACCAATGCCAGCGACTTTGCTCAGACCACCACGTGCGGCAGCTCGGTGGCGGCCGGAGCCAACTGCGCGATTGCCGTGATATTTACGCCCTCGGGCCTCGGGACCCACACGGCCGAGCTAAGCATCTCGGACAATGCTATTGGCAGCCCGCAGACGATACCGCTGTCCGGCACGGGAGCCCACTACATGGTTCTGTCCTGGACCGCCAGCACGACTTCCGGCGTAGTCGGTTACAACGCTTACCGTGGCCCTGCCTCGAGTGGGCCATTCTCCCAACTAAATTCCTCGCCTGTTAGCGGTACGACCTTTACCGACGCGGGCGTGCAGGCAGGGCAGACGTCCTACTATGTGGTTACGGCCATAGCTTCGGATGACGTCACCGAGAGCGCGAACTCGAACGTAGCTTCAGCGACCGTGCCATCACCTTAGCGCCATCTCCTTCATGGTCGAGTTTGAAGATGGCAATACTTATTACTCACCCCATTAGTGCCGTTCCAACTTGTCTTGCCTAGCCTTTCTACGAAAGGTCATCTTTCGGGTCGCGCAAAACGAAGCTGCCACAGACTGCGAGACGAAGTTGGAACGGCACTCGCGGGCGAATCGCAGTCAGCTCGGTCCCCGGCTGCGGGGTCATGTATCGGATATCCCTGAGACGCTTGGAAACTGGAGCCTCTGGAAGCTGCAGGCCGTCGTGCCTTGACGATGATTTGAGCTCTTGTCCTCGATAGAAATGTCCCCTAATGTGATTTCCGAGAGGAGGTTAGATTGGGGCGAACCAAGATAAGCAGGAGGGAGTTGCCAGGATCGAGGTCCTAGCGCGGGTGGGGATCTGTGGGTGGTGGAGGCGGCCCGGCTGCTGCGCCTGAGCTATCGGCAGGGCAAGCGGTATCAGGATGAAGGCGCGGCGGGTCTGAACCACCGGAGCGCGGGGCGGCGGCCGAACCACGCCCGCCCCGAGGACTTCCGGTGAAAGGTGCCGCGGCGGGTGCGGGACCAGTATGGCGGGCCGGTGAGGGCGCGCTTCGGACCCACGCTGGCGGCCGAGCATCTGGCCTGAGAGGATGAGCTCCAGGCCGATGCGCAGAGTCGCCGGGGCGACCGCCGATGGGCGCTGGCCGAGGAACTGTGGAGCCGGGAGCGGAAGCGGCGGCACCGGCGAAGGTGCCCGCGCAAAGAGCACTCTGGGGAGATGGTGCAGATTGACGGCAGCGTTCCCCGTTGGCAGGAGGAGCGCGCCCCGGAAGGTTGCTTGGGGGCTTAGTCGATGACGTCACCGCCATGACGATGTTTGGAAAGGTCCTGATCCGAATGCTTGGCGTTTCCCCTACGTGCCGTCGCTCGCTATGCCGTCGAGGCTCGTGACGACCACTTCATGCAGGGGTATTAGGGTGATGGCACGGTCGCTGAAGCTACGTTCGAGTTTGCGCTCACGGTGATGTCATTCGACGCTATGGCCGTAACCACATAGTAGAACCTCTGCCCTGCTTGCACGCTCCCATCGGCATAGGTGGTACCGCTAATAGGCGAGGAATTCAGTTGCGAGAACGGCCCACTCGAGGCAGTCCCGCGGTAAGCATTGTAGCCAACTACGCCGGCAGTCGTGCTGCCAGTCCAGGACAAAGCCACGTAGTGGCCTCCCGTGCCGGACAGCGGTACCGTCTGCGGGCTGCCGCTGGCATTGTCCGAGATGCTTAGCACCGCCGTGCGGGTCCCGAGGGCCGAGGGCGAGAACATCACGGCAATCGTGCAGTTGGCTCCAGCCGCCACCGAGCTGCCGCACGTGCTTGTCTGAGCAAAGTCCCTAGCATTGGTGCCCGTGACCGCGATGCTGGTGATGCTCAAGGTGGCGTTGCCGGTGTTGCTCAGGGTGACGGTCTGCGCCGCACTGGTCGCATCGACGGTTTGGCTGCCGAAGGAAAGACTGGTGGCTGAAAGGCTGGCCACGGGGCCGTTGCCCGTCGAAGCGGGAACGGCCCCGCTGCTCCCTGCCCCGCAGGAAGTGGTCAAGAATGCAAGTGCGATGCAAGCCGTGGCGAGAATCGCTGTGTTCACACGTTGTCGTTGCAGCCTGGTTTCCATACAAGATGCCTGGCTTGCACGCGTGTTGCCAATTTCGGCTCGAGTTCTTTCCCTCCATGCCTGTCCCAGAAAGGCTGACCACCTGCGGGCTACCAACGATGGCGTCCGTGATGGTGACTGCTCCGCGTCGAGTTCCGGTCGCGGCGGGCGTAAAGGTTACACTGATCGTGCAATTGTTTCCCCCCGCGACGCTTGTCCCACGATTGTCTTTCTGAGCAAGTCACCACTCGCCGCGACACAGGAAATCGCAAGCCCTGCGTTGCAGTTATGGTCAACGTGACGGACGGAGCGCTACTGGAGATCCTTTGTGCGGTGCCGTGCAAGGCTCTGGCTGATGGGAGATAAGTTCACAGCATCTTGCGCTTGATGGTTGGCGGCAGGCCAGCGGTTTGCAGTTTGTCAGCCGAATCCACCGGCTCGCTGGCGGTCCTGACGACAGGAATGCTATAATCGAGCGCGTTTGATCGACTAACCCCATACAGGCAAAGGAAACCATGAATGTGAACAAAGGGACCGTTGTGACGTGCGAAATCCTGGCTACTTTCCAGTCCAAGGTCGAGGCGAAGACCGCCCAGGTGGGCGTCATCGGCCTGGGCTACGTCGGCTTACCCCTCGCACTCTTGTTTGCTCGAAACGGATTTGCCGTGTCAGGCTTCGACCTTGATCCCAGCAAGGTGACAATGCTCCAGCGCGGCGAGAGTTACATTCGTCATATTTCTGAGAGCGTCATTGCGGAGCACGTGGATAAGAAACGCTTCAAAGCCACGACGGATTTCTCCCACCTGCGGGAAATGGATGCCATCCTCATTTGCGTCCCCACTCCCCTGGATCACCACCGCGAGCCCGATCTTTCCTTTGTGCGCAACACCGCGGAGGTCATCACTCCTTATTTGCGGCGTGGCCAACTCGTGGTGCTGGAGAGCACCACGTACCCCGGCACGACCGAAGAGGATGTGCTGCCGATTCTGGAGAAATCAGGCTTACACTCCCCCATCAGCCCTTATGTCACGGATGGGCGCAACGTTACGGGTAGCGAAGGGCAGGAAGTTGAATTCCTTCTGGCCTTCTCCCCCGAACGTGAGGATCCTGGCAATAAGCAATTCCAAACTCAACAGATCCCAAAAATCATCGCAGGAGTCAACGCGTCCAGCGCGCGGGCGACGCAGGCGCTCTATTCACGAGCTTTCGAACAGACACACCTGGTTAGTTCCACGCGCGCTGCGGAGATGACCAAAATTCTGGAAAACACTTATCGGTGCGTCAACATCGCGCTCGTGAACGAACTGAAGCTGCTCTGCCTACGGATGGGCATCGACATCTGGGAAGTGATCGAGGCCGCCAAGACGAAACCCTTCGGCTTTACCGCCTTTTATCCGGGTCCGGGCTTGGGTGGCCACTGCATCCCCATCGACCCTTTCTATTTGACATGGAAAGCGCGCGAATACGAATTTCCGACGCGGTTCATTGAATTGGCGGGAGAAATCAACTCGTCCATGCCCGAACACGTGTTAGCATCACTGGCGGACGCACTCAACCACCGCAAACAGTGTTTGCAGGATGCAAGGGTGCTCGTTCTGGGGATCTCCTACAAGAAAGACATTGACGACCCGCGCGAGTCACCCAGCCTGAAGATCATCGAACTTCTTCAGGCCAGCGGAGCCCGCGTCGATTACCACGACCCTTACTTTGCGCGTCTCCCTAAGATGCGCAAATACCACCTCCAGCTCGAAAGCGTGGAACCCACACCTGAAGCCCTGGCGAAATACGACGTGGTAGTCATTGCCACGGACCATTCCACCTATGATTATCCGGCCATTGTGCGGCACGCGCGCTTGGTCGTTGACACTCGCAATGCGACGCGCGAGGTCCGAGAGCATCGCGAAAGAATTGTCCGGTGTTGAACACGGCAACGCGGAGAGACGCCCGTCCTGAAAACCAATCGTTCCGACGTGAGTGAACCAAAGGACCACGGCAGCTCGGCATGCCACAGACGTTATTCTACTTACTTAAGCTGCCTGGATACAGCGCTCCCGGGCCGGCCAGGCTGCGTTTGATCTGTTCGATGCGTCTTTCCATCTGGGGAGGAGTTAGGACCCGACGCTGTGCCGGTTGTGTTTTCTGGGCGCCCATTCGAAATGACGTAGTCGCCAGCCTCCTCCTTCTCCCACAACCGCAGCAACGAATCTCGGTGCCGGCTGAAACGCCCGCAAGCTCCATCGCGCGCAGTCCGAACTGTGCAATTCTGCTGGGCGGCCTGGTGTGAGTGAGACATCAAAACTATCGAGCGGAATCTGGAGACCGTCACCGAGAGCTTTCACATAGGCCTCCTTCCGCGTCCAGCACGCGAAGAATCCCTCCGCTCGCAATTCCGCGGGCAGTGCGCGGAGTTCCGTAAGCTCAGGGTTGGAAAAAAAACGTTCCGCCACCGCCTCGCCGCCGAAATCGGGTTGGACCAATTCCAGATCAATTCCCACTTCTCGCCTGCGGGCAAAGGCATACAGCGCGAGACCATGCGAGTGCGAAAGGCTAAAACGGATCGACACACTGGTGTCTCCCGCCTGAAGAGCAGGCTTCCCGCGAAGGCCGTATTCGAACTCCAGTGAGGCCGGAGGCCGCTGCAGGTACGCACCGAGCAGCTCACGCAGAATGCCTCGAGCCGCGATGAAGTCGCCCCGGCCTTCTGGGAAGACAAACCGCGCTGCCCGGGATTTTTCATCAGGTTTAAGCGTTGCATCGAGACGCTGAAGAACCTCCGGCGCAAGACGGAGGGAGGCGCGCCAGACGTGAACTTCGTCCTCTGATAGTTCGGGCTTTGCAGGTGCAGACGACCAGACGGCCAAGGTAGGCAGAGTATTAACCATGAGTACGCTGTCGTGTAAGACTGGGGTTCCTCTTCGGATTCGCCCTTGAAAGTCTACCAGAATTGAAGGGGACACCCTGTTGGGAATTTTCTCCTGGTATTGTCCAAACTCGTCTGGAACCGGCGCCGTACTTCCCTTCTCTGCGCCTGCGGCTACGCCGACTCCCTGGCCTGGATTGAAATCGCCACATTTCACTGATGGATTCGCCAGCGAGAGGGGCCAAATGGGTCGAAAGGACGATTGTGCGCGACGAGGAGATCCGGGGTCAGTAGTACAGAGGGGGAAGGCTTGGGTAGAACAGATCAGGTGAGTAGCAAGAAGAGGATGGCAAGGGAACCATTAAGGACGTATCGAAAGTGCAGGGAGGCGGCCAGAACTGCGGGGAATCGTTACTGCGAGACGACCTTCGGCGGCGCCTGCCCACGGAGCGAAGCGGCAAGGAGCTGCTGCCGCAGCAGCGCCACCAGGTGTGACAGGCTCCAGCCAAAGGAACTGCGCAACTGCAAGTATCGCAGCGACAGGATAGCGATTCGGAGGGAACTCACAGTAGAATCTGTATCAGCCGGAATTACTGTTCGGGCAAAACGATCGGCTGAGTGGGTTTGCGCAAGTAGCTCAAGAATTTCTTCCATACTGCGGCAAATACCATCGGAGCCATCCCCAGAAGCAGTCGAAGCGCCAGTTTTCGGTGCCCTCCCCGCCAGCAGTGACTGATGGCATATGACGAGGCGACTCCGCCGAGTATAGCGTATCGGGCCCAGCGGCGCTCGCTCCCTCCAGGGTATCGTCCCTGATTTTCGAAGCGAGCCAGACGAAGAAATCCGTCGGCCACCGCCTTCAGATTCCGTATGGTGTTTGTCTCGTGTTCGCGATACCCAACGGTGTAGGGTTTTTGGACGACAAGGCACGGTCCGTAAGTCCCGATTTTAAGGATAAGATTGAAGTCGTCCGGGGGAAAGGCTGCGACACCCCTGTTTCCATAGCCCCCTACCTCGTCGAATACCGACTTCCGGATGACAAGTCGGCTGTTGGAAAGGCCGATTGGCACATCCTTCGATAGATAGTCCGGATACCTTAGAATCTCCACCGGGCGCGACGCCTGTGCTTCGGCTGGGATGGATTGTCCGTCTCGAAAAAATTTCATGGACCCGATGATCAGGGGTGGTGAATCAAAGGTCCGGATGATCCGATCGTATGTCGCAAGTGCGCAGGGCAGAAGAAAATCGTCATGGTCCAGCATGGCAAGGTATTCCCCATGAGCCAGAGCAGCCGCCTTGTTCCGAGCGGCCTCTGGTCCTCGATTAGGTTGTCGAACTACCTTGATCCGTGTTCCGTACGATTCCAGCACTTGCGGCGTCTGATCTGTCGACCCGTCGTCAATCACGATCACCTCATAGTCCGTGAAGGCTTGGGATAGGACCGAGTCGATCGTCTGGCGGACATATTTCTCTATGTTGTGAACAGGGATCAAGACGCTGAATCGAACTTTCATTCCATCCCCAATTTCGGATTGACTTCTTTCATTCGTACTCAATAAGTGTTTTCACAGTTCCCCGAAATGCCGCAACTTAATTGCGGTACATCTGAAATGCTAAGACAATTGAAAAGGTAGAGCCGATGCGTCCGCCGCCATGCAGTCGCCTTCACGATTGAACAGGAGCAGCGGGCGGTAGCAGGTGGACTCGAAGTGGCCGTTGTAAGCGCTGTTTTCCTGCTGGCCATAGACCGGGAGCTCGGAGCTGTCCACGTCCAGCACCACCCGCTGCGGAGAATCGATGGTTTCCGCCTTCGCGAGCAGTTCTCGATTGATCGAAACCAGACCGGCAAGGTTTCCTTCCTGAATATTGGTGACGACAACCGTCCTGGCGATATGAGTGCCGCTGCGCTATAATCACGCGCTACTATGCCGACCGTTACCTACCAATCCCCCTGGATGAATGACGAGCTGCGGATGTTCCGCAAGACGGTTCGCCGCTTCATACAAGAGGAACTCGCGCCGCACCAAACTCGCTGGCGCCAGCAGCATCGCCCCGATGCGGAAGCCTGGACAAAAGCAGGCGCGACAGGCATCCTGCTCACCGACGTGCCCGAAAAATACGGCGGAGGGGGAGGAACCTTCGCCCACGAAGCCGTCGTGACGGAGGAACTCGCTCAAGCAGGAGTGCACTTCGGTTCCAGCGTCCAGAGTATCGTGGCGCACTACATCCTCGCCTACGGCAGCGAGGAGCAGAAACGCAACTGGCTTTCCCCCATGGCGCGCGGCGAGTCGGTGGGCGCAATCGCGATGACCGAACCCGCCGCCGGCTCCGACTTGCAGGGCATCAAAACCACCGCCCGCCGCGACGGCGACCACTATGTCCTCAACGGCTCGAAGACGTTCATCACCAACGGTTGGCACGCCAGCATCATCTGCCTCGCCGTGAAGACCGACGCCAGAGCCGCCGGCTTGAAAGGCATCTCGCTGATCATCGTCGAAACGAAGAATCTTTCCGGATACCGCATCGGCCGCTCGCTCGAAAAAGTCGGCATGCACGCGCTGGACACCTGCGAGCTTTTCTTCGACGAGGTGCGCGTCCCGGTCTCGAATCTGCTCGGTTCCGCCGAAGGCCTAGGGTTCTCCCAGATGATGGAGCAATTGAGCTATGAGCGCCTCACGGTCGGTCTGGGCGCAGTCGCAACGGCGGAACAAGCCGTGGCCATCACAACCAAGTACGTGAAGGAGCGCATGGCGTTCGGCAAGCCGCTGATCGATTTTCAGAATACGCGCTTCAAGTTGGCCGAATGCAAGACGGAAGCTCATATCGGCCGCGTCTTCCTCGACAACTGCATCGAGCGTTTCATCGCCGGCCAGCTCGACCCTGTCACCGCCGCCATGGCGAAGTATTGGCTCACCGACTGCCAGTGCCGCATCGTCGATGAGTGCGTTCAGTTGCACGGCGGCTACGGCTATATGATGGAGTATCCGATCGCCCGCATGTGGGCCGATAGCCGCGTGCAGCGCATCTACGCCGGCACGAATGAAATCATGAAGGAGCTGATTGCTTGGTCGCTATGAATATCGCTTCCGGCCGGCATTGCACGGTGCAAAGCCGTTTGCTTCTCAAGCCATGTGGGCAAGCGGATGCAGAGCAGCGCTAGCGCTTGCGCCCTTGGCTCTGTGCCGTTGCTGGGCAGCTTCCAACCGAGTGGTGAGTTCCTGAGCAAGCCGTGAAACATTCGGTTCTAGCAACAGATTTTGCTGATGCCCGGGAACTTCACGAACATCCAAATTGCCTTGGAGAACACGTTTCCAACCCAAGTATTCATCAGCCATTAATCCAGACAACTGTTTGCTGGCACGAAATAGAAGAACATCGCCTCCATACGGACGTGGCACGTATTTCGCCATAGCTTTTCCGTGTTCAATCGCAAGAGCCTCAAGAATATAACGCATAGGCAACCGTGATGGATCTGCTGGTTCATTATGAGTCATATTGTCGAAAGCAATTGCCGTCCTGGCACGAGCGCGGCCCCAAACATGCCAACACCTCTCCACAACGTAATCCTTCCCTCTGTAAGACAGATTCTCCAGCTCCAGATTGATTCGCTTTGTTGTGCGATACCACCAACGATGGAACACCGTAGTTCCCGGTTTGAAGCGCATAGAGTCTGGATGCATCGACTGGATCAAGACGACTAACGCGACTTCTTGTCCTGCCGCAGCGAGTTGTCGAGCAGCTTCCAAGGCCAGGAATCCACCAAAGCAAAAGCCCCCTAGAAAATACGGACCTTGCGATTGAAGACTTCTCAATTCATCGACATAAGCCGAAGCCATCTCTTCCAATGATGAATCCTTCACAATATGGCCATCGAGACCTCTAGCCTGAAGAGCATATACAGGCTGATCAGGTTCCAGACGGTTCCCTAGAGGATAGTACTCCAGGACATTGCCGCCATGCGCATGCATAAGAAAAAAGGGTGGCTTGGACCCGCCCGGCCGTATCGGAACCAGCGAGGACCAGGAGGGCGCCCAGTGCTTCCTGCGAAGCACCTCTGCCAGGCGAGCAATTGTCGGAGCCTGTAGTAACATCGCAAGCGGCAAGCGTGTTTTCGAAAGCTTCTCGACCTCAACAATGACGCGCACCGCTAGAAGGGAATGGCCTCCCAACTCAAAGAAATTATCGTGTAACCCTACACGTTTCACTTTCAGGACGTTCGCCCAAATCTGGGCAAGCAACTGCTCCAGCGGATCGCGGGGCGCAACGAACTCACTTGTGACCTCGAGGCGTTGTTTCGGAGCGGGCAACGATTTGCGATCGAGCTTGCCATTCGGCGTCAACGGCAACTTCTCCAGACCCACGAAGAGCGCAGGGACCATATATGCTGGGAGCTCTTTCTCCAGGTGCGCACGCAGATTGCTAACAGTCGGCGCTCGCCCTGTCTTCGCCTCAAAATATGCAACGAGCTGCTTGTCACCCGGCACGTCCTCACGGACAATCACCGCGCATTGCCTTATCGCTTCGTGAGAGCTGAGGATCGTTTCAATCTCGCCCAGTTCGATGCGGAACCCACGGACCTTCACTTGATTATCAACACGTCCCAGGCACTCAACGGTTCCATCGCCAAGCCAGCGCGCTAGGTCGCCGGTGCGATAGAGGAACGCGTTCGGTGTAAAGGGGTTCGGGACGAAACGTTCCTGCGTCAGCTCCTCGCGGTGCAAGTAGCCTCGCGCCAAGCCGTCGCCTCCGATGTACAGCTCGCCAACCGGACCGGGAGGAACGAGGTTACGATGCCCGTCAAGCACATAGATTTGAGTGTTGGCAATCGGCTGGCCGATTGGCACTTGACAATCGGCGGAGGTGACCCTATGGACGGTCGACCAGACAGTAGTCTCCGTCGGGCCATACATGTTCCACAACTGTGCGCACCGCGGGAGGAGTTCCTTTGCCAAGTCCCGGGGGAGGGTCTCGCCACCGCAGAAAATCTTGAGATTTGCCGACCCGCTCCAACCTGCATGGATCAGTGCCCGCCATGTAGCTGGGGTAGCCTGCATCACTGTACACCCCGAGTCGTGTATTCGTTCCAGCAGTTGTCCAAAATCGTTGGTGTCTTCGCGGCTCGCGATCACGATCCTTCCGCCGCTAACCAGAGGTAGGTAGAGTTCGAGACCAGCAATGTCGAAGGACAGAGTCGTCACCGCCAACACTGTATCGGTTGCGCTGAAGCCAGGCGTACGCTGCATGGAAAGGAGGAAATTCACGATTGCAGAGTGCGGAATCCCTACCCCTTTCGGCTTCCCGGTTGAACCGGAAGTGTACAGCACATAGGCAAGATTCTTCCGGCTCATGCTTGGCAGTTCCGCGGAAAGGGTGCTCTGCTTAGCAAACTCACTCCAATTCGAATCCAGGCGGACAACCACGGGTGGCCGGACCAGCAGTTTCTCCTCAAGACCGTGGTGTGTCAGCAGCACATTCATCCTGCTGTCCTCCACCATATAAGCGAGGCGGTTTTGTGGAAATGAAGGGTCCAGAGGGACATATGCGCCACCAGCTTTCAAAATGCCCAGCAGGCCCACCAGCATCTCCAGTGAGCGCTCCACGAAAAGCCCTACGGGCACATCCGGCCCAACTCCCAGTCCCCTCAGGTGATGCGCGAGTCGGTTAGCGCGATGGTCGAGTTCGCCGTAAGTCAACGTCTGTTGCTCGAACACCACAGCCACCTGATCGGGAGTTCGCCCGGCCTGCTCTTCGATCAACTGGTGCAAACAGAGATCCTTCCCGGGATACGCCGCTGCCGTGTTGTTCCAATCCACCAGCAGTTGCTGGCGCTCCGCAGCGGTGAGCATCGGCAACGTAGAAATGCTCTGGCCCGGATCGCGGGCGATCGCTTCCAAAAGAGTTCCGTAATGCCCGCACAGGCGCCGAATGGTAGAGGCTTCGAATAGATCGGTGCTGTATTCCATCAACCCTTCGAGGCCATTTTCGGTCTCGGAGATGAAGAGGGTCAGATCAGACTTTGATGTCCCGGTCTCCAGTTCCCGGTTGCCGGACACCTTCGACACCTGCGAGACTCCCTCGGAGTCGTGGAGAATGAACATCACCTGAAATAGGGGCGTGCGGCTCGGATCCCGCTCCGGCGCCAATTCGGCAACGAGATGCTCGAAGGGAAGATCCGGATGAGCATAGGCACCGAGGGCCCGCTCGCGCACTTGTTGCAGCAAGGAGCGGAAATCCAGATGGTCGGTGAAGCGCGCGCGCAAGACGACGGTGTTAAGGAAGCAACCGATCAGCCCTTCCGTTTCGCTGTGCGTTCGGCCGGAAATGGGGGTCCCCACCAGGATGTCGTCCTGGCCCGTATAGCGGTGCAGCAGGGCCGCAAAGCTGGCCTCTAGAATCATGAAGAGGGTGGCTTGCTCCTGTCTACCCAGAGTTTTCAGCCGCTCCACCAACTCCTTCGGCAGCTCAAAGATCTCCGTCCCGCCACGAAAGCTTTGCACGGCAGGACGCGGCTTGTCGGGGGGCAGTTCCAGAACAGAGGGAGCCCCCGCTAGTTCCTCCTTCCAGTACGAAATTTGCCCCTGCAGCACTTCTCCCTGTAACCAGTTTCGCTGCCAGCAGGCATAATCTGCATATTGGATCGGCAGCTCCGCAAGGAGGGACGGCTGGCCCTGAGAAAACCCCTCGTAAAGCCGGCTTACTTCCTGGTGAATCACCTCCATTGACCATTCGTCAGCGATGATGTGATGGATGGTCAGCAGCAGTTGGTGTTCTTGATGACTCAGATGAACCATGGTCCCGCGAAGCAGCGGGGCTTGAGACAAGTCGAAGGGTTTTCGCCCTTGCTCACGCACCACGCGCATCCATTCGCGTTCCCGTTCCGGCTCCGGCAAAGAACTCAGGTCGAGTTCTGACAGCACCAAGTCGATCGTCGGCGAGGCGACCTGCAGGAGTTGTCCATTACTGTGAGAAAAGGCGGTGCGCAATATTTCATGGCGACGCACCAACTCCTTCATGGCTCTCCTCATCGCTTTCGCGTCGTACGTCCCGTCGAAGCGGATCACATCCACCATGTTGTAGACAGGACTGCCGGCTGCCAGTTGGTCCAGGAACCAGAGCCGTTCCTGCGTAAAGGAAAGCGGACATGGTCCGCCCTGCTTGCGCGGCTCGATCGGCTGGGTATCTCCACCAGAACCTCTGGCTTCTGTCAGGGCATGGGACAAACCGGCAATTGTGGGGTTGGCAAACAAGGTTTGAATCGGTAGACCTACCTCGAATACATCCCGGATACGCGACACGGCCTTAATCGCCAGCAAGGAATGCCCGCCCAAGTCGAAGAAATCGTCGTTGATCCCGATGTTCTCCGCCTTCAGCAGGTCGGTCCAAATGGCAGCGAGTGACCTCTCGGTCTCAGTGCGTGGCCTGACGAAATCGCGAGCGGGCTGTTGACTCTCGTGGGGAGGAGTCGGAAGCGCTTCGCGATCACTCTTGCCGCCCGACAGACCGGCAAGAACCTGTTCGAGCGGGTCCAGCGGCGCAACGAACTCGGCGGTCTCTCTAAGGCGCCTGCTCGGAGCGGGTAAGGCCTTGCGGTCGATCTTACCGTTGGGGGTAAGAGAGAAGGACTTGAGAAAGACAAACTGAGCCGGCACCATGTAATCGGGCAGCCTCTGCCGCAAGAATTGACGGAGTTCTTCAACCGTTGGCGATTCGTTCTCACTGGGGACGACATAACCCACCAATTGTTTGTCCCCGGGCTCATCCTCCCGCGCCAAGACCACGCAGGACTTGACTCCAGAATGATCCGCCAAGGTCGCTTCGATCTCTCCCAATTCGACGCGGTAACCGCGTACTTTCACCTGGTCGTCGATGCGGCCCAGAAACTCCAACGTCCCATCCTGGCGGTAGCGGGCCAGATCTCCGGTCTTGTAGAGGCGCGCTCCACTCCGGCCGGAAAACGGATCAGCAAGGAACTTCTGCTGCGTTAGTTCGGGTCTGTTCAAGTATCCGCGCGCCACACCCGCCCCGCCGATGTACAACTCACCCATGACCCCAGGTGGCACTGGATTCATGTTGGGGTCCAGAACATAGAGCTGCGTGTTGGCAACAGGGCGGCCGATGGGAACGGAGCCGCGGCGCGGATCGTCCCCCTGCACCTCATAAACGCAGCAGCCAACCACTGTTTCCGTGGGCCCATACTCGTTGATCAGGCGCGTCCCTGGAGCAAAATCCCTCCACAGGTGAAGGCTTTCGGCCAAGAGGTTTTCTCCGCCAATTACGAAGGTCTTCGTCATCCCGGCCGCTTGGTCGGGTTTGAGCTGCTGGCTCAACAGTTCCAAATGAGCGGGAGTGATCTTGACCAAACTGCGGTTTTTGCCTTGCCGGAGCGCTGCCAGTAGATTCTGCGCACCCACATCCTCCGGCAGGAGCTCAACTTGTCCTCCCGCCAGAAGGGGCGTGTACATGCTCGTGACCGTCAAGTCAAAGGAAATTGAACTGTGCACAGGAACGGATCCGCCCTCTTCCACCGAATACGCCCGGATGGCCCAGCACAGATAATTCACCAGGCCGCTGTGCAGAATCATCGCTCCCTTCGGCTCTCCCGTCGATCCCGAGGTGTACATCACGTAGGCCAGGTTCGAGGGCACTGCGCCCGAGTGGGGATTGCCGGTGCTTTCCTCCGCGATGGCAGGCCAGTCAGAATCCAAAAGGATCGCCTTGTCGCTGGCGGAGGCAAACAAGTGCTTATGCTTCTTGGTGGTCAGCAGAAGCTGAGCCGCCGAATCCTTCACCATGAATGACAGCCGTTCCTTCGGATACGTGGGATCCATGGGTATGTAGGCGCCGCCTGCCTTCCAAATGCCCAAGAGCCCGATCAGCATTTCCGGCGAGCGTTCCATAGACACGCCCACGAGCAGCTCAGGTCCGATCCCGCGTTTCCGAAGGTAGTGTCCTAACTGATTGGCGCGTTCGTTCAGGACTCGATAGCTGAGTTGCTGACCCTGAAAAACGACAGCGGTGGCGTCCGGAGTTCTCGCCGCCTGCCGATCGAACAATTCATGGACACAAACGTCGGGGTACTCCCTGCGGGTGTCGTTCCACTCGTACAAGATCCGGTTTCGCTCAGCTTCGGTCAGGATCCGCGCCTCCGCAATGGACTTGCCGGGATCTTCCCAATGGGTCGCATCACTCTGCGTTTCGTTGTTGCTTCTGTTCGCCATCCACAATCCTTCACTGGTTGGATTCGTCTCTCTGGTGGTGAAGTGTTCGCGACGTGTCGCACCTCAAACGGAGAGAGCTATGGCGAGCCGGCTGCTGCGTTGACTGCGCACCAAGTTACGAGAGGGATTCCCGTTCACCTCTGCTGCCAGCGCTCACTTGCCATACTATCCATACTTGTTGGAATAGAGGGGATTGAACCCTTGGGCGCCGTTGAGGATGATACCGAGTGCGTGCTCAGCTCCGAGCAGCGTCAGCGCTTCCCGTCAGACGGGAGGTCCTATCTTTCAACACACTCACGCCTACAGCCTCAGGGTTGATGCCGGAGAGGGCTCAGGGATAAGAGTGAACGAGCAACCCACCCGCCGCTTTCCGCCTGGAAGCGCCAGCGAGTAGACGCGGTGCAAAGTCAATTCGTTTTCGCGCAGCAGCGGAAGCTGCAGGCGGACTGGGAAGTTCTCTGGCAAATCATCTTCGTCTGCCAACAGACAGACTCCACCGGGGCTCACGTCCAACACTCTGACGGTCCTGGTTTTCACGCCTAAGCGGACAATGCCCAGCGCGGGTGTTCCTTCCAGCCGGATCCGTTCACACCTTCGCCCGTTTGGGCCGGAATCAGAACCGCGAACTTCCTCTCCAGTCCTTGCGGTAGCTGCAAGAGCAGACGGAATGAGAGGGGGACGACCTTCGCTCAGACTCGCTTCAGCCTTGACCGGACGCGTGACTTCTTCGATGTGGGGCGCCGCTACGAGCGGCGAGAGCGTACGTCTTCCTGACTGGTCGTATGCCTTCTGTTTGCATTCATAAAGGCTCTTGTCAGCAGAAGCGAACAGGCTGGCCGCGTCATGCCCATCCTCAGGAAAAATGGCAATTCCATAATCCATCCCGGTCGGCGTACTTGGGGCGAGGGGGCGAGCATACTCTTCGAATTTCCCCGCGATTCGTTCAGCCAGCACCTGGGCACCGGACCGCCCAGCTTCGGGAAGAAGGATGGCGAACTCATCCCCGCCGGTCCGACAGGGTATGTCAGACCCGCGAATGGTCCCGATGCTTGCACGGGCAACGCTGCGCAGGATTTCGTCTCCTGTGGCATGCCCGTAAGTGTCATTGGCCCCCTTGAATTCGTGGAGGTCTAGCAAGAGCAGTGCGAACGAAGATCCGTAGCGAGTGCAGCGGTCGACCTCTTGCCCCAAATATTCCTCAAACATGCGACGATTGTTCAAGCCAGTGAGTGGATCGGTCGTAGCATCGTGGCGCAATTTCTTAAGTTCCGCGTACTCTAAGAGGACCGGGTTCCGCAACATGCACAACTCCCCGAAGTAATCCACTGACGCCGTCCTGAGCGTCACCGGACGACCCAGTATCTCAGTTAGCTGGCTCCGGCGAGTTAAGATTCCTTGCCAATGGATAACGCTTTCTTTCGCGCAAACGTCGACGCTGGCCAAGCTCATGAGAAACCTTTGCAGGAACGCGCCTTGGACAGTTTGGTCGAGCTCCTTCAACGTGTCGACAAAAAGGTCGAGCCAGTACTCCGGAGTTCCTTCTTTGCCATTGGACATAACGCCTTCCGGTTTCGGATTCTGTTCAATCCACTGCAGGCATCATTGAGGATATGACGCGGTACTACTACCACCAAACAACAATCCGCTCTCCAGGGCTGAATTGTGCTCTTCAGCCTTACCGCACTCACGGGTCCGGAATCATCCGCTCCGCGAAACAACCACCTTCGCGCCCCAGTTTGAAAAGCGTTGCTTGAAAGCTGAGGCGATTGAACAATATCTCTGAATGCAGTCGTTAGAGAGAAGGAATCCCCAGGAATGACTTCCCTGCACGGGCCAGTCTACGCCGATGCGACACCAGCCCCGCGATCGCCGATGCGATAAACCAACTCATCGTCCTCTAATGAGGCGAAAGCGATCCTTGCTCTCTCTCTTCCCTCACCGAGAATCTCCCATCCGTCTCCGCTTTCAACGAGTTTCATTCTGCTTCTTTGCCGCCACCAGTCGTTGACATCTCCCGGAAGCGCTACCCAAAGACCAGCGGTCTTCCGAAGCCCAGAAAGGTGCTCCAAGAGGTCTTGGTAAACCCGCTGTTCCCGCTTCTTTGTGATGTAGTCAGGATGGATGATGAAACTTATACCGCCATGCCTGTCGAGTATCTTCGCGATCTGGGTCTCCCACAGATCTAGGGAGTATTCACGCAGGATGTAAAGCAAGGAGTAATCCTGAGTAGCAGTCAGAGGGATTTCGAGCACCTTTCCGATGAAGTAGGGGAAGACAGTGCAGCAACCGCCGCGCTGGGGATCGAGGTGTGCGACATTGGGTATTGATATGTCGTACTCGAAGTCCAGTAGGTTCATCCAATCTGGGTTCCGATAGAGAACTGCAGACCTAAAGCCACGTGCCTTAAACAAGACACCATATTGGTTGATGGCTTTCGCCCGCCGTTGGAATTCGGCAAAGTCCTTGAACAACTGGCCATCGTGGTTCAAATCGTGGATATTTACCTCGAACCCTCGCCGCCGAATCTCTTCAAGGTAACTCTCTGGTACTGCATAGCGCTCTTCAGGCACAACCTGAAAGGAGGCCTTAATGCCATAGTGGTCGTCGATGTCCATTAGCTGCGGGCAGAAATCCCTTCCCACCGCAGTCTCAACATCATGCGTCACCATTGCCGCAGCCATCGCCCCATCAGGCCAGAACCAGATGAACGGCAGCCTGTCTAGACCCCGGCTTTTCAGTGCAAGCTTCACGAGGTTTTCCATAATCTGTTCGACGCTCGTGTCCAACGGCCACCGGGGAAACGCCCTCTTGTTCCAGTCACGGAGCGAAAATCTTTGAAGGTGCCGGCGCGTGGAAACCGGTAAAAACGGCCGGACCGCGTAATAGGCAGTTCGTCCGGTTGGTCCAAAAGAGAATGATTTCATCGCGCCGTCTTCCGAACGCATATACCTTTCGCAGCGGATCGCTTCAATCGCTTCAGAGGGAT
>Ga0187854_10002111_pt1 | contig 17714 bp, 15 predicted proteins | sample June2016WEW_6_15_FD_132445 | JGI IMG/M metagenome (GOLD analysis project Ga0187854, IMG submission 132445) | Peatland microbial communities from SPRUCE experiment site at the Marcell Experimental Forest, Minnesota, USA - June2016WEW_6_150 | ecosystem: Environmental > Terrestrial > Soil >...
CCTTTTTGTACCATGCTCCTGGCTGATTTGGGGGCGGAAGTCATCAAGGTGGAGAACCCGGAGGGGGGAGACCCCTCGCGGAAGAATTTCCCTTTCACCAAAGAAGTCAGCACTTACTTTTTGAGCGTGAACCGGGGAAAGAAGAGCGTGACGGTAAACCTCCAGCACCCCAAGGGCAAGGAGATCGTACTGTCGCTGGCTAAGAAATCTGATGTAATGATGGAAAATTTCCGGCCGGGGGTGTTGGACCGGCTGGGCCTGGGGTACCAGGCAATTCGCGCGGTCAACCCCAGGATCGTCTACGCGGCCTGTTCTGGATTCGGCCAGAAAAGCCCCTACTCCCACCGTCCGGCTTACGATGTGATTGTCCAGGGCATGGGAGGGACGCTCTCCATCACCGGGGAAGAGGGCGGAGGTCCCGTGCGGGTCGGGTTTTCCATCGGGGACCTCGGGGGCGGGATTTTCACCGCTCTGGGAATTCTGGCCGCTCTTCATGAATCCCAAAAGAGCGGGCAGGGGCAGATGGTGGACGTCGCCATGCTCGACGGCCAGATCGCTTTCCTGGAAAACGCCTTCTCCCGGTTCCTGGGGACAGGGGACATTCCTCAACGGATCGGCACCCGGCACCCGGTGTTGACCCCCTTTCAGGCCCTTCCCACGAAAGACGGTTACATGGTGGTGGCGGTGGCCCGGCAGGACTGGTGGGAGAAATTCTGCCATATCCTCAACCGGAGCGATCTGATTACGGATGAGCGATTCAAGACGAACCCGCTGCGGACGAAAAACCATAAAGCCCTGGAGGAAATGATCGTCGGGGCTACCCGGACGCGCACCACCGGGGAATGGGTCTCCGAAATGGAAAAGGCGGATATCGCCTGCGGCCCCGTGAACACGGTCCCTGAACTGGCGCGAGACCCTCATACGGTGGCCCGGGAGATGATCACCCAGGTAATGCACAGCAAAGCAGGCCCCCTGCGGGTGGTCAACAGCCCCATCAAACTCTCCCGCACCCCGGTCAAGCTCGAAAAGGCCTCTCCGGAACTGGGGGAGCACACGGAAGAGGTCTTCATGAACCTGCTGGGCCTGAACAAAGAAGAACTGGCTAAGCTAAGGGAAGAGAAAGCCATATAGGGGATTGCAATCCCCAGTTTTTGTAGGGGCGGTTCATGAACCGCCCCTACGTTTTTGCCTTTCAATGATATGTACGATTTTTCGCGAGGGTCGATAAAATTCATAAGGGGAGGACGTTATCCCCACTGCAACTCCGTCCTGGTTGAGGACCGGAAGAGGGCGATCATTGACGCAGCCAGCGATGAAGACAAATTGCGGTCTTTCAAAAACCAGGGGCATGTGGATTTTCTGATCACCTCCCATGCTCACGAAGACCACCTGGTCTTCAACTATCTTTTCCCGGAATCGACCTTCTGCGCTCACCCTCTCGACACCCGGCATTTTGAGGACGTGAAATCCCTCGCGGACTGTTACGGAGACATGTCTCCGCAAGCCTTCCAGAAATGGTGCGATTTCTTCGTTACCGAATGCCATTATGTTCCCCGCAAAGTGGATATGCCCATTGAGGATGGAATGATTCTTGACTTCGGGGAAACCCGGATGGAAGTGGTGCACACCCCAGGTCATACGGAAGGGCATTGCGCTTTCTATTTCCCCGGAGAAAAACTTCTATTTACCGCCGATCTGGACCTTACCCGGGTGGGCCCGTACTACGCCGACCGCACTTCCGGAATCGAACCCACGATCCGCTCCCTTGAGAGATTGAAAACTTATCCCGCCGATACCTACCTGACCGCCCACGGAAAGGGAGTGCACGAAGGAAACCCCGACTACATAGATCGTTATCTGAAGATCATTTATTCCCGGGAGGATCACCTGATCGATTTTCTGGGAGGGAGCCCGAAAACTTTAGATGAGATTACCGCCGAGGGGATCATTTACGGGAAGAACCCCTCCTTCATGGGAGAGTGGGACCTTACGATTTCAGAGAGGATGATGATCGGGAAACATCTGGAACGATTGATCACCCTGAACCAGGTCCGGCAAGAAGGAGAGGTTTTTATCTTGGTCTAAAAGGAAACATCCTCTCCCCATCCCAATCTTCCCCGTCCCCCTCACGGAGAAGCATCAGTGTAAGTGTCAGCAAGAGCAACTCCTTTCTATCCCGGACTCCGCATTGGCCATTCCGCAATTGTTCAATTCAACTTAAGGCACTTCAGGCACTCGAGGCACTTAAGACTTGCTCTTTCAATTATTTTTCTATAATATCGTGGGCAGAGGTTCCTCCCTTGGGATTGCCGAAATGGATTAGAAAGACTAAGGTTTTGTCCTAAAGGATTCAATATGGCTGAATCTTTGGAAGAAAAGGAACGCATCGAAATTATTCTCCCATTGATCGAGCACCTGGTCCAGGCAGTTCAGGACAAAATCGGTGAAGATCTTATATCCGTAATTCTTTATGGCTCTTATGCTCGGGGCCAAATCGGGGAAGGATCGGATGTGGATATCCTGATCGTCGCCCGGAACCTTCCTTCTTCCTCCCTTGACCGCCAGGTATTTTTCAATAAAATTCTCCTGAAAGTTGAAGAGCCGTTGAGAAAAAAACTTCAAGGAACGGGTTGGTTCCCTTACGTTTCCGCCATTCTAAAAACGCCGGACGAAGCGAGCCGCATCTCGCGATTCTATTTCGATATGGTCGATGAGGCGAAGATCTTTTTGGATAAAGAGAATTTTTTCAAGTCCGTCCTGGAAAGAGTCAAAAATAGACTGAAAGAACTGGGAGCAAAAAAAATTCAAGTGGGGAAAATGTGGTACTGGGACCTGAAGCCGGATTATCGGCCGGGAGACGTTTTTGAAATATGACTAATAAAGAATTGGCTTTGGGGTTATTCCGGCAAGCCGAAAGCCGCTTTAGAACGATGAAAGAGGCGTTCCAGGGTGAAGACTATCCTTATGCGGTTCGAGTGGCTCAGGAATGCGTCGAGCTATCCTTAAAGGCAGTTTTGATCTCTGCCGGGATTGATCCGCCCAAATGGCACGACGTAGGAGCAATTCTCCTTGAGCATGCGGACCGATTCTCTTCCGTCGATAAGACAGTGCTTGAAGAAATTGCTTTTATCTCCAGAAGTCTCCGGGGGGAAAGGGAAAAAAGCATGTATGGAGATGAAGCCTTGGGTCTGCCCCCGGATCGTCTATATGCAAAGTATGACGCTGAAGTGGCCCAAAAATGGGCGGAAAAGGTTTATTCCTTTTGTTCCCAGAGATTTAAGCTGGATTTCCCTTAGTTAAAAAAAGACCCGTGACCATTTCTCTGACCCGCTCGGCAGGGCCTTAGGTGATAGATTTTATAATTTCATTGCCCCCCTTTTCACTATGACTGTATTTTGAATGTCGTCATAGGCTTCTTTGAACCGTTAGCGGAGGGTAACCCAGAATGAAGAGGCCAAAACCCCACTTCCTCAAAGCTCACATTACCCAAATGTTGTTACTGACCTTCCTCTTCTTCCTGACGGCCGCTTTCCCAGCCAGCGCCGAGGAATCGAGGTTACAGAGTATCCTTCAGAAGAAGGAAATCCGGATCGGCACATCCGGGGACTATCAGCCTTTCTCTTATTGGAACCCGAAGAATAACCAATATGAGGGCATGGACATTGAAATGGCCAATAAATTGGGCGAAGCCCTTCAGGCAAAGGTTTTGTTCGTCCGTTTTAAATGGCCGGAACTGACGGCGGACCTTCTGGCGGATAAATTCGACATTGCCATGGGCGGGATCGGCCGAAATGTCGAGCGGGGTAAGATCTTCGCTTACACCAGCTCTTATATGACCTTCGGAACCTGCCCTCTCGTTCGCCAGGGGGCTGAAACCAGGTTTCCGGATTTTTCATCCATCAACCGGCCCGGAGTGAAGGTCATCCTCAACCAGGGGGGAATGAATGATCGGCACTTCACTCCCCTTCTCACCCAGGCGACCCTCCTCCGTCACAACAAGAATGAAGAGATCGCAGGAAAGGTGAAAGAGGGCACGGCTGATGTCTGGATCACGGACAATGTAGAAGCCTTGTTCTGGGCCAAGCAGATTCCGGGGTTGATCGCAGTCAATCCATCCAAGACCTTCACCGTGGGGACCAAAGGCTACATGATCCGCCAGGGAGACCAAATATTTTTGAATTGGATAAATCTCTGGCTGGAGCAAATGTTCCTTCAAGGAGAGGTCCAGAAGCTTGAAGAGCAGTGGTTGGGGATGGTGATGAAATAAATTACGCGCATGATTGCGGCAGCTAGGGCGCCACATCAAGACAAAGCTGAAGGTCCCGGAAAAAGTCCAAAAGTAGGTTTTTCCGTCATTCCGGCGGAAGCCGGAATCCAGTTAATTTGGGTAAGCCTGGACTCCCGGTTGCGAAGGAGTGAGGTTCTTTGACCTTTCCCTGGATCATCAAGATTCAATCCTTGCTATTTCCATTTTGTTTATATAAAATTCTGCCAGTTACTCAGATTCTCTCCCTTGACCCTATCCACCTTTAGGGGAGAGAGCAGAGTGACAGGCATAGACGGGGTAACATCATCTACTGCGCGGGAGTGGAAAGGAATTAGGGTTGCCGAAGTAGATTGGAAGGGCCATAGTTGCTTCCTGGATTTTCACTATGGCCTTTGTTGAACCCTTGACGGAGGTAACCCAGAATGAAGACAAAACCCCATTTCTCAAAAGGAGATGGGGTTTTCTTTTTGCGGCAGCTTCGGAATGATGGCCAACGTGAAACCAATAGATTATAGAATCTACCCTTCTGAACCCATTTGGTCTTTTAGAGTCTAGGAAAGGCCCCATGCTTTGAAAATAGAAAGGATTTAATCATGGCCAAATTCACCTCTATTGAAGAAAAACTTTGTGACCATATCAAAGATGGCCGCTTACGTACTAGTCTAGCTAAGCTTCGCGAGGCGGCCGAAGACATCTGGGCCACTGAAGCTCCTCGCATTATACGAGACTACACCGATCATGGAATTATGCACAGCGAACGACTCAGTACTCTATTAAGCACATTGCTTGAGGCGAATGACGGTCGGCCTATTTCCTCGGTAGAGATGTACTTGCTTTTAGGCGGAATTTATTTACATGACATTGGAATGCAATGCGACGTGGTCAAGTTTCCTGAGATCAAGAGCGCAGCAGAAAAGATAGGAGCGAAGTTTGATATTGAGGTTAAGGCATACAAAGCGAGTGATTATGATATAGAAGAGCAAAAAGCCATTCGAAAAAATCATCAATATCTAACTGCTGCATGGATCGACTTCGCTTACCGTACGGGCTCAACTGTATTGGGGCAAGCGGCCCGCACAATCCCAGAGGATCTTGTAGATGATTTAATGGATATTTGCAAATACCATTCAACGTTACCCATAACCGATTGCCCCCTAGCGTTTAGATTTGATCAGACAGCTCGCAAACAGTTGGCTGCTGCCCTATTGCGCTTCGCCGATGAATTGGATATTGATGCGAATCGTGTCTCCATCGAAACGGTAAAAAACTTTTCTCTTCACCCCAGCAACAGCGTGTATTGGTGGCTACATACCCGGACGAAACTATCGTTCACTTCGCGCAATGTGATCATGTTAACCCTCAGACTGCATCCTGATGATTTCAAAGACTATGGTGCATATGTTTATTCGTCGTTTATTACGGAATTTCAAACCAAGAATAAGTCCATCCTAACAATTTTGGCACAGAATGGTATCCCCATAGTTATGAGTTCGGATTCTAATGTAGTTGAGCACGAGCGTGCAGAGCGGTTCCCACTAGAGATTATTCAGGCATTGCAGGAGCTCAGCAAAAAGACAGATCCTTTAATGGATTTGGTCAATGAGATCAGGCTTTGGCTGCAAATAATCCGCTACGAGGTGAGTGAGCCGCAAAGGCGCACAGAACGAAATGTGGATATGGTAGCTACATTGGAACAAGGGACGCTTAGTCAGCGTGTTTTGGTTCGTTGCATTGATGGGGAAATCGTTCCATCAGACATTGAGGCGCTTGATTCATCTCTAGACCGAAAAACTCCGCAAGGGTGGCTAATTAGCGATAAGCGTGTCTCGGACCTTGCTCGAAAGCAAGCTGCAGAGAAGGGTTTTCGTGTATTCAATTTGGCTGAATTTATGACGCAAATGATATGGGGTCCTTATTTTGATGCACTTACATCCATGGTTGAAAAGGACCGCATCCCATCTTTGTATGTTGACCTGTCCTGCTACAAGCAAGAAATCCATGAAGCGGGAGGCGAATCGAAAAAGGATAGACACGACAGCTTAGACGATTACATAGATATTTGGTTGAAAGAGCACGGCAAAATGCACATTTCAATTCTTGGGGAGTTTGGTACCGGGAAGACTTGGTTCTGCCGCCACTATTCTTATCGCCAGTTGGTACGCTACCTACAGGACCCAGCAAATGAACGGCTACCTCTGCTCATTACATTACGTTCATTTTCCAAAGCTATGACGTCGCAGCAATTGATTAATGACGCTTTATTGGAACAGTACAAGCTTCCTTTCGTCGGAAGCGCATTTGATGTCTTTAAGGAAATGAATAGACGCGGGAAGTTGCTGCTCATTCTGGATGGGTTCGACGAAATGGCACGGCGGCAGGTAGATTATCAGACTGTGGTTGATAATTTCTGGGAACTGGCAAAGCTGGTCGATTCTAGTAGCAAAGTTATTTTGACGAGTCGAACCGAGTATTTTCGGTGGGCAAAAGAGTCCGAAAAAATTCTTGGTGGGGAGGAATATGGTCGGCGTACGATCCTTTTACAACCGCCAAAATTTGAAGTCTTATATCTTGGATCATTCAGCGATGAGCAGATTCGCCAAGTAATGATCCAGCGCTTGGGCGCTGTTGATGGTGAGGCGACTGCAGAACGAATAATGAAAACAAAGAACCTGGCAGAGAGGGCGAGAAAGCCCCTTCTCGTGGATCTACTATTAGCCGCTTTAGATGAGGTACGTGCTGACTTGTTGGAATATCCTGCGCATGTTTATTTATATGCAACGAACAAGTTACTCTTGCGGAATATTGACACACAGCGCACCTTCACATCAACGGCGGATAAAATATTTTTCCTATGGGAACTAGCCTGGGAAATGATTAAGAGTGGGGATCTACGCACCCATTATTCTGCCATTCCCGAGAGGATAAAGGCATATTTTGGAAAGCGCATTAAAGATCAGCACGAATTGGATATGTGGGATTTCGATCTGCGTAATCAAACACTTTTGCATAGGGATGCTGCGGGCTATTACGAATTTGCACATAAGAGTCTGGCCGAATATTTCGTCGCGTTTAAGTTTGCGGCAGAATTAGGGTGCCTTGCCTGCGCGTTTGATAGGACTTACTGCGAAGCAAACGGCCAAGCCTGCCGCATCCCGGTGGAAGAAAAGGAGGTCGTAAAACTGGCTGAAACCTTTGGGGCTCTCCCGATTTCAGATGAAAGAATGAAAGCAATCCGGGACCTGCTATCACCTATGACATCGCTGAATGCAAGTCATCGGTTATGGGCGTTGATTGAAGAGACAAGGAACAAATCACTGGAACAAGTAAGGTATACAGGTGGGAATGCAGCAACTTTGCTTCGAGAATGGGACCAATCTTTCAGGAAGATGGGCCTAGCAGATGCTGTTTTGGCTGGAGCGGATTTATCCTATGCCGACTTAAGCGAAGCCGACCTGAAAAATAGCTGTTTGCAGGAAATTACTCTAAAAAATTGCCTATTACAGAATACGGATATGCGAGGTGCAGACATACGCAAAATAGGTTCCATAGGTATTACAAGGATTGGCTCTTTGTGGTGGAGCGGGGTTAATAACCATATTTTGGTGGGAGTCCCGGATGGGACTATTCGTTTTATTGACACTGGAGTGTGGCAGGAAAGCTCCTTCATTCGAGGTTTTAAACGAGAGGTATGTTCAATAATTCCGGTAAAAGGTGGAAAACAAATACTAATTGGTGACCGCGGCAGCACAGCAATTCTCTGGGATTTAAGCGAACGAAAAACAATGCACAATTTTACAAATAGACACAGCATGAGGCACCAAATAGCGGTAAGTCCCGATGAGCGCTATTTAGCCTGCGTAGGCGATAAGGGTGGGATAGTGGTTTTCGATATTCAACTTGGAATTGAGGTCAAGGAATTTAGGAACGAAAAAGGCTCCTTCGACTATTTTCATTGCGTCAGCTTTATTAATGGAGGAAAGAATCTGATTGCGGGTGGTGATGAGGGGAGAAGGGTGGTTTGGGACATAGCAAGCGGTGAGGTCATTCAGCAAATGAAAATTCAAAAGGATATAGTTTATCAGAATCATTATGATGGAATTTCAGATGGTTGTTGGATAGTTGGGTTCGCAGGTAATGTTGAATATTGGACAAGCCACCCATTATCTCAGGCTTGTTCAATTAATTGTGGCGCAAGCTACGCCTTAAGTTTAAACAATAGGCATGATATGCTTGCTGTCGGAGACATACATGAATATATATGGTTATTTAAGCCTGACTCAAAAAATCTTATCCTTAAGATTGAGGTGGGTCAGGGAACCGAGGCAATAGGATTTAGTCCGGATGATCTTTACCTTGCCTCGGGGCATGAGAATGGGATGATTCAAATATGGGATATCAATCCGCAAAGTCCTCGCTTTGGTAAGCGTGTTAAGATACTGCGAATTAAAATGATTTGCCAGGGCCTGCAAATAAGTGGAGCCAAAGGCCTTGAGCAGCAAATCACGGTTGGCAGGATTAAAGGCAAAGGATTGAAGAAAAACTTAATGGAATATTTATCCGCACAAGGAGCGGTTTTGGATGAAAACCAGATGGGATTTATAAGTGAAAAGAGCAGAGGTAAATGAGACTCCGGGGGACGGGACTTTGTGAAAGCGCCGGGAAAGACCGGCATGGTGTAGGAGGTGAAAGTCCCTAGAGAGGCGGGACGCCCTTAAGCGTAGCGGAAGGGACGTTGGTGCAAATGCAACTTGTAACTGACGGCATACGGGACGGGGCGCGGTTAAGTTGTTGAATAGGCCTCTCGTTAATCGCAACTTAATTACATTCCCTTCGTGGGATTTATATTGACGGTCTTTCTTTCCGCATTTTCATTCATATCCCATTGATCCCCCGCATTCCTTAGCATAGAAAAGAAGAGAGGACGTTCCGGCGGGGATAAAGGATCGTTCATATTGCGGGCATTCAGAAATCAGCCAGATTAGATACGCCCGGGGTTTTGCATCATTGTTGGGGCGGAGGTGGCGCGATACCTTGGGGTTACGAATTTGTGTATTAGCCGCCCGCTTTCCTTAGGGAGTAACAGAGTCCAGTGAATTTTAGGGGAGACAGTTAGGCAATTTTTGCATGTCCCATCTTTCACGAGATTTGACAGGTTGCGAAAAAAGGTGTAGATTTTTTACAGAAATCAATACTCAGATCGGGATCTGTTGGAGGTAACGAAATAGAGGAGGTCAATAAGCAAGTCTGACCTCTTGCCTTACTAGGGAGTCCATAATAGGATAGATATCCTCGGAATCAGGGCCTGCCCTTGAAACCCACGGACTGGACTCCGGCCTCCGCCGAGGAGACGAATTCGAGAAAACATTTGTTTCCGTCATTCCGGCGAAAGCCGGAATCCAGTGGTATAAGAGAAGAGTTTGATGTCTAAAGAAGTATGGCCTTATTAATATATCGTCATGCCGCGTGGAAGGATGGAAAAAAAGAATAAGCTCAAGATACGGGATGCTCGCAGTAGAGACCGCGATGCCGTCCGAAAGGTAACCCTTTCTGCTTTCCAGCAGTACGCAGCCGTTATGCCTCCTCCCCGATGGGAAGGATACCGGGAGAATATCTTGGCCACGCTGACGGACGTAGAGCCCGCCCAACAGATCCTGGCTGAAAAGGAAGGAGTCATTGTTGGGGCTGTTCTGCTGTACCCCCCGGGAACCGCTTTCTCCACTCCTCTTGAGGGCCCCCTCATATGCCCGGAGGCGCGCCTTCTGGCCGTCGCACCCGAGGCGCGGGGTCAGGGCATCGGGACCGCGCTCATGAAGGAGTGCATTCGCCGGGCGCGCGGCCTCGGGGCCGGCTGCCTGAACCTGCATACGACCGACATGATGCAGGTGGCGATGCGTATGTACGAACGGATGGGCTTCGTTCGCGCCCCCGACCTCGATTTCCATCCGGACCCGAGCATTACCGTCAAGGCCTATCGCCTCGATCTCGATTGTGTGGGAAAAGCAAGGCGGGGGTAAACGTGACTTTGGGGATGTGGTTGACAAAGTAAAGTTGAGGATTCCCAAAATTTTTGGAGATACTAACGCGGCGACCAGCCACGCTGGATTGCGGAGGAGAGATCTAAGCTAATTAACTTTTTCAACCCCGTCCCCGAATTCCCACCGCCCGCTATCCTCTTTGGCTTTAAAATCAAGAAATGATTGACAATAGGTATATCAAAGGTATAATTATTATACTATGGAGTTTGAATTTGACCCCCAGAAGAGCGAAGCCAATAAGAAAAAACATGGGATTGATTTCTACGAGGCCCAGACTTTGTGGGATGACCCCCATGTAATCGAGATTCCCGTAAGAACTAGCGACGAACCCAGATTCTTGATAATCGGTAGGATCTCGGGAAAGCATTGGTCGGGAGTTATTACTTACCGGAGTGGAAAAATTAGGATTATCTCAGTTAGGCGGTCCAGGAAAGAAGAGGTGGATATCTATGAAGGCTAGCGAATTCGATAAGAACTTTGATGAAGGTAAGGATATCTCCAAACACCTCGATGTCTCAAAGGCAAGAAGGCCCACTCAAGAGCAGAAAAGGGTAAATGTAGATTTCCCTTTATGGATGATCCAGTTGTTGGATAAAGAAGCAAAACGCTTGGGCGTGCCTCGGCAAGCTATCATCAAGGTGTGGGTAGCGGAGCGTCTTGAAAAAGCGATTTAAAGTGGAAATTGGGATCGTTGGTTCCGAAGCGATTTGTTGCTTCATAACCGACCGCTCTTTGGTTCGACGAGTTTCTTAGAAGCATTGGGGGAGCACGACTGGATTGGCAAAATTTATAATTGTGGATCATCTCCAAATTATTTGAGAACCAAAGAGCTGGTATAAGTAAAGTGTCATGTGATACCAGGGTCCCGGAAGGAAAGCCATCTTGCTTGCAATCATAAGGCGGATATCTCTCCTTAGCTGTGGCGGCGGTGTTCTCTTTTCCTCCGAACCTATCTTCTCCCGCCCCCGTTGCCCTTTGCGGAAGGGAAGCCGGGGGAGGTTATAAAAAGCAAAATCCCGCCGATGCTTGCGGCGCAATCTACCTTTCCTTCCGGGCCCTTGCCAGAGTTTCATAGAATATTCGATTGGCTAATTTGGAGATGATCCATAATTTTTTATAGTTGTCTCGACCATCATCCCGCTTCTACACGGAAAAAGATGAGGGGACCATCAAGCGAAGAGGAGAAAGGGAAATGATTGAAAAAAGACCCTTTGGGCGAACAGGGTACGGGAGCACCGTAACGATCTTCGGGGGCGCTTCCCTGATGCGGGGCAGCGAGAAGGATGCGGACCTTGCGCTGGAAGTTTTGCTAAAGTATGGAGTAAATCATATCGATACCGCTCCCCGGTACGGAGACGCGGAATTATTCATCGGGCCGTGGATGGATAAACACCGCAAAGAATTCTTTCTGGCTACCAAGACTTCAAAACGTACTTATCCGGAAGCCCGCGAAGAGATCCGCCGTTCGCTGGACCGGTTAAGAGTGAAACAGATTGACCTGATCCAGCTTCACAACCTGGGTCACCCGGATGAATGGGATAAGGCCCTGGGACCCGGGGGAGCCATCGAGGCGGCGGTGGAGGCCCGGGAAAAAGGGTGGGTACGCTTCATCGGGGTTACGGGTCATGGGTGGATGATCGCGGCCATGCACAAACGCAGTGTCAAACGCTTCGACTTTGACTCCGTTCTCTTGCCATACAACTACCTGATGCACCTGAATGAACGGTACCGGAATGAATTCGACGAAGTGGTGCGCATCTGCCAGGAAAGTAACACTGCCGTTCAGACGATTAAGTCCATCGCCCGTGGGCCCTGGGGGATTTCTCCCCAAAATCGGAATACCTGGTACCAGCCGCTTGAAGAGCAGGAAGATATTGACCGGGCGGTTCACTGGGTGCTGGGCCGTCCCAATATTTTCCTCAATACGGTGGGGGATGTAAAGCTTTTGCCTAAAGTTCTGGATGCGGCCAGCCGTTTCCAAAGGCGCCCGACCGATAAGGAAATGGAGCAACTCGTCCAGAGAAACAAAATGTCCCCCCTTTTCGGAATCGGGACCTAGCGAGGATTTGAAGGGCCAGTTTTGATATGCCAGACAAGGTTCCTTCAAGGGGGGCTTTTATTGATTTGGGAAAGGTGAGTTACACCTGCAAAGGGTGAGGGGGATGCTATTTCTGGAGTTGAGCATTGCGAGTTGAAATACGCAGAAAAAAGGCAGAGCCTGATGACCCTGCCCAGTTTCCCGAAACCTTATTATGGAACCTTCTGGAAATTTCTCTTCATGCAACTTTCAAAAAAATACCGGATGGTTCCTTTAGACAAGAAACCCTGAAGGCACATTCCTTAGACGGACGATGTCTCGAATCTTTCCTGCAACGTTCCATCTATTTAGACATTCAACAGGACACGGGGAACAGTCTTCGCAAACCTGACGAGGAAGATCCAGCGAGACAACAAGGTTCTTGGCAAGGGCTGGTTGGCGGTAACCATAAGCGTACATATATGCCCTCATCAGGTCAGGGATAGGGAGCTGAGCGAGGCATTGTCCCAGACATTGTCCACAACCCTGACAGTATAAACCAGCACTGGACGCCGCCCTTTTCAAGTCTTCCTTTTCGGAGTCCGTTAGGGTTAAGTCATCCATCACTGAGAGGTCTACGTTCATATCCTCAAAAGTATCAAATGCGGGGACGGTGGCATGGACATTGGGGTCCTGCAGGACCCATTTCAAAGATGCACGAGGGTTAACGGCTTTTTCTCCTTCCTTCAAGCCTCCTCTTATAGCCTTTATCGCAACAACCCCCAGCCCAGCATGGGCTGCTTTGGCAATGGCTTCTCTTACCTGCAAATAATTTTTCTGTTTGAAATTGTAAGCGGCTATTACGACTTCATAAAAATTTGACTCGGCGGCAGCTTGTACAATCTCCGGTACATTCATATGAGCAGAAATCCCGAGAAATCGGGTCTTGCCCTCCTTTTTTGCCTTTTCCATTGCCTTCATGATGGGCTCATAGAAGGCTGATTCTTTCCGAGAAACAGCAAAATGGTAGAGAATATCTACATACTCCATGTTTAGGCATTTAAGGCAGAAATCGAATTTTTTAAGGAATGCTTCCGTTGTGACTCCTTCTTTATAGAGACCTGTTGCTGCGTCTGTTGGAGAGGAGATTTTAACGCCAATAGTAAAGGATTCTCGTGGTCGTCCCTTGGTTACATCAGCGAACATTTTCAAATTATTCTCCTGAACAGCTGGTGTAGCGGTGGTATCGAAATGACTGATCCCCGCATCGAGTGCTGCCCGAACAAGAGCAGGATTACTCGGTTGAAGCATTCCCATGCCGATGACCGGAACTTTTATCCCGGTTTTTCCAAGGGTCCGGTAAACAACTTTTCTCTCCCTTTGGTTTTTCTCCTGCTTCTTATCGTTGGAAGAAAGATAAACGAACCCTCCCAAACCGGCAATGGAAGACTTCATGAAATCCCTTCTCCCCATTAATTTTTTCCCCATAACTTTCTCCTTTCATCAATGGATTAAAAAATTGAAAAGTCGTGATGGAATTGGGATGACATAAAAAGGAAAGCTCCAAGGGAAAAACAAATCTCCTTTGAAGCTTTCATATCGGCACTTTCCGGAAATTCCTTCTCATAACTTCCTCCAGAAGGTTAGAGGTTAGCTTGATGGATTAATCGGAAATAGGTGGAATCTAATGACCAGAAAATACTCTTTTGGGAACGGCGAGTCAAGGAGAAAATTGCCTATGGAAATGGTCTTCGTTTCCAAGCCCAAATTGAAGGTTTGCGTTAGAAATGGTGCATTCTGAAGGAAAATACCAAAACGATGACTTCAGGAAAGAACATTCAATTTGGCACCCCTTCAATCCCCTCCGGATTGACATCCATCGGAAATGGGGTCAGTTTTCGTTTTTTCTTTATTTTGCTCTTGCGGCCCTCAAACACATTCTTTTCCAACCAATTATATGATAAAGTGCCCCGGGAATTGAACTCTTGGTTTCCTCACCATACCTACGGATCACCCAGGAACGGGCGGCGAGCCATACATAAATACCCAAACTTGCTCCCGTTTCTTCCCCTGAGTCCACCGTACTCCGCGAGTCTGTTGCACCCCCGGTCACCGGCCACTGCGTTTCCTCACGGTCAGGGCTTCTTCGATGGGCTCTGCACGAAGGGCTTGACACTCAAGTCCTGGCCAATGTGGCACTGGAGGCAGAAGTGGGTGCGGTTCGGGTGAGGGGTGATCGGTGCTCCTCCCTCGCCTGTTCCATGGCACGACTGGCACAGGCCCTTCCGCGCTTCCACATCGTGAGGAATAAGGGGTGGGGCTCCTTCAAAGGCACAAGACAGTTGCTTGTTTCCCTTCGCCGGAGGACCCTGCGCCTGGGCGAACCCAGCGGTAAACGCCAAGATAAAAAGGAGGATTCCCGCCACTGCCTGTATTTTTTTCCAGTATCCTTGTTTCATGGCTTGGACCTCGGTAGTCACGCCTTCGCCACACGGACCGCGCACTTCTTGAAATCGGGCTCCTTTGAAATGGGATCAAAGGCGTCGAGCGTGGCCAGGTTGATCAACACGTTCTCGTCGAAGAAAGGGACGAACAGCATGCCTTGCGGCGGTGTGTTCCTTCCACCGGCCTCCGCCCGGGCGACGATCTCGCCCCGCCGCGAGGTTACCCGAACCTTTTCCCCCGTCCGGATGCCAAGGGTTTTGGCATCGTCGGGATTCAACCAGACCGGTGCGGCGGGCCAGGCCCGGTGGAGTTCCAGGACCCGCCGGGTCATGGTGCCGGTGTGCCAGTGCTCCAACACGCGGCCGGTGGTGAGCCAGAAGGGATATTCCGGGTCCGGTGATTCGGCCGGGGGCTCGTAGGGCCGAGCCCAAATCACCGCGCGGCCATCCGGGTTCCCGTAGAACCGCACGCCTTCGCCCTTCTTGACATGGGGGTCAAAACCCTCCCGATAACGCCAGCGCGTCTCCTGCCCACCCACCACTGGCCAGCGCAGCCCGCCCCGTACTTTCGTGTAGACCTGGTATGGCGCCAGGTCTTTGGCTTTGCCGAGGCCAAATTGGCGGTATTCCTCAAAGAGGGCTTTGTGGAGCGGCTCCTTCCCGTACTCGAAGAGTTGCCCATATCCAAGACGTTTGGCCAATTCCACGATCTGCCATAGGTCATCCTTGGCCTGGCCCGGAGGGTTGACCATCTTGGCCCAGTGTTGCGTGCGTCGCTCCGAGTTTCCATACATGCCTTCCTTTTCCACCCACATGGCGGAGGGAAGGATGAGATCGGCCAGTCTGGATGTCTCGCTGGGGTACACCTCCGAGACGATGACGAAGCGACCCTCTCCCTTCCGCGCGGCCCTCCGGTACCGGCCAACGTTGGGCAGCGTTTGGAAGGGATTCGTCGTATTGATCCAGATCACCTTGAGGTCTCCCCGGTCCAGGGCCCGGAACATCTCCACGGTGTGGTAGCCTGGCTTCGGCGAGATCCGTTCCACCGGCACCTTCCAGATCTCGGCGGCCTTCTTCCGGTGCTCCGGGTTGGCTACGAAGTGGCCGCCGGGCAAGAGGTGGGAAAGGGCGCCGGCCTCGCGGGTCGTGCCGCAAGCCGACGGCTGGCCGGTTAGGGAGAAGGGGCCGTTTCCCGGTTCGGCGATCTTCCCCGTGAGCAGGTGGAGGTTGTACACGAGGTTGTTGATCCAGGTCCCCCGGACGTGCTGGTTGAAGCCCATGGTCCAGACCGAGACCGCCTTTCGCTTCGGGTCGCCGAAGAGCCGGGCGATTTGTCGGATGGTCTCGGCAGGGACTCCGGAAAGCTGCGAGGCGTGCTCAGGGCTGTAGGTCTCGAGGAAGGCCTTGTAATCGTCGAAGGTGATATTCTCTCCCCCGGTCCGCAAACGGCCGGTAACTAGCCCAGCTCGGTGCCTGCCCGCCGTACTCATCGGTGTCATTCACGCCGTAGTGGGGCTTCTCCACGCCCTTCCGGAAGATGACGTGCCTGGACACGAATTCCTGGTTGATCAGGCCCTCCTTGACGATCACATGGGCCATGGCATTGGCGATGGCCAGGTCCGTGTTGGGTTTGAAGATCACCGCGATGTCGGCCGGCTCGTCGGAGCTCCGGTTCGTATAGGTTTGGAGGCTTACGATCCTCACGTTAGGGTCCTGGTGCTTTCGCTCGATCATCCGGGTGTACAGGATGGGGTGCCCCTCGGCAAAGTTCGAGCCCCACACGCAATACGTGTCGGACAAATCGAGGTCTTCATAGCAGCCCATGGGTTCGTCCATGCCGAAGCTCGAGTAGAAGCCGGTCACGGCGGAGGCCATGCAGAGGCGCGGGTTGCCCTCGATGTTGTTGCTGCCCATTCCTCCCTTCATGAGTTTGTTTGCCGCGTAGCCCTCGAAAACGGTGGACTGGCCCGAGAAATACACGCCCACCGACTCTGGACCATGATTCTGAATGGCTTCTCTGAACTTGGAAGCCATGAGGTCCAGGGCGCGGTCCCATGAGATCTGTACAAACTTGTTCCCCTGGCGCAGCAAGGGAACCGTGTAGCGGTCTGGCCCGTACATGATCTTGGACAGGCTGTAGCCCTTGATGCAAAGGAGTCCCTTGTTCACCGGACACTCGGGATCTCCCCCAGCGCCTCCACCTTTCCCTTGCACACGCCGACCAGGACGCCACACCCAACCCCGCAAAACCGGCAGGGCGCTTTGCCCCATTTGTCCACCGGCGGCTGTGCCTGTGCCTCCAGCGGCACCAGGCGATTCATGCCGACGGCGGTGGCGGCCCCCACGGCGACCGATGCCTTCAGAAAATCACGCCTGTTCCATTCCATTGTGTCCCCTCAGAGTTAGGTAATTCGGAAAGACGGGTTTCTTCTCATACTTTAGGTTAATGTTGATTTTCCCTGTTCGGCGCCTGGTTTCCCGGCGGTGCCACACTATTTCAAGCCTGGTTCTTCTCCGTGCCGCCTCTCGCAACCCTTTTCAGGATTAGATTACTACGGGTATTTTGAGGACTAAATAAGGGGAATGCAGTATTTTATGATCAAAAAGCATGTATTTTCAAAACCCGCATATTGATGAAGTGCTCCCGGAAGTGAACTTCTGACTTCCTCGCCATAACGGCAGATTGCCCAGAACGGGGCGGCGAGGCAATACCTAAATACCCAAGCCCACCCCCATTCCTAACGGATACCGTATGGTTGATCCAAATTTACCATTTCACCTACTTATCTTCAATCCCTGACACCGGGAAAGCTCAACGATTATGGGTTGAAATGTTGCGAACAAAAAGGCAGCGCCATTTCTGACGAGCCGATCGCTTAACGTGTTGAAGAAACGTGAAAAAGGACTACTGATACTCACTCGGCAGTTTTTTTTCTGGGGAAGATATCTTC
>Ga0187854_10002112_pt1 | contig 17694 bp, 13 predicted proteins | sample June2016WEW_6_15_FD_132445 | JGI IMG/M metagenome (GOLD analysis project Ga0187854, IMG submission 132445) | Peatland microbial communities from SPRUCE experiment site at the Marcell Experimental Forest, Minnesota, USA - June2016WEW_6_150 | ecosystem: Environmental > Terrestrial > Soil >...
AGCCGGCGCCCTGGGTCTGGGGGCGGTGGTGACCGCGCTGGCCACAACCGTCGCCGCGGATGTCACGGGTGTGCTGATGGCAGGGGTGGTGGCAGCCCTGGGTCTGGTCATCATCCCGGCCCGGCGGCGCCAGGGCAAGACGAAACTGCGCGACAAGATCGCCGCTCTCCGGGCTCAGCTGGTTCAGTCCTTGCGTTCGCAGTTCGCGAGGGAGATCGACCGCAGTCTCCAGCACATCAACGAGGCGATCGCCCCCTACACCCGGTTCGTGCGCGGCGAGCGGGAAAAACTGCTGGAGACCCAATCCAGGCTGGAAACTCTGAAAGGTGAACTCGACCGTTTGAAAGTAAAGGTGGAAGAGCTCTGACCCGAGAACTATTTGAGAAAAGAATTATGAAGACGCTCGTTTCCGATCGTCGAGGTGGGAGTTGCCCCGTAATTATGGCCCGGTAAAACTACGGTCTCATCGGGAAGGGTTAGAAGTTTGGTTTGAATGGAGTGAAGCATGATGGGCCAGGAGCCTCCAGGAAGATCCGTCCTGCCGACCCCCCCGACGAAAAGTGTATCGCCCGTAAAAACCATACCGTCCACATGAATACACATACCTCCAGGAGAGTGGCCCGGGGTATGAAGGAACTGGAGGACCAGGCTTCCCACCTGGATCGAATCTCCATCTTTGACGATCCGGTCAGCCGGAGGAGATGGCCTTCCACCAAACATGGAGAGCATGCTCATGGGAATTCGGGTCAGAGCCGGAGCATCCTTTTCATGGATGACGATTTGGGCTCCCGTCTTCTGCTTCATCTCCTCATTTCCCATCACATGGTCCACGTGGGCGTGAGTGTTTAAAATGTATTGAATGGTGATCTTATGCTGGTCGGCAGCTGATAGGATTTGGTCCGCATCGCCCGCAGGATCGATGACCAGCCCGGGTCCTCCGCCATCTTCGCCGAGAAGATAAGCAAAGACCGAAAAATTTCCCACTTCGAACTGTTTTAGAAACATCCTTCCCCCCATTTATTCCTTTTCGGTTACCCCTATCTTCGGACAGAATTTCTCCACGGGACAGATGGAACATTTGGGTTTCTTCGCCACGCAAATATTCCGCCCATGGAATACCAGCTGATGGCAGGCCAGGGTCCAGCGGCCTTTCGGGATGATCTCCATCAGCTCGAATTCGATTTTGTCCGGATCATCGGACTTCGCCCAGCCCAGCCGGTGGGTGACTCTTTTTACATGGGTATCCACGGCGATGGCCTGCTGCCCGAACGCGTTTCCCAATATAATATTGGCTGTCTTACGTCCTACCCCGGCCAGAGAAGTAAGATCTTCCAGCGTGCGGGGGACCTCGCCGTTGAATTTTTTTACGATATCCTGGCAACACCGAATGATGTTCTTAGCCTTGTTGTGGAAGAAGCCGGTAGAGCGAATCTCCTCCTCCAGCGTATGGAGGTCCGCCCCGGCAAAGTCCGAGGTTGTCCGATATTTTTTAAAGAGGTCCTTGGTGACCAGATTTACCCTTTCATCCGTGCACTGGGCGGCCAGAATGGTGGCGATGAGAAGTTGGAGAGGATTTTGGGAATTCAGGGTAACCCGGGCATCGGGATACTCCTTTTGAAGAATCTCCAGGATTTTGGCGGCGGTGTCAGCCTTCTTCATCTCGGTCTCCCCCTTTTTCAAATTTGGCCGATGTAGGTTTTCCCATAATCGAGGGTGGTCAGAGGGTCTCCTTCCCCTTGCACGGAGGCCGATTGTACCTCGCCGATACAGAGGATATGATCCCCCGCTTCCACGCTGGAAATCAGACGGCATTCCCAGTAGGCCAGACAACCTTTGAAGGAAGGGGCCGTCTTTTTCCCGCTCTCCTCAGAAAAGATAGAGGAGGCTGGCTCTGGGGGCGACTCCTTAAACCGGGAGACCAATGGCTTCTGGTCCTTTTTCAACAAGCTGAGAGAAAAGAAACCAATTTCCTGAACGGCTGGGAGGGCTCTGCGGTTTCGGCGAAGGGCGACAACCAGGAGGGGAGGGGAGTAAGAAACCTGGGATACCCAGGAGACAATCATCGCATAGAGGTCTGTTCCTCGCTTGGTGGTCAGCACATAAATTCCGTAGGGAATGAGGCGAAAGGCTTCGATCATCCGCATTTCCAAAAGAACTCTCCTTCTATCCCTCATTATTATTATTAACCGCAGAGCACGCCGAAAACGCAGAGAAAGAATTATCTACGATTCATATTGTATTTTCAGGCTTTATTCGAATTCAAAATTGATGAAATCGTAAAAAGCCGCTCCAATCGTCACCCCGGCGGAAGCCGGGGCCCAGAACATCTCGAAATAACTAGATTCCGGCTTTCGCCGGAATGACGACAATGGAACAAAAAGGACCTTTTACGAAACCATCGAAATTCACCTCTGCGAGATCTGCCTTCTCAGCGGTGAGTGTCTTTATTTTAAGGGGAAGAAGAATGGGAAAGTCAAGTCTTTTCTATGCTGGAGATGCTAGAGAGGTGGCGGCTTGAATCCCTTGCGCCGGGAGTGGCTCAGATGGGAGGAAGATGGACGTTTCTAATCGGGAGGCGGATTTTGGGATTCCGAAAGAGATCTTGATTTTTATGGTGTAATTTTTTTGACAAAACTTTACTAAATTTATATAATTTAAGAAATTTCGGGGATAAAGGAAGACCGTGCAGAAGAGAGAGGGTGTTTTAGAGCTCATCGGCTCCACCCCGGTGGTAAAGTTGCAAAAGGGCCTGCTCCCAGACGATGCTGTGGTCTGGGCCAAGCTGGAATTCATGAACCCAGGCGGTTCGGTGAAAGATCGGATTTGCCTGCGGATGATTGAGAAGGCGGAGAGGGAAGGAAAAGTACGTCCTTATACCACCATCGTCGAACCGACCAGTGGAAACACGGGAATCAGCCTGGCCATGGTCTGTGCGGTCAAAGGCCACAGGCTGATATTGACCATGCCCGATACGGTGAGTCTGGAGCGGCGCTCTCTTTTGGCCGCGTTTGGGGCCCAGCTGGAGCTAACCCCCGGCAAAGAGGGGATGCGAGGCGCCATCCAGCGGGCCGAGGAGCTAGTGGAGAAGAACAAAAATATCTTCATGCCCCAGCAATTTAAAAATCCGGAAAATCCCCAGGCTCATCGAGAAACGACGGCCCGGGAAATCTTGAATCAATGCCAGGGAAAGATCGACGCATTCATCTGCGCGGTGGGGACCGGGGGAACCATTACCGGCGTGGGGGAGGTACTAAAGGAACGCTGGGGACGGGTTCTGATCGTGGCCGTGGAGCCAAGTCGCTCGGCCGTGCTTTCCGGGGGGAACCCCGGGCCTCATAAAATCCAGGGAATTGGGGCTGGGTTTGTCCCGGAAGTCTTGAACCGGGCAGTGATCGACCGGGTTATTCCCGTTCAGGATGAAGAGGCCGAGGAAACGGCCCGGCGGCTGGCGGAAGAAGAAGGGCTCTGGGTGGGCATCTCCTCCGGGGCTGCGGCTTTCGCCGCCCTTAAGGTAGCCCGGGAGATGGGAAAGGGAAAAAGAGTCGTGGTCTTATTTGCGGATGGTGGAGAGAGATACGTAAACACTGCGCTGAGGAAAGCGGATAGATTAGAAAGAAGGAAGGAACATGGAAAAGCAAAGGTCAACCCCCTCCCGCGGTAAGGGGAGAGAGGGGGGCATGGAAAATTCATTGCAGAGTAAATTGGAGAAAGCCAGGAAGATCTTGCGGGAAATGGGATCGGTTTTAGTGGCCTTTTCCGGAGGGGTCGACAGCACGCTCCTGCTGCGTCTTGCCCGGGAGGAGCTGGGAGATCGTGCCCTAGCCCTTTTGGCCTCTTCCCCGACTTATCCCGATTCCGAGATCCATCAGGCTAAAAAGCTGGCCGAAGAAATGGGAGTTCGTTGGGTGGAAGTTTTTACCAACGAGCTGCAAATCCCCAGCTTTGTCAACAATAGCCCCCGCCGCTGTTACCATTGTAAGAAAGAGCTTTTTACCCTATGCCGGGAGAAAGCGGAAGCTATGGGCTTTAAGTACCTGGCGGACGGTTCCAACCTGGACGATACCAGGGATTATCGTCCGGGAATGGATGCCGCTCGCGAATTGGGCGTACGCAGTCCACTTAAGGAAGCGGGTCTGACCAAGAAGGAGATTCGGGAGTTGAGTCGTTCCCTGGAACTTCCAACCTGGGACAAACCCTCAATGGCCTGCCTTGCTTCCCGATTTCCCTACGGGACAGAAATTACCCCTCCACGTCTGGAACAAGTACAAAAATCGGAAGATTTTCTGCGCGGCCTGGGTTTTCGGCAACTTCGAGTTCGCTATCACGGAGAAATTGCCCGGGTGGAAGTAGACGCTTCTGAATTGAGTCGATTCCTGGATGAAAAGATCCGTGCCCGGGTAGTCACTTTTCTAAAAGAGGCCGGCTTTACTTACGTTACCCTAGACCTACAGGGATACCGCACGGGCGCCATGAATGAGGGACTGACTATTAGACAAAAGCGGGAGGATAGAAAATAAGGATGGTTGACTTCCAGCATCTCCGGCCCGATGATCGGCTGCCTTCTTCTTATATCTCTCCCCTTGATCCTCCCCACCAGACTCTCCTTTAATCAAACATTCTCATCGGGAAATTCTCTCGGGTTTTTTTAATTTCCCTCTATTTTCACCCCGCCTTTTTTGCAATCCCAATCGCTCTATTCTGATAATCATGTTCTCCTCTTGGGGAAGGCTTCCGCCTGAAAAGCCTCAACGGCCAGGAATTCTTTAAAATTATCCTTTACAATTGGAATAAAAAATGCTTATTCTTTCAAAAGGCTATAAAGGAAACGGATACCTCCAGTGCGTTTTTTTGGATCGATTCAGAAAAAGTATCTCCTCTTCCTCTCGGTTTTTATATCCGGCATGCTCCTCTTCGCCATCTTCGGGAGCCGGGGACTAATCCAGATCTATAAATTAAAGGAAGAAAGAAACCGGATTCAAATGAGTAATGCCCGATTGCAGGAAGAAAACAGGAGACTTGCCGAGCAAATCGGACGGTTGAGGAACAACAAAGAAGAAGTAGAGAAAGTTGCCAGGGAAGAATTGGGTCTGGTGAGGAAAGGAGAGATCGTCTACCAATTCGAAAAATAGTTGCCTTCCTTACCCAGGATAAACCTTATAGACCCCATTTGAGAGCCTGCCCCCCCCAAACTATCTTTCCAAGCGACAAGGGATCCTTCCTTTTTCTTGCGAAAACGTGTCAAAATTGACTCTCGAGTCTAGATAATTTGGCACAAAATAGGACAAAGATGCCCATAAATGACGCTATTTAGACCGTTCCATGAGGATTTCCACTGCCCCACCTTCCTCTAGACCGGCGTTTCCCCTATCGATGGGTCCCTGATCGAACAGAAAATATTAAATAATAAAATTGAAAAGTTGGTCGATGATGGGGATTAAAATGATACATAAATTAAATAAAATTTTAATCTATTTAGAAAAATATTGACAAATTTTTTTGTTTGTGGAATTATTCTTGCACTTATGTTTTTCGTCTCTATTGTCGAAAAGCTTATAGACCCACAAAAGATCGCCAATGAACTCTCTCAAGAAGCACCGGGAAAAGGTTTTGATGAGCAAAGCTGAATTAGCTCGCAAAGCGGGACTCTCCGCTCTGACGATTGATCGAATCGAAAGAGGGATGAGCTGCCGCTTGGAAACGAAACGAAAGATCATTCTTGCTTTGGGTCTACAGCTATCCGATAAGGGGAAAATTTTTGGAGATGATAGGTCATAACATGGACAACATGACTTGGCCGTCCAGGGATCAGGGGAAAGTTATGGAAAAGAGTCCTTTGAAAAGCATGCAAAAGTACCGAGGGAAGGGGAGAGAGAGAAGAGGGCCCATTCTGGGGAAGCCTGTTTTTTATGCAGCCCTTCTCTACCTCCTTTTGTCAGCCATCATTTTTCCTGGGATGACCCGGGCCGCAGAAGGGGTTGCTCCTGCAGGGGTGCTCACCGAACAGGAGACGGCCACGGAAAAATTTTTATCCAATCTGGAGGCTGCTCTGGCCCAAAAGTTTTATGACTACCAAGCCCGACCGGTAATTCGAGTCGCAGTCTTCGACTTTACGGACGGTGCAGGAAACGTAGTCAAGGCCGGGCCGGTATGGGCTGACAAGATTGCCCGCCGCCTTTATGCTCAGCCTCAATTCGCCGTGGTCAGCCACGAAAAAGTGGCTGATTATTTGAGCTGGGGTGGACCGGGTTCTCTGGGGAAACTCGATGCCGCTGGTTTACGCCTGTGGCAGCGACGGATTAACACCATGGAGCCGAGGAATGGGATTCATGCTTTGATCACCGGCGAGGTGAAGAGGGGGACCGGCCGAAGCCTGCAAATTCAGGCCTATTTGACTAATTTTCAATTCAAGGTGGGGGAAATAGAGATAGAGAATAACGTCGTCGATACCCTTCCTCTCTTCGGGGAAATTCCCCTTCCCACCGAGCAAGCCTTGCAGGAAGCCACCGAGATCGTCGTGCGAGGGGAGAAACAGGCGCTGAGTGAAGGTCGGCTGGTAATTTTGGCCAATACCCGGGGATTTCCCCTCTACGAAACTGAGTATTTAGGCCAGTTTAATAAGGATCAGCCCTTTCCCTGGGATAAGGTCCCCTACGTTTTAGCGGTGGGAAGAGAAGAAGGGAACCAGCCCAAGGAGGTCCGAATAGGGCTGGGGGATGTAAGTCTTCTCCCTTTGCAGGTCCAGCGGGATTCCCGGCAACGATTGGAATACTCATTTCTCCATGGGAAATGCGCAACCAATGAAGTCTATTTCGATGATATGGTTCCGGCCTTCGGTTATCGGCTTCTGGTTTCTTTCATTGACTTAAAGTCCAACCTGTACTATTCAGATGTTGCAGAGGTCCAAGTCTATCCCGGCACGACAACCGTGGTGGTCCTTTCTATGTATGTTCCCACCGAAAAAGAAAGGCTTCAAAGTCAAGGGACCCCCCGGATCAATATTTTTCAGTTTTTCGGAAAAGGTTTGGAATTATTGCCGAAGGGGTAAGGACACATGGGTCTTTTTTCGAAAGATGAATTGCTCGGCTTAGATATCGGGTCGAACTCCATCAAAGCAGTGGAACTGGATTGGAGAAAGAAGACCCCGAAGCTCAAACTTTTTGGGATGATTCAACTTCCCCCCGAGGCCATTGTGGACGGGGCTTTTATGGACTCGGCCAGCATCGTGGACTCTATTCGAAGCTTAGTGGAAGGGTTGAAGGTGAAGACCAAAAGCGTAGCCGTGTCCATTTCCGGCCACTCGGTTTATATTAAAACCATCAACGTTCCCAACATGTCCAAAGAGCAACTGGAGGAAAGTATCAAGTGGGAGGCAGAACAGCAGATCCCTTTCGATATTGACGACGTGAATATCGACTTTCAAATCCTGGATGTACAGGCCAGTCCAGACCAAATGCCCGTCCTGCTGGTGGCCGCCAAAAAGGATATGATCAACGATTACACCGCGGTGATCGAAGAGGCAGGTCTGGCTCCCACGATTGTGGACGTGGATTCTTTTGCCATTGAAAACGCCTTCAACTTGAACTATGACTCTCTCGTGGAGGAGGTCGTGGCCCTGGTCAATATTGGGGCCAGCGTGATGAACATCAATATCCTGCAGGGAGGGACTTCGGCCTTTACCCGGGATATCTCCATCGGAGGGCGTCAGATCACCGAAGAGATCCAAAAACGATTAAAGATGACCTATGAAGAGGCGGAGGCTTTAAAGGTTAAGGAGCGGGATGCCGGTGCCCAGAGTGGAGAAGTGGAAAAGATCGTTCAGGGGACAGCCGAGCAACTGGCTACGGAGGTCAGGAGGTCTCTGGAGTTCTTCGCGGCTTCCTCCTCATTCGGGGAAATAAAGAAAATCTACCTCAGTGGGGGATGCGCCAGAATAAAAATGCTGCCTTCCCTGATCGAAGAACGCATTGGCACTCCGGTCGAAGTCTTTAATCCCTTTACCAAGATTGAGTACAACATGGATGAATATAGCCCGGAATATATTAAAGCAGTGGGCCCCCTGGCTGCGGTTGCCGTAGGGTTGGCCTTAAGGAGGGGAGACCTGAAATGATCCGGATCAACCTCCTACCGGTACGAGAAAAGAAGAAAAAAGAAAGCACCCGGCAGATGTTTTCCATCCTGGCCCTCTCCTTGGGGCTTGTCGCCTTGATCCTGGCTTTCGTCCACCTTTCTCTTTCCAGCCAGATTAACCAGGTTCAGGCCCAAATTACGGGTTACAACGAGGAGATCAAAAGGCTGAAAATCGACACCAAGGACGTGGAGAAGTTTAAGGCCGAGAAGGAAGACCTGCAGCGGCGGCTGACCATCATCTATACTCTCCAGCGGGCCAAAACGGGGCCGGTCCGGGTGCTGGACGATTTGACCATGGCCCTTCCGGGAAAACTATGGCTCACTTCCTTGAAAGAGAAGAACGGGAAGATGGAGATCAAAGGGATCGCCTTTGACAACCAGGACATTGCCAAATTCATGACCAATCTGGAGAGTTATGGGGTGATCAAAAATGTGGAATTGGTTATCTCCCAGCAGCTGGAGAGAAAAGAGTTGAAGCTCAAAGAATTCACCGTCACCTGCCAGGTGAACTACGCCAGCTTGCCGGGCGGGCCGACTATTTGAGGACCTAAAAAATGGCTATCACTCTTGAAACCTTCGTCAAGCTGCCGACCTCCCGCAAGATTGTCATCTTAGTCGTCCTGATCGCCGTCGTGGTCGGGCTCTTTTTCTATCTGATCTACTGGCCCAACCTAGATATGCTTAAGAAGAAGAAGGCGGAGGTGGAGGTGCTGGAGAGGCAGGTGCGGGAACTGCGGACGGTCGCAGCCAACATGAAACGCTTCCAGGAGGAAGCCGTGAAGCTGCGTGAGGAGCTCCGGGTAGCGATTATGCAACTCCCGACGAGTAAAGAGATTCCTTCCCTCTTGTCCAACATTTCCCAGCTGGGCAAGGATTCAGGCCTGGAATTTCTCCTCTTTAAGCCTATCGGTGAGGTGAACAAGGAGTTTTATGCGGAAATCCCGGTAGAGATCAGGGTGAAGGGAACATACAACAATGTTGCGGTCTTTTTCGACAAGGTGGGAAAACTCCCCCGGATCGTGAACATCTCCGAGGTTTCGATGGATACCGCGAAGGAGGTATTGGGCCGGTGGGAAATCAACACATCCTGTACCGCTACCACCTTCAAATTTATCGATAAGGAAGCATCCGAACTTGCAAAGGACAAGAAGAGCGGTGAACAAAAGAGTGCTCCACCGAGTAAGAAGTAAAGAGTACTTGGCTATGGGAAAAATGGGGACTATTGTACTTTTAGGCCTTTTTTTGACCTTCATCGGTTGCGGAGGAGAAGCCCCCAAACCGACGAAGGTTCCGATTCCCCCTGTAGGGCAGAAATCAGCAGCTCCGGCTCCGGCCAAGGAACCTCCCAGGCCAACTGCGGAGGTTAAGACAACGGAGCCTGCGCCGGCAGCGTCCTATAATTACAATCCCCAGGGGAAATCCAATCCTTTCCAGCCCTTGGTGGTGGAAAAAACCGAAACTCCGGTTTCCCCCCAGAAAAAACTTGAACAAGCGGCGAGGGGGGAAGAGAAAGAGCCAGGAACACCTTTAGAGAGGATGGAATTGGGAAGCCTAAAGCTCGTAGCCGTTGTCTGGAATATCGCCAACCCCAGAGCCATGGTGGAAGACTCAGGAGGGAAGGGATATATTCTCACCGTGGGAACGCGAATCGGGAAGAACAGAGGGCAGGTTACCAAAATTACCCCCTCGGGAGTGGTGGTCAGCGAGAAATACGAAACAGATGGAAAAATAAAAACTCGGGAAGTCCCCCTTCGCTTGTATGCGGCGGAATAAAGAGGGAGGAAGCATGGAAGGAAAAATCTTGAAGAGATTACATTATCGGTTCATCTTAGGGGCCTTGATGATTCTTCTAATCACATCCCCCTCCTTCTCTCAAGCGCCAGCCCCTGATACGCTTTCGATTGAGAAAATTGAAGTAACGGAAACGGCCAGCGGTCCCCGGGTGGCTATTGAGGGCTCCAAATCTTTTGAGTACACCGTATTCCGGCTAACCGACCCCCTTCGGGTAGTGATCGAATTACCCCGCGCCCAGTTGGGGAAAATCTCCGGACCGGTAGAGGTGAAAGACGGCACGATCAACGTAATTCAGAATCGCCAGATTGAGGACCCTGCAAAGAGCGGAGCGCGCATCGAAATCGGCTTGGACCAACTGGTGGAGTATGATGTGGTTTCGGAGGGGAATTTTCTTTACCTGAATTTTGGAAAGCCGGCGATTCCCCTGCCGAAAGAGGTGAAAGAGGCGGAGAAAAGAGAGCCGGAGAAGAAAGAGGCCGAGCCGGCGGCGCCATTAAGAAAAGCAAAGTCCGTGAGGGAAGTCGAAATCTCGGCCAAAGCCGATTGGGTGAAAGTGGATATCAAAGGGGACGGCCTGATGCCGGATTACAAGAGTTTCCAACTGTCCCGGCCCGCTCGTCTGGTTGTTGACCTTCCCCAGATGAGCAATGCTTCGGGCAAGAAAAATATTGATGTGGGAAGCCGGTTGCTGAAGGATATTCGGATCGGTCAACACGCGGATAAGCTGCGTTTGGTTTTTACCGTTCCGGAAGCCAAGCTTCCACCCTATCAACTGAGCCGGGAAGGGCAGGAGTTAAAGTTGACTTTGGGTGAGGTCAAAGAGGAATTGCCTAAAGAAGAAAAAGCTCCTGTCGTCGAAGCCCCTAAACCTGTTCAGGTGGCCGGGGCAGAACCCACAGGGGAAGCCAAGACTAAGGAGGAGGCGGCCCCTCCTTCCGCCGAAAAACCTGCGGCACTAGCAGTCCAGGAAGAAAAGGAACCGACGACCGAAACCAAACCTCCGGAACCAGAAAAACCTCTGGCTGGGACCTATAAGGGGGTCAAAATTTCTCTGGATTTCAAGGATGCGGATATTCACAACATCTTCCGGCTGATTGCGGAAGTAAGCAACCTGAATATCATTACCACGGAAGATGTCAAGGGAAAGATCACCATCCGCCTGGTCAATGTTCCCTGGGATCAGGCCCTGGACGTGATTCTGACCACGAAAAATCTGATTAAGATCGAAGAAGGGAATGTCCTGCGCATCACCACTGCTGACACGTTGAGGAAAGAAAGAGAGGAGAAACAAAAAGAGGAGGAGACACTTCTCAAAACCCGGGATACGAAATTGAAATTGGAAGACACGACGACCAAGTCCATCAGGCTGAACTACTCAGATTGTACCGATATGCAGAGGCTCCTTTTAGGCGCGATGCCTGTCGGTGTCGCCCTGCCTCCTGGAATGACCGCGGCGACGATGAAGAGACTGATGTCCCCTCAAGGCTCGGTGAATTGTGACAAGCGGACCAGCACGCTAATCATCCAGGATGTACGCTCCTATTTGGAGGACATCGAACAACTGGTCAGACAACTGGACATCCCCACACCCCAGGTTCTTATCGAGGCTCGGGTCGTCCAGGCGCAAACGACTTTTATCCGATCTCTGGGAGTCCAATGGGGTGGGAGTGTAAACCAGACGGGTGGAGGCCAATGGGCCTGGGGATTGACCGGTAACAACTCCTCGGCGGCAGCGGGATGGGGCTATACTCCCAACCAGGCCGGGGGCGGTTCGAGTACCAACGTAATCCTGCCCTCCAATTTTGTTGTGGGTTTTCCAGCCTCAACGCAGAATACTCCGGTGGGGGGAGCGGGAATATCCTTTGGAAAACTGACGGGGAACTTAGTCAACCTGGATTTGAGACTCCAAATGGGGGAAACCGATTCGCAGACCCGGGTCATTTCCCGGCCTAGGATAGCCACACTGGACAACAGAGAAGCCCATATCAAACAGGGTCAAAAAATTCCTTATGAAACGACCTCGCAGGCAGGGACCCAGGTTCAATTCATCGATGCCGTTTTGCAGTTAAAAGTGACCCCCCACGTAACCCCGGAGGGAACCATCCTAATGAAAGTACTGGTGACCCGAGATGCCGAGGGGGCCTATCGCAGTCCGGTGAATCAGGTACCCAGCATCGACAACCGAGAAGCCGAGACCGAAGTTTTGGTAAAGGACGGGGAGACCTTGGTCATCGGGGGAATCTATGAAACGGAGAATGACCTAACCGAGCAGGGAATTCCCTGGTTGATGAGAGTACCGGTCTTGCAATGGCTCTTCAAAAATTATGAAAAGGATTACTATAAGAGAGAACTCCTGATCTTCATCACCCCCAGCATAATGGTAATGGGGAAAAAAGCGGAAGTCTGAACGATTCCGTCGGAAAAAAGGGCACCCACCGGGTGCCCTTTTTTTATGCCCGGAAAATCCCTAAGACAACTCTCCCCCGCTAAGGATGCTCTATAAGGACGCTCTTTGATCTTGAAGCTCAGGGGCGATTATGGTATTTTTTCTTTTGAATCCATGGGGAGGAAAGAATGGCCAGACGATATGATCCTCAGAGTGTAGAACATAAATGGCAGAAAAATTGGGAAGAGCGCAATCTCTTTAAAACCACCCGAAACCCGGGACAGCAAAAGTATTATGTTCTAGAGATGTTTCCCTATCCTTCCGGGAAGATCCACATGGGACACGTACGGAATTATTCTATCGGGGATGTAGTGGCCCGTTATAAGAGGATGACCGGGTTGAATGTCATTCATCCCATGGGATGGGATGCTTTCGGCATGCCCGCAGAGAACGCCGCCATCCAGCACGGGGTCCACCCGGCTAAATGGACCTATGACAACATCGCAGCCATGAAAAGTCAGCTGCGGAGGATGGGATTCAGCTATGACTGGGATAGAGAGGTGACGACCTGCGAGCCCGCTTATTACCGCTGGGAGCAGTGGCTCTTCCTGAAAATGTATGAGAAAGGCCTGGCCTATAAAAAAACCTCTTTGGTCAACTGGTGTGAAAAGTGCCAGACCGTTCTGGCCAACGAGCAGGTGGAAGCGGGGCGATGCTGGCGGTGTGGGGAAGAGGTGACCCAGAAGGAGATGCAGGGGTGGTTCTTTAAGATTACCGCCTACACGGAAGAATTGCTGGAATACAGCGACCGACTTCCGGGCTGGCCGGAGCGAGTGATCACCATGCAGAAGAATTGGATCGGTCGGTCGGTGGGGGCCATCATTCATTTTCCGCTGTGGGAGGGAAACCGATTCATTCCGGTCTTCACCACCCGGCAGGATACCGTTTTCGGAGCCACCTTTATGACTCTGGCCCCGGAGCATCCGCTCACCCTCGAACTCTCCCGCGGGACCCCTCAGGAGAAAGAGGTTCAGGAGTTTGTCGAACGGATCAAGAAGCAGGACCGGATCAAGCGCACCTCCGATGATTACGAAAAGGAGGGGCTTTTTATCGGTGCTTACTGTAAGAACCCGGTCACCGGAGGGAAGATGCCCATCTTTGCCGGGAATTTCGTGCTCATGGAGTACGGAACCGGTGCGGTAATGGCGGTTCCGACCCATGACCAGAGGGACTTTTATTTCGCCAAGAAATTCAACCTTCCTCTCGTGGTGGTCATCCAACCAGAAGGAAAGCCTTCTTTGAACGCCGAGACCATGAGCGAAGCCTTTATCGAAGATGGAGTTCTGGCCAACTCGGGCCCCTTCACAGGAATGACCAGCGAACAGGCCAGGGAAGCGATCGCGCAGTACCTGGAGGAGAAGGGATTGGGCAAAAAAGCCATCACCTACCGCCTCCGGGACTGGGGCATTTCCCGGCAACGGTACTGGGGTGCTCCCATCCCGATTATTTATTGCCCGGAGCATGGAACGGTCCCGGTTCCGGAAAAAGACCTTCCCGTTGTTCTCCCTCAAGATGTGAAGCTCACCGGTCTGGGGACCTCGCCCCTAGCCTATATTCCCGATTTTGTAAACACCCGTTGCCCTAAATGCGGAAGACCGGCCAAACGGGAGACGGACACCATGGATACTTTCGTGGAGTCCTCCTGGTATTTCGAGCGTTTTTGCAGCCCCAGGGAAGACAAAGCGATGTTTAACCGGGAAGGGGTGGAATACTGGATGCCCGTAGACCAGTATATAGGCGGGATCGAACACGCCATCTTGCATTTGCTCTATTCTCGGTTTTACACCCGGGTCCTCCGGGATTTTGGACTGGTTGATTTCCCCGAACCGTTTACCCACCTCCTGACTCAAGGAATGGTGGTCAAAGACACCCACTTTTGTTCCCGCGATGGGTTCCTCTTCCCAGAGGAAGTGGGGGAGGATCTGAAATGTAAGAAATGCGGTTCCCAGGTGCAGGTGGGTCGAACGGAGAAGATGAGCAAGTCCAAGAAAAATGTGGTCGAACCCGATGCCCTGGTGCAAAAGTACGGAGCCGATACCGTGCGCCTTTTCTGCCTTTTCGCCTCCCCGCCGGAAAAAGACCTGGAATGGAGCGAACAGGGCGTAGATGGGGCATTCCGTTTCCTGAACCGGATCTGGCGCCTGGTGGAGGACTGGGCCGAAAATCTGAAAATGGCCGAGTGGCCACGGAACGGGTGGGACCTTCCGGAAGACCTGCGAGCCTTGAGGCGCAAGACCCATACGACCATCAAGAAGGTCACGGAAGACATCGAAAATCGTTTTCACTTCAACACGGCCATCAGCGCGATCATGGAATTAGTGAACCTTCTCTACCAGGTCGAGGAGAGGGGAAAAGAGCCCCACCCTCACACTGTGGGGGTGATGCGGGAGGCGGTGGAGACGGTCGTGGTTCTCCTTTCCCCCTTTGTCCCTCACTTCTGCGAAGAACTCTGGGAGGTGCTGGGGCATACCGATAGCGTTGCGAAAGTCTCCTGGCCCCGGTATGATGGGGAAGCGATAAAGGACGAAGAGATCCTGATGGTCATCCAGGTGAACGGGAAGCTGCGCAGCCGTATCACCGTCGGAGCCCATGCTTCGGAAGAAGAAATCAAGGAGGCGGTTTTAACCCATCAGCGGATTCAGGAAATCTTGCAGGGTAAAAAGGTCAAAAAGGTCATTCTGGTGCCGAAGAAGTTGGTAAACCTGGTCGTATAACCGGGTTTGACAAGAGATCCGCAATTTGATAAAAAGACCTGGATCACCAGAGGCGAACTGAATCATCCCGAGAAGTCTTGATCTCCTTCTTTCAAGGCCATCTCACCGCGCGGGGGGAACCCATGAAAAGATGGATTGGGAAGCCGTTGGGAATCGTAGCCCTCATCTTTGGAGTGACGAGTGGGGGATGTGTGTATACGGAGCAAACGAAGATCATGGCCCCCGTGGTGATACCCTTTAAAGGGGAATATCGGGTAGACCCATCTTTGCGAGCTCATCCACCTCAGACCGTGGCGGTCCTCCCCTTTCTGAATAAGACCGACAAGAAGGAAGCCTTCGACATTGTGCGACAGTCCTTCCACGGGCATTTCAGTACCTTAAAGTATACCCCCGTTCCTCTCTTCAAGGTAGATCAAGCGCTGCGGCAAGCCGACCTTGACACTCCGGAGAAAGTCGCCCAAACCCCTCCCCAGAAGCTAAAAGAAATCCTCCACACCGATGCCATCATCCGGGGAGAAATCACTAACTTTGACCGGATCTACGCGGGGATCTATTCGCAGGTAGCCGTAGGGGCTGAAGTACAAATGATTGAGGGGAAGTCCGGAAAAAAACTCTGGTGGGGCAAGCATGTCTCCCGCAAGCACGCGGGAGGCGTGTCTACCACACCCGTGGGGCTGATTTTAACCGCAGTGAGCACGGCATTGAATATGCGGGAGATCGAGCTTCTCCGATCTTCCGATGATCTCTTCCGCGATATGGTCAAAACCATCCCTCAACCCACGCTGGATCAAGCCCTCAGGCCTCCGAATATTACCATCCTGGCCCATGATGGGATGAGGCGGACAGATCGATATGCCCTAAAAGCGGGGGATGTCCTCAAGGTCGCTATGGAAGGGGATCCGCGGAAGAAGGCTTTTTTCAAAATCGGAGACTTTAAAAAAGATATCCTTCTCCGGGAAGAAGAGCCGGGGACCTACACGGGAAGCTACAAAGTCCTTCCCGGAGATTACGTGGAAGAGGCCCTCATTGTCGGCGTCCTTTCGGATGACCAGGGGAACTCCACGGAATGGGTTGACGCGCTGGGTGCAGTGACCATTGACACCATCCCCCCGAATATCCCCGGAGGGTTGAGAGCCACGGGACGGGACAGGCTGGTGGATTTGAGTTGGGCCAAGAATACCGATAAAGATCTGGCCAAGTATAAGATTTATCGCAGTCCCACCCCCCTGACCGGGTACCAGGAGGTGGTCACTATGGAATTGACCCTTTTCCAGGACCGGAATCTTACGAATGAGATGAGTTATTACTACAAGATTTCGGCGGTGGACCTGGCGGGAAACGAAAGCAAGCTCTCTGACCTCATGCGGGCTACGCCCGTAGCCCCCGGGCCAACCTCAGTGAAAGGAGTTCTCGTCGGAGAGATCACCTGGTTTGCAGGCGCAAGTCCATATCTGATTGAAGGGGAGGTAGTGGTGGACCCCAAGGCCACCCTCACCATCGAGCCGGGAACGGTCATTCGCTCTCAGGGAGAGGGGGTTTCGGTTCTCGGAAAATTGATCGCCCGGGGGGATCAGGAGAGTATGATCATCTTTGAATCGGCTGCCCCGGATAAGGAATGGAAAGGGATTATCTTCAACGGGACCAAGAACGAAGAAAGCACCATTGAATTTTCTAAAATCACGGGTGCGAGGGCCGGAATTACCTGCCGGTCCTCCTCGCCGCTCATTGCCAGGAACGACCTTTCCAAAAATCAAGTCGGCCTTAGGATTAGCGAGCCCTTCTCCAAACCGAAAATCCAGGGAAATGTCATCTCCGGGAACACCATGGCTGGGGTTGAAATTTCGGCCGGGGCCGCGCCCCTCCTGGAAGAGAATGAAATCCGGGGGAATCAAAAAGATGGAATCCTTTCCCAAGAGGCCAGCCCGTCGATCTTTAAGAATCGAATCTTGAGTAATCGGGATTCGGGTATCCGCTTCCTTTCCTCCTCCGCGCGCCTAACGCAAAATAACATCAACGACAACGGGAAATATGATATTTACAACAGCCTGGAGAAGGATGTCCCGGTGGAGGCAAATGATAACTGGTGGGGGACCAAAGAGGGTTTGAAGGTCATTGACAGAATCTACGGCCGGATAGATTACCAGCGAGTGCTGGATGCTCCCTACCCTCAGGGAAAGCCCATGGAGCTTCCCATCCTGAAAAGCCCGCTCGGCGGCCTTTTGGAGAGAGATTCTTTCTTGACCCTGATCCATAGCCCTTACATCCTGGAAAAGGACGTCGTGGTCGATGAAGGGGCGACCCTTTTCATTCAGGCCGGGGTGACCCTGAAATTCAACCCGGGTACCTCCCTCATCGTGAAAAACGGCGGAATTGATGCCCGGGGTAAACCTGACCGGCTGATCACTTTCACCTCCAACAGTTCCTCGCCTTCGCCGGGAAGTTACCTGGCCGCGGCCCGGTTTGAACAGCCCGCCCGAGTGGCGAGTTTCTTCCAATACTGCATTCTCGAATTCGCAGAGACCGGCCTGGAAATCTCGTATGGTGCGCCCGATATTGATCATTGCCTCATCGCCCAGAACGGGCAGGCTGGAATTAAGGTGACGCACGAGGCGG
>Ga0187854_10002115_pt1 | contig 17675 bp, 10 predicted proteins | sample June2016WEW_6_15_FD_132445 | JGI IMG/M metagenome (GOLD analysis project Ga0187854, IMG submission 132445) | Peatland microbial communities from SPRUCE experiment site at the Marcell Experimental Forest, Minnesota, USA - June2016WEW_6_150 | ecosystem: Environmental > Terrestrial > Soil >...
AAGCGAGCCTTGGTCGAAATGAAGAAAGAGTCCTTTCTAGGTAAGAAGAAAACGAGCCGCTCGCGGCTCGTACCCTGGAAGTGTCTCTTGACAACGCCGACACCGTCATAGAGGGTGGCCTACGCCTTCGGGGCGCAGACGGCGCGCGCCAGAGATGGGAATACCGACAGTCTACCGAAAATGCGCCGGAGTCTTCAGGGGCGCTTCGCGCCCTGGGCTGAAGCCCGGGGTCTACCGAGCCCAGTAGTTATAAGGGCTGCTCTACGCCGGGGTTGAAACCCCGGCCTCCTAAGGAGGAGTGTTTTTCCGCGAGATGCGGGCCGCGGAGGCTTCCGGCAGAAACCGGCGGGCGCAGAAGGCGCCTACCACTGACGGACGGCAATGGAGGAATCTCTCGTGGTCCGCGCTTCATTCGCTGCGGCTTGTTCGGAGCCGAGAGACAACGCGATCAGAAGCGCTTCGTAGCGCCTCCGCGCTTCTCTATCCGGGATGGTGACCGTTACGCCGATGCCGCGTTCCGGGACGATGCGGCGAACGACACACTCCACGCGAAGCGGCTGGTTCAGCGCAAGACTTGCGGGGAACGCGGCGTTGAGCACAGGAATATCGGACAGTTCGATGAAGATTCCCTGTTTGCTGACATTCCTGACGCGGCCCCAAATTTTCCTCGAGCACCATTCGATTTCAATCTCTGCGCTGAACTCGTAGCGGGCCGAGATGCGCCGCTCAACGTTGGGATGGGAATACTCGTCTCTCAGACTTTTGAGCATCAAATATCTCTCCTCTACGTCCAGACTGAGGCGCTTAGCAATCTCCGTCAATAGTGCAGGGGTACTTGATCAATCCATTTTTTCCTTCCGCCGAGGTTTTCTCGCATGAGCGGGGAGTGTTCCGGCTTGGAATGCCGTGATTCAGTGTGGAACATCGTGCGCTGGCCATGGCTTTTCGGCAGGGCTGCCGTTCGCTGCGGAAAAAGGGCTTGAAACCATTTCCTCAGGGGCGCTTCGCGCCCTGGGCTGAAGCCCCGGCCTCCTAAGGAAGAGAGTTATCAGAGACCAGCGACCGGCGACCAGGGAACAGGAGGCAAGAGAAAAGCAGATCCCTCGCGATGCTCCCCTTGCAGTTCCCTCCTGCGGCGGGCAGGCGGGGTGGCGGAGAAGAACGGCAGGGAAAACCGAAGAACCGGTCTAAAGACCGGCCACTACAGAGGAAAGAGTGGCTCTCCTGCGCTGGGGCACGATTTATCGTGCCCCTACACGAACGGCGAGCGGCGCGGCTATTTATCGTTCGCGATGCTGATGAGGCTCGGCAGGGTCACGCCGGCGCTGAGAGGCGTGTCCACGGAAGAATCGCCGACCTTGATGGTGTAAGCGCCGCTATCGGCCTGCCAATGCTTGGAGGCGACATCGTAGAAGGCGAAGGCGCGGGCATCGAGCGAGAGGGTGACGCGCTTCGTCTCGCCAGGGGCAAGCTCGACGCGCGCGAAGCCCTTCAGCTCCTGAGCGGGACGCGGCACTTTCGGAGCGGCTTCCGCGACGTAGAGTTGCGCAACCTCGGCGCCGGCACGCGAACCCGTGTTGGTGACGTCGAAGGAAGCGGTATAGAGCACGGGACGGCCGCTGGCAGCCAACGCCGACGAATTTGCCGGAGCGACGGACAGATTGCCGAATTTGAATGTGGTGTAGGAGAGGCCAAAGCCAAACGGGAATTGCGGCTTCACATTGTTGTGCTCGTAGCCGCGATAACCGACGAAGATTCCTTCCTTGTAGGACACGCGAACGGTGCCTGCTTCCGGATAGTAGTTCGCGGAGGCCGGATTGTCTTGCCAGTGCTTTTCAAAAGTGGCCGGAAGATGCCCGGAGGGGTTCACGGCGCCGAACAGAATCTCCGCGAGAGCCGTACCGCCCTGCTCGCCGGGATACCACATTTCGATGAGCCCGGGGACACGATCGATCCAGGGGGAGACATCAACGTTGCCTCCCGAAGTGACCGCGACGACAGTGTTCTTGTTGGCCGCAGAAAGTTCCCGAATGAGTTCATCCTGGCCAAAGGGCAGTGAGAAGGTACGATCCGCGCCTTCCCCTTCGCTCTCGTTTTGGAAGCCAGCGGCAATAATCACGACATCCGCCTTGGTTGCCAGTTGCTTCGCAGCATCAGAAACGAGCTTATGCTGATCGACGATCCCAACGCGCAGACGCCCCCCGACAATCGAGTTGACGTATTCTTCGCCTACGATCTTGTGGGGACCGGCGGAGAGCTGAAGAACGGCGTCCTCCTGAAAAGCCTTGGCGAGTTTCCAATTGTCGAAAACCAGCTTGTCATCAATATAGAGGCGATAGCCCCCGTCCTCTCCCGAGCCCTGCGCAACGACCTCGTAAGGGCGGGCCTGTGGGGCAACGAAATAGCCGGTCCAGCGTTTCGAGGAAGGCTTCGGTTGGGAATTGAAAAATGTCGCCATGGATTGCATGTCAAGCGCGAGGTCTCCCCAGGCTGTTCCGGAATCGTTGAGGTGGCGGACCACGCGCGTGGACGCCGGCGAGCCAGAGAGGTCGGCATTCAGGAAAAACTCGAATTTCAGGCCACGCTGGCCATTTTGCGCCTCAGTCACAAATTCGGTGGCGGCCGCGGCCCTTTCCATGCTGGGCAGCCCCGCTTCGTAGAAAATATTGGCGGATGGGCCAAGGAAGCTGGCGATGCCCTGCAGAGCGCTTACGGAGGCAAAGGGAACCACGCGGGCGCTGCCTGCCCCGACCGGCTCGCCCGGATACGCATCGGGCCCAACCACGAGGACGGTCTTGCAATTTTGTTTGTCGAGCGGGAGCAGATTGCCTTCATTCTTCAGGAGAACCATGCCCTCGCGCGCTGCCTGAAGCGCCAGTTGCTGGTTCGGCTGGTTGTAGGTCGAGATGGAGATATCGGTCTGCGGACGATCGAGCCAGCCGAAGCGAATGGCGGTCTGCAGGATGCGGCGAACTTTCTCGTCGATAGTCGCCTGGGTGACGCGGCCATCGGCAATTGCCGGTAAGAGACTCTTGCGATTCATATACGCACCGGTGGGCATTTCAAGGTCGAGCCCGTTGTTGGCGGCGGCGGCGCCATCGTAGGTGGCCATCCAGTCCGACATCATGACGCCATCGAAACCCCATTCCTTGCGGGCGATTTGCGTGTTGAAGTAACCATTCTGCGTGGCGTGCTGGCCGTTGATGAGGTTGTAGGAATCCATGATGGCGCCAACATGCGCCTGCTTCACCGCCGCTTCGAAGGAGGGAAGATAGATCTCGCGCAGCGTGCGTTCATCGATCAGGGAGTCGGAATCGTGCCGCAGATATTCGGAGTTGTTCCCCAGAAAGTGCTTAATGGTCGCTGAAACGCCCTGCGACTGCATGCCTTTGATGTAGCCGACCGCGATCGACGCCGTGAGGAATGGATCTTCTCCAAAATATTCGAAGTTGCGGCCATTCAGCGGCGAGCGGTAGATGTTCACTCCGGGGCCCAGCATGAAATGAACGCCGCGGGCCCGCGCGTCTTTGCCGATAGCTCCGCCGATCTTCTCTGCCAGTGCGGCATCCCAGGACGCCGCGAGGCCGACGCCGATTGCATAAGTGGTCGAAGGAAATCTTGCGTTGCTGCGTACACCAATGGGGCCGTCGGACATCTCTAGAGACGGCAGGCCAATAGCGGGGATGGCCCGAACAGCGAAGCCAGTTCCGCCGATGTAATCGATCTTTTCCTCGAGCGACATCTTGCTGAGGTAGGTGTCCGCCCGCTTCGCTACATCCGCATTGGTCGTTGCGGGTGCCTGGGCAAAGGCCGCCGCGCAAACGAATAGAACTACCGCCAGAATCAGCGCTCTACGCATATCCGGTATCCTTTCCGATCTCTATTCTCTTACTGGAGCGAAGTCGATCCCCTGCAATAGAAACTCTATTACTGATGGAGTGCCCGCGCAAACTTGCGGGGACACTTTTGCCAGCTTTGCCAGGTGTGGCCGGAGGCGGGCGAACACCTTGTAGTGTGAGGTAGAGGCAAAGGCTTGGCAAGGTCTATGAACGCGCGGGAAGGTTCTACTGCGGGCGAATTTTTCCGTCGGCCGTCAAGCGCTCCAAATAGCGCCGTGCGGTCGCGGCTTCCGGGCCGTCGTGGTGGTTCTTGATTAGTTCTCGCAGAACGTTGGCTGAGTCCTCGTACCGCCCCACGGCCACGAGTGACTTTGCAACAAGCAAATCGATCTGCGGCACCTGTCCATGAGACTCCGCCTGGGCCTGCTGCGAGACTTTCAGGGCTTCGTCAAACCGTTCGCTGTGATAATACGCCTCCGCCAATGACCAATGCGTCTCCCTGTCGCTGGCCGGGTTCAGTTGCACGGACTTCTCGAGTGGTGGAATAGCCTCTGCGTATTTCTCCTGGTTGCACAGCACCATCCCCAATGCCGCTAAAGCGCGCGCGCTGTTTGGTTCCATCTGCGTGGCTTTTTCCAGAACACTTTGCGCCTTGGTCCACTCGTGCTTTTTCAGCTCCAACACACCCAGCACATAAAGCACATCCGGATTATTGGGAGCGAGCTTCATAGCCTGGTCCAGGGCCTTCTCCGCCGCATCCAAATCGTCGTCTCTCAGGGCCTGCATGCCCTTGTCGAGGGCTTCCTTGGCCTTCGGCGCGAGTATGGGATTTCCAGCGGCCCCGGGTGTGAAATTCGGAGAGCTGTCGGGTTGCAGGTTGATCTCTACGTCGTATTTCGATTGCATAACAACTGACACGTCTTTTTGCCCGGATCTGTACCCAGCGGCGTCCACGGAGACGGTGAACTCTCCCAAACTGTGCAACATGAAGAAGATGCGCCCTTTGGATGTTGACCCCTGGTCGTAGGGGACTCCATCGCGGAGAAGTTTCACGCCCGCGGGCACAGAGATGATTTGTCCGGAACTATCCCGAACGGTCACATCGATTTCCGCGCGGAAGCCGCGGATCTCCATCTCGCCACCTGCGTTGGCCTGGCACCAGGCCGCAAGTGGGCACAAAAAGTTACACAGCAGGATCGGCAGTAGGAATGCCCCGATTCGCAGCAGCATGCGTTGGTTTGGCAGGCGCATAAGCGCGATGAAAAACAGCCCGAAGCCTAGCCCTCCGAATCTGGGGAGTCAAGGGGAAACGCCCTGCATCCCCGGACCTAATCAGCGATGACCTTTCCGGCTGTACGGCTCCTACGGATGCAGTGCGGGTGGCGCGTCAGACAGTTTCTTAAGCAGAGCATCGTCTGCTTTCTTGTGGAGTGCGCGGGATTTGGCGAATTCTTCCTCAGATGCGGCCGTGTTCCCCATCTGGCGATACAAGTTCCCGAGGCGGAAGTGCATGTCGGGCTGCTCCGGATCCAGTTTCACGGCCCGTTGGAACGCCGTTAGAGCCTCTTCGTACTGCTTCTGGTCCATATAAATTGCACCTATATCTGCATAGGCTATGCGAATGTCGCTTTTCTGCTGCACCGCCTTCTGGAGCAACACGAGGGCTTTCTCCGGGTTATTCAGCCTTAGTTCCACATCACCCAAATAGGCCAACGCCTGGACGTTCCCGGGATCAATCCCCAGCTCCGCCTCAAACTCGGCCTTGGCCTGGTCATATTGATGTGCCTTCCAATACAGATAGCCCAAGCCGAAATGGACTCCCGGCTCTCGCGGAGCGGCCTTCACCGCGGCCTGGAACTCCGCAATCGCGTCCGCGGACCTTTCCAGACCGTCAAGAGCTTCACCCATCAGCATATGTGCCGCAGCCGAATCCGGGTTTTGCCGCAGAATTTGCTGGAACTCCTTCAAGGCGCAATCATTGTCCTTCGCCCACAAGCAGCTCTGCGCCAGCACCTGATGTAACTCCAAATTGTTGGGCTCGGCTTGCGCGGCCACTTTCAGATACCTAGCAGCCTCCGCGAATCGCTTTGTACCGTAGTAGCTGAGTCCCAGCAGCGTGCGCGCTTGCATGCTGTGGGAATCGGCCGCCAACGCCGCACGAAGCGGAGGGATCGCTTCCGGGAAACGCCCCTGTTTGAACTCTGCCAGCCCCAGATTGAGTTGGATGCCCGGCAGATTCGGATTCAGGGCCAGCGCTTTCTTATAGGCCGAAGCGGCTTCCTGGTAATTTTCTTGCTTGGAGAGAACCACCCCCCAACTGGCAAATGCCGCCGCGTCACGAGGGTTGTGGCTTGTAATGGCCTTCCACGCTTCGGCTGCCTCAGGGAGCTTGCCTTGCCGTTCCAAGGCCTGTGCATCGGGTGGCGTGGGAGTCTGGGCGCTGAGGGACGAAGCTGAGAGGAGCACGGCGAGGAGGCAACCTGTCTTCCACATGATCATAGGTACCTGATACAAGTTTACCAGCGACAGATGAGGGAGTCTCGAATCAGCACGAACAAGCAGTCTCTGACAGCCTCCAGTGTATCCCCTCTGGCCCATTCGTTCTTGCACGAAGAAAAACGCGGCGGGCAGGTGGTCCTGCCGCGCCGCGTTGTCAATTGTTGTTTGTGAACTGTGGTTAGAAGATGAGCTTCAACCCCAGTTGGATGGTCCGGGGATCGAAGGCGTTGGTGATCGTCCCGAAGCTGTTGGCCCCAAAGCTGGTGCCCATGTTGTTGTTCCAGGAGTCGCCCTGGAACTGCGTATGGTTCCAAACGTTGAAGAACTCCGCGCGGAATTGCAGCATGCTGCCGCGCGATTCGCTGAAGACGAAATTCTTGAACAGGGACATGTTCCAGTTGTCGCGTCCGGGACCACGGAGCGCGTTTTTGGTCAGATTTCCGAAGGAAGTGGCCGCCGGACGGCTAAAAGCCGTCGTATCGAACCATTCGCTGACCTTGTGAGGATACGAGATTGACCCAGTCAGGTCCGGGCGGTCGGAACAACCGAGGCCGCCGAGGGTGCCGCACAGGGAGGTACCGCTCACTCCGAGGTTGATGGGAGCTCCCGATGATGCGGTGACGATGCCGGAAATTTCCCAGCCGCCAACCAGCGTCTTCGCGAGGTGGTTGTCGCTATGCTTCAGGAGCGGGATCTCATACACGAAGTTGGCAAAAAGGATCTGCCTGTGGTCAAACGACCCCGGGCCCCAATCATACTTCCAGCCGGCGTAGGGATTCGTCACGGTTTGCAGATCGCCGCCGTCTCCGTTTCCGGTCTGAGGATCGTTGGTATGGGAGAAGGTGTAACCGAGTTGATAGGTCAGGTCGGACTTGATGCTTCCGCGCATGGACAGTTGAAGAGAGTTGTAGTCGCTGTTCGCTTCATCCATGGACATGTTAATGTTACGGAAACCCGGATAGGCAACGGCGCCGTTGTAAATCCCCGGGTTGGCCACGAGGGTCGCGAGATCGCTCTGCAGCGGCACGTCGATATTCTGCCGGTAGCTTTGGTGGCGGTTCTGGCTGCCTACATACGAGGCTGAGAGCACAGACTTTCCGATGGTGTGCTGGATGCCCAGGCTGAACTGGGTACTCAGCGGCAATCTGTAATTCTTGGCATCAAGCCCGGTGATAGAACCCACGGGAATGCCAACCGGAGGTGCCCCGCCAGCGATCAACGTTGCCGGGGCGCCCAAGATAACGTTGTTGAATCCAACGTTTGCGGAAAATGGCTGGTTAGGGCCGGCGTCATACATGTCGTTGCCCTGAACGCGCTCGTACATGAGGCCGTATCCGCCACGGATGACCGTTTTGCCGTTGCCAGTCAGATCGTAGGCGAATCCAAGCCGCGGACCGAAGGCTGCCCAGTGGGTGTCCACGAGGTTCTTGGGAGCAGTCGAGCCGCTGATACCGACGCCATTCAGGTAGACCGGTCCCGTGATGATCGGGTTCGGGCTGGTACCCAAGCCGGGGCTGGACGGATCAATGTTGTTGTAGTTGGTGACGCCGCCAACAACAGGAAATATGGCTGCTTTCGTTTTATCGTAGAGGTTCGCATAGAAGTTCGACATCCGGTTGTTCGCCTCGTAGGTATGTGGAACTCCGTCCCAACGCAGGCCGAGGTTCAAAGTGAGGCGGTTGTTTACGCGGTAGTTGTCCTGGATATACGCAGCCCAGGAGACGGCGTTCCAGTGCCCGGAGTCATGAACAGCATCCTCACCGTAGGACTGGGCATAGCCCAACAGGAAGTCGGCAATGTCAGCTCCTGTGACGGAGCCGTTGAAGCCGTAAGTCCCCTCGGTGTTGGTGAAGAGATCCTGGATCTTCTTGTAGATGGCCCAACTGCCACCCATCTTGAGTTGGTGCCTGCCTTTGGTCCAGGAGACGTCATCACGAATCTGGTAATCGTCGCACTTGTTGACCCAAGGCTCCCAGGAAATATTAAAGTTAGATCCAGTGCCACCACCCAGGTTGATGTTCGGGATGCGGTTCAGCACGTTCGGCCCAGTGAAATACCGGTCAAAGGTGGAGCCCGAAGGCGCACCAGTCAAGCCCGTGGGAAGGATATTGATGCGATTTCCGTTGTAGTTGAACGCAATCTCGTTCACCAACGACGGATTGATGGTGTACGCGGCGTGGACGACGCCACTGTAAGAAGGATTCCCGAAGCTATTGGCTGCCGTCGGAACGTTATCGCCCCCCCACATGGAGGTCCCGTAGCCCTGGCTGATCTGTTCGGCCACAAAGTGTCCGAAAATCGTAAACTTGTCGGAGAAGTTGTGGTCAATGCGCACGATTTCTTCGCGCACGTCTGTGGGGGTATTGTTTCCACCCTGGAACACCGGATATCCATGGCTGTTCACGCCCGTCTGGGCCGGGAAAATGCCGCCATACTTGCCGCCGGCGTGCAGCAGCAGAGCCGTTGCATCCGGGTTTATGAGCGCCGGGTTGATCACATTGGCTGTTTCGTTGTAGGTGTATTGCGCCTTCAGCGTGGGATCGGGAAGCCCACCCGTGCAACCACTCAACGCCTGTCCTGCGGCTGCGTACTGGGTCACGATGGCAGCAGAGACTTGGCATGCATACGGGGCGTAGATTAGCAGCGGCACTGCTTTCTTTTGAGTGTCATCCCACTGTGTCAGGGTCGATAAATCGCCACCATACCAAGCGGTTGAAGGAACCGTCTGGTTCAGCAAACCGCCCTGAATGAGCTTGCGCCATTCCATGTTGTAGAAGAAGAAGGTCTTGGACTTGTTGGGATTGTAGACATGCCCAAAGGTAACGGGACCGCCGACGTTAAAGCCGTAGGTGTTGTAGCGCAGTTTGGCAACCTTATTGGGCGCGGGATTGAAGAAATTCCGCGCATCCAAAGCGTCGTTGCGCAAAAATTCCCAAGCCGATGCGTGAAGCGTCTTGCTGCCCGACTTCAGCACCGTCTGGAAGGTGGCGCCCGAAGACAGGCCGTATTCCGCGCTGTAGTTCGAAGTCAGCGTTTGCACTTCGGCAAAAGCATCGAGTGAAGGCATAACGATGAAAGAGCCCGCGCCGCCGCGGTCATCGTTTTCACCGCCGTCCATCATGTAAAGGTTGTGTGCCGGGCGGGCGCCATTAAAACTAGCCGCGTTGTTTCCGCCGACCGGCGTCGGGGCTTGAAAATCCGGCTGCGCCGATGAAGCACCCGTCGTCAGGTTGACAAGCGCATAAACGCTGCGGCCGTTGGTGGCCAACGCAACGACCTGTTGTCCGGTAACCAAGGAGCTGACTTCGCCCGTGTCGGTTTGCACGGCGATGGGGTTGGCTTCCACGGAAACAGACTGCGCCGTGGTGCCAAGTTGCAATTGGAAGTCAACGCGTTCGCGATCGCCCTGGTTCAGCACGATCCCTACGCGTTCCGCTACCTTGAATCCGGTAACCGCTGCTTTCACGTTGTAGTGGCCGATCCGAAGATCGGGTGCCACGAATTGCCCCGCATCATTCGATGCCAAGACAGTGGCACGGCCAGTTTCTGCCTGGGTAATCGTTATTGTGACGTTGGGAACCACCGCACCCGAGGGGTCGGTAACAGTTCCAAGGATTGTAGCGTTCTGTCCATAGGCCAGGAACGGCAGGCTAAGCATGGCCAGGAACAGGATCGCCAAGTACTTTAGATTTAATGATTTAAAAGAGAAAATACGACCTGAAACACACGGAATGGTACTTCGGTTCATTTTTCACCCCTCTTGCCGTGTGGCAAGACATTCTAGACTTCACCCTAAGACTCACCGTTAAGGCTAACGGTTGACCCTTATTTATTACGTTGTTGAATCCATGTCAAGCAAATTTTTGCTGAAACCGCAAGAAACTGCCACACAAAATCGTTTTGCTGCAACCTGCACCTAGCCGTCCTGGACCTGGCAAAGGGGCATATTTGCCGGCCTAGCCAGCACCTAAACCCCTTACCGAAAGCGACCATGGACCAGTGGGCTGGGGGCGTTCCGGCGTAAATTGGGAGTGATCACGTAACGAACGAACCTCTTGGGATTGCAGGGGTGAGCTGAGCAGGCGCAAGGACGCCAATTTCCAACTGTGAGAAGATGATCATGCGATGTGCGCCGCGGCCGTGGTAGCCGAAGGAGGCAGGTTCCGTGCTGGATCGTGCAAGGCGTCGTGAAGCGCCTGATGGGGCAATGAGCCGCCGAGATTTGCTTTCGCTTCTTGGCGGCACTTTCGCATCCTATTGTTTTTTGCCCACGCGCAGCATTCGTGCAGCGAATACCGCTGCGGCGGCCCAGATTAAATTTGCCCTGAAGAGCTTGCCCTTCCGCGTGGAAAGCGACGAGACTCCAAGGTTTCCCCACGCGCCAGCAACCATGGCTGGCGGCGTCGCCGTCTTTGACTACAACAAAGATGGGCGCCCCGATATTTTCTTTGCCAATGGCGCCAACATCGAAACGCTGAAAAAAGACGCCGCAAAATTTTCCAACCGCCTGTTTCGGAATGATGGAAACGGTGTCTTCACGGATGTCACCAGCGAAGCCGGTCTGGCCGGCGCCGGCTATGACATGGGCGTGGCCGTCGGCGATTACGACAACGATGGATTCCCGGACATTTTCGTTGCTGGGGTGCACGGCCATTCGCTCTATCACAACAATGGTGACGGCACCTTCACGAATGTGACCGCGAAAGCCGGACTGGATCGCTGCATCGATCCAAAGTACGGTCCCCTGTGGGCCAATGCCGCCGCCTGGCTGGATGTGGACAGCGATGGCTTGCTGGATTTGTTCGTGGTGAATTACCTGCGGTGGGACCTCAAAACGGAGCACCTGTGCGGCCCTTCGACAGGTTACGATTATTGCAGCCCGAAATTTTATGAGGGTCAGCCCAACCAGTTGTTCCTGAACCGCGGTGACGGAACCTTTGAAGATGTCTCCGAAAAGTGGGGCATTAGGGATTTGGTGGGCAAGGGCATGGGAGTGGGAGTGGCGGATTACGATCTCGACGGCCGGCCCGATTTGTTCATCACCAACGATACCTCCTATAACTTTCTGCTCCACAACACCGGAAAGAAATTCGAAGAAGTCGCTTTTTCGCAGGGCGTCGCTTTGGTGGAGGACGGCGAGTTTATTTCCGGCATGGGTGTCGATTTTCGCGATTACAACAATGATGGTTACCCGGACATTGTGCTCGCCGCCCTGAACAACCAGACATTCCCCATTTATCGGAACAAGGGCGGCAAGGGATTCGAGGAAGTTACCTATGCCAGCGGGATGCGGCAACTCAGCCGCTCCATGGCGGGCTATGGCCCCGGCTTTTATGACTTTGATAACGATGGTTGGAAAGACCTGTTCATCGCACGCGGGCATGTGGAGTCCATTCCGAAGCCCGGCATGGATATCGAGCAATTCAACACCGTATTTCGCAATCTGGGTGCAAGCGGGCAATGGCAGGCGCTGACCGCCGAGGCTGGATTGGACGCGGCTCCGCCAGCCCGGCACCGAGGTGTGGCATTTGGAGATTTTGATGGAGACGGCCGCGTGGATGTTGTCGTCACGGCGCTCGGCAAAGACGCGGAGATCTGGATGAACCGAACGGAGGACGCGGGGCACTGGCTGGATGTTGCGCTAGAGGGCACCAAGAGCAATCGTGATGGAATTGGAGCGGTGGTGAAAGTTGTGACCTCAGCAGGCGCGCAGTACAACCACATGACTACCAGCGTCGGCTATGCTTCTTCGAGTCACGGCCCCGTGCACTTTGGCCTTGGCAATGACGCGAAGGCCAAACTGGTGGAAATCCGCTGGCCATCAGGAACGGTTCAAACGCTGCAGGATGTTGCGGGCGATCGCGTGCTCAACGTAAAGGAATCCGCTGGGAAGTAGAAACGCCTACGGGCGGTCAAGGAGCAGCCGGTCAATGCGACGGCTGACGTCGCGCAGATAGGCCTCGTCGCCGCCGGCAAGCTCCGCGATGGCGCTTCCGGAGTAGCCAATTTCGGCGAAAGCCTGGCGCACCGCGGGCCAGTCCACGTCGCCGTCTCCCAGGTTTACCCAGGCGTAACCATCTTCCTTGCGCTTAAAGTCTTTGAGGTGGACGTTGACAATGTCCTTGCCGAGCGTGCGAATCCAGTCTTGCGGATAACCGTAAAGCAGCACGTTGCCGACGTCGAACCAAGCCTTGATCCACGGGCTCTGGAACTCGGCGATATATTTGGCCATTTCGAGGGGACTCAGCAGGAAGTTGTTCCACACTTCCTCGAGGGCAATTATGATTTTCAGCTCCGAAGCGAGGGGAATCAGCTTGCGGATTTGGTTCTGAGAACGCGTCCAAGCGTCGCGGTAGGACGTGTGTGGATTTACCACGGCTGGAACGAGCAGCACCGTCTCCGCGCCCCAGAGCTTGGCGTTGTGGAGCGAAGTCCGCATTCCCGCCAGGCTTTTTCCCACCACCTCGGGGTCGTCTGACGACAGCGGATATTTCCAGTGATCCATGTTCATCACGGAGTCGATGCGGATATTCGCTGCGGCGGCGGCGTTATTGATCTCCTCGGCTGTGTGCTCGTCGGGCGTGGTAGGCGCTTGCACCACGTCAAAGCCAACGTCCCGCGCCATCCTGAAGCGGTCGGAGTAGCTGAGGCTCGGGGGAAGCATGTCAAGGACCAAGCCCTTCTTGATCGAAAGTGTCGCGGGGGATGGCGCGAGTTTACCTGCGCCGGAGGCTGAGCCGCCGGGGAAAGCTACGAGCGACCCAGCGAGCCCTGTGCCGCCCAGGCCGGCCGCACAGGCTGCTGTGACTGATGACTCCAGAAACTTACGGCGTGATATATGGCTCATCTGCACACCTCCATGGAGGCTTAGTGGCTGGCACCGTTTCGCCCGTGATTTCTCAAGGCGCGGAAACTACGGCTGAATCCAGTCTGGAAGAAAACTGAACCCAGCGTCGCAACCTCAGCCCAGTTTGTTCAGGTCAATCTTTGGATCGCACACCTCGGTGGACTTCATCAGTTCATCCCAGGTGACTTCGCGTCCCGTGTAGGCAGCCGAGCGCGCCATCATGCAAGAGAGAGCGGATTCGGCGCCCTTGGCGGCCTGATTATGGAAATTCCCGCTCGTGACGCTCTCAACGAATGCCTTTTTCTTTTCCGAGTCGGCGAGTTCGAGATTGGAGCTGAAATTCCCTGTGGCTGAAAAACCCTTGGAATCGGCCGATTCCTTGGCGATGGAAGCCGGCGACTGCCAAGGATCGTCGCCCCAGATGCCAAGCGGCCCGGCATAGGGAGATTGGGAGGTACCCTTGGTGCCAAAAAAGCGTTCGGTGACGTCCCACCAGCCCTTTGCAAACTGCGTGGAACTGAAGGTTACGTCCACCCCTTCGGGGTAGTGGAAGAGGACATTGTAGTTTCCGTAGACGTCTCCGTCGGTTGGACGGCCCAGGCGCCCGCCCGTCGCGGAAGCCTTCAAGGGATGGGCCTTGAGGATCCAATTACAGATGTCGATCACGTGAATGTTCTGTTCCACGATGATGTCGCCGGAAAGCGCGCGGTCATAGACCCAGTTGCGGAGGCGACGCTCGACGGGCGAAGCGTTAGGCCAGGCCGGCCGGTCGAGGTAGCCGGCGAGGTAATGAGCTTCGCCACAGACAATGTTGCCTAGTGCTCCGTTGTGGATGCGCCGGACCAGTTCCACAAAGGGCGGGCAATCGCGGATCTGGAACCCTACATCGAGGCTTAACTTCCCTGCGGCACGTTTGCCGACTTCGATTACCAGCAACGCGCCGGGGACGTCGACGGCCACTGGCTTCTCCAGATAAACGTGCTTGCCGGCAGTAACGACAGCCTCTAAATGCCGGGGATGGTAATAAGGCGGCGTGGCGATTACGACTGCATCCAGTTCCTTGGAGGATGCAATCTGCTGGTAGGCATTGGGGCCAACGAAGAGTTGCGACGAGTCCACGGAGGGATAGCCTTTGGCTCGCTGGAGCTGATCGAAATGCGCCCGGGCCGCGTCGAGCTGGTCTTGAAATAAGTCAGCCAAGGCCACGACGCGAGCGCCACCCGTGTCGATGAGGTTCGCCGCGTCCTCGGTGCCCCGGCCGCCGCAGCCAAGCAGGCCCACGCGGACGGCGGAGTTGGCGGCCGTGCCGCATATGAGGGAGGGTTTGATGAACATGACGCCCGCGCTGGCCGCCGCTGCCCCCAGAAATTTCCGGCGGCCAATCTTGCCGGAGGAGTTCAATTGACGCTTGGAATCGCCTGACATGTCGCCTCCTGATGCTGGATGCAGCCGTGCGATACGCATTCTGACATCCCGCCTACTTTGCCGCAGAACGGGGATGCCGCCATGATTACCCGATCAGCTTCTCCAGAAAGACCTTCGCGGCGCGGACATCTGCCATCTGCTCCGGACCAGATATTTCTCGTTCGATGGTGACCGCGCCGCGATAGTCCAGTTCTTTCAAACGAGCGATGATCCGGGGAAAATCTACCTTACCCTTGCCGATAGGAACTTCCTCGCCGAGTTGCCTCGGATTTGTGGGCCAGAGACCGTCCTTGGCGTGAATTCCTTGCACATAGGGGCCTAGGAGTTCGAGGGCGTCGACGGGATTTGCCTTGCCATAAAGGATGAGATTGGCGAGATCGAAGTTAACGCCTTGGTTGTCCACCCCAACGTCCTGGATAGCGCGCAGCAGGGTGACGGGGGTCTCCTGCCCGGTCTCGTAACGGAGATTCTGGCCATTGCGTTTGCAGTACGCGGCCACCTCGCGAATCGCCGTCACAGTCTCCTTGTACAATTGATCGTTGGGGTTTTCCGGGATAAATCCGCAATGCGTCTGGACGGCGGGGATGCCGCATTGTTTGGCGAACTCCGAAGCCTCCTTGATGTGAAGAATGCGTGCCGCGCGCGTCTCTGGCGGAACCAGGCCGATGGTCAAGGGACCTTGGTAAAAGTCCCACACTTCTTTTCCGGGTCCGCCGACGACCAGAGAAGTCGCCTCGATGCCGTATTTCTCCAGGGCTAGCCGCAGACGCCCGACTTGCTCCGGCTCGAAATCGTCCACAAACACCTGGCACGTGGGAAGACCAAGATCGTGGACCTTTGCCATAGCGGCTTCAGGATCCTTGCCGATGCCGATGATTAAACCGAGGCGCAACGGCTTCTTGCCATCGTTGGAGGCCACGGCCAGTGTTGCGAGTCTGTGGTTGAGGCCGAACGAATGAGTGCCGGGAGTGGCACCATCCTGCACGACGGCACGTGCGGGGCCAAGGCTGCCGGCCAGAGCCGCTGCGGAAGTTTGAAGAAAGGCTCGACGGTTTTGTTTGTTCATGATGACGATCCGTGAGGACAACCTCTTCACGCGGTGAAGCTTCCGTCACCGCCTAACGAGGAATCACAGGGTCCTGCCCAGAAAGGAAAGTTATCACTAACTGTGGATTAGTGAAATCAGTTTCACGGGGCGAAAGGGGAAACTCATTTTCTGACACACGGGAAGAGTCAGCTTCCAGTGTGGACTACCCAGTGCAAACATTAGCTTGGGACGGAAACATTCCGACTATCCTCAGGGAAAAATTCCAGGCTGCGAACGCACCTAAGCGAAGATATCAGCCTGAACAGCAACCGGCCAGTTCCGCGCGACGGAAGTAAATGGAAATATAGGGGATAGATAAATCTGGCGGAGAGGGGGGGATTATACCGCTCCATTTTTCGCAACTCTCTTCGTTTCTGTCACTTCACCCGTAATACCTGCATTTTCTGTTGTTTATGGCCGAGTCGCAGCAGTCCCATTAGTCTCATCAGTGCCTCCCAGTCTCTCCAATGGACATCGAAAGTGCTTAAAAAAAGTAACATGAGTAACAAACCCGGATTCCCTTCTTCAGTTTGCTTCGACCTGAGGGGAATTCGTGACTGGAGGCTCCGCGCTTGGTTTGCGGACGATGGGCCAACTTTTTTCTGGCACAGTTCAGCAGGAGTGCAGCGGGTGAATTTGGGGAATTGTGCTAAGTTGCCGGAAACACTCGCCGAAGAGGTGGCCGAGAGGCTGAAGGCGGCGGTTTGCTAACGCGAAGAGGCCACTCCCCCATCTGAAAGAAAATTCAACTAAATCCCTTTGCCAGCCTGCAGATAGCACGATTCGCGGTCTTTTTGAGTTTGCTGATTTTGCCCTGTTTTGGACCAGTTTTAGTGACAATTTGGTGACAGTCGAGAGTTTCGACCCCTCGCGCGCACGCGGGCTTGCCGTCAACCGAGTTGTAGGCGCACATCACAGAGCCCGCTCCTGCAAGCACCGAGGCGCGAAACGCGGGTAGGTAAGTGCCTTCCAGATCGTGATTGGAAACCTGCACATCGGCGGCATGACGCGTCCGCTCCGGCCCGCTATGCACCGCAAAATGCTTCGGGGTGGAAAGGGCTTCGAGATATTTCGGGTTATCACCCTGTAATCCCGTAACAAAAGCAGCCCCCATTTGCGCGGTCAGGAATGGGTCTTCGCCGTAAGTTTCCTGGCCACGGCCCCACTGGGGATCGCGAAAAATGTTGATGTTTGGAGACCAGACCGTCAGGCCGTGAAACCAACTGCTATAACCTTTCGCGCGCAACTCTTCGTTATATTTAGCGCGAAACTCGGCGGCGACGATGCCAGCCTCGGGATGAAGCAGGTTCGGATCGAAGCTGGCTGCCATCCCGATCGCTTGCGGGAAAACCGTCGCGTATCCGGTATTCGCAACCCCGTGAAGCCCTTCGTTCCACCAGTTGTACGCAGGAATGCCAAGCCTCGGTATCGCAGGCGCTGCCTGCATCATTTGCTCAACTTTTTCTTCGAGCGTCATGCGCGAAACTAGGTCGTCGACTCTTTCGGCAATCGGCAGCGATGGATTGCGAAATGCTGCGTTCGCCAGAACAGGAGAGGAATTGTTGGGATAGGAAGCCGGCGGCTGACTCGCCATCGGCGCTTGTGCGAAGGTCAGAGTTGCGGAAAGAAAGCTCGCAAAAACAAACTCAAGTAGAAACTTCTTCACTTTGTCTCCTTTGACGTGAGGCAGTCGCCTTGTGTACCACGTTGGCGCGAGGCACACTTGTCCTGCGCATGTGTAAGTGCTCCCACATCCCGAGAGTTGCAACAGCTACTTACGCAAAAACCGACTGCAATCCCAATCGCCGCCGAGCTCCCTTCCCTCCGGATTGTCGGCGAGCACGCTAAACAATAGTAGTTGTCTGTAACAGCCATTTATAGACTATAATCGCGTCCATGAGAGACGCGATCACGTTGACGAATGCGGAGCTTAAGGAGCTAACGCGGCGAGCCCATAGCCGGACGGATCGGGCGGAAG
>Ga0187854_10002123_pt1 | contig 17630 bp, 14 predicted proteins | sample June2016WEW_6_15_FD_132445 | JGI IMG/M metagenome (GOLD analysis project Ga0187854, IMG submission 132445) | Peatland microbial communities from SPRUCE experiment site at the Marcell Experimental Forest, Minnesota, USA - June2016WEW_6_150 | ecosystem: Environmental > Terrestrial > Soil >...
ACACAACTTCGGGAGAGGGAAGGGGCAATGCCTTCATCGTGTTTCTAAAGAAGGGAAGGAATGAGGAGATTGCAGCAGTGCTAACAACTCCGGAACGCATTCAGGAACTTCAGAAGAAACTATGCCAGAAGGCCAAGCAGGATCGTGAGTTCAGGTTTTATGCCCTCTACGACAAGGTATACCGCAAAGACATCGTTGAGCACGCCTACCGCCTTGTCAAAGCCAACAAGGGCGCTCCCGGCATTGATGGGATCACCTTCGAGGCAATAGAGGAGCAAGGGGTGGAAAGGTACTTAGAGCAGATCGCGGAGGAACTGAGAAACAAAACGTACAATCCCTCACCGGTAAGGCGGGTCTACATCCCGAAACCGGATGGGGGCAAACGGCCGCTTGGTATACCCACGATAAAGGATAGGGTAGTCCAGATGGCGGTCAAGCTCGTGATCGAACCCATATTCGAGGCAGACTTTCAGGACAGTTCCTACGGCTTCAGGCCGGGAAGAGACGCCCACCAGGCAATGAACGAGGTAAGCCTGCAGCTGCGGTGCAAGAACACACAGGTCATCGATGCGGACATCTCGAAGTATTTTGACACGATTCCGCACGATAGACTGCTCAAGGCCGTGGCAAAGAGAATCGTCGACAAGAACATTCTGAGGCTCATCAAGATGTGGCTGAAGGCTCCGGTAGTAGAAGAGGAAAACGGTAAGAGGATGTTTAAAGGCAATGATAAAGGGACGCCGCAGGGAGGAGTCATTTCTCCCCTCCTTGCAAACATCTACCTTAATGCCCTCGACGTTGCCATGAAGATGACGCGGCTCGTCAGGTATGCCGACGATCTGGTGGCGCTGTGCAGATACAATGTCCATAAGATATACGGCAGAATGGCGGAAGTGTTAGAAAGCCTGGGACTCACCCTCAGCACTGAGAAGACGAGAATCGTCGATGTGACGCGTGAGGCATTTACCTTTCTCGGATTTACCGTCCGAATCGTAAAGAGTCCCCGGACTGGCAAGATGTTCCCTCTCATCGTGCCCTCAAGGAAAGCAATAGGCCGCGTCAAAAAAGAGATTAAGGACGCAACGTGCAGGAGAAACCTCGCACTGCCGAAGGAAGTAATCATCGCCAGACTCAACATGACGCTCAGGGGATGGGCAAACTATTTCTACTACATGCACTGCACCAAAGCTTTTGCCCACCTGAAGAACTACACCGAAGAAAGGGTTCGGATATACCTGAGCCGTAAGCACCGGCTCAGGGGAAGGGGGTACATCAAATACCCCAATGCGTATCTTTATGGAAGCCTCGGGCTCTACAGAATACCGACAACCGCTCCATGGACCCATGCGAAAGCCGCTGGAAGAAGATGATTGGAAAGCCGTATCGGGGAGCGCTTCAATGTGCCGAAGGCACACAAACTGAACGTACGGTTTGATGAGGGGGAGTTGGAAACCGTTAACCGTTATAGGTTCCGGTAGATGCGTGCATCAAAAGGACCAGAAGCGGCACCAGCTAAGCGCCAGCTCTCTACTCTACCTCAAGCCCTCCCACGCTTCGTAGGTGACATGGTCTTCCAGGGGTTCTCGATTGTCCGCATAAAAGCACGCCGACAATCCTCCATCTATCGTCGCCGATATTTTGTAGAACGGCCGGCGGGCGCCCGTTTCACCTGCGCTGTCGGACTCCGTTCCTCGATAGTTTCTTTCACGTTCTTTGGCACCAGAAACCGGCAGATGCCGCGAAACGATCTCTCCCCTGCGCCGCCCTTATCATAGAGACTCAAGGATAGCTCTTCCTTTGCCCTTGTCACCGCCACATAAAAAAGGCGCTGCTCTTCCTCGATCTCGGATGCGTCGTTGTCGATAGTCGACCGGCTGGACGGAAATACTCCCTCCACAAGGCCGATCAGGAAGACCCGGCCCCACTCGAGCCCCTTTGCTGAATGTACCGTTGAAAGCGTCACATACTCGGAATCATCCGGTCCTTCCTTGTCAGGGTCGACCGACACGTCCGCGAGGAATTCCTTGAGACTGTGATAGCGCTGGGCCATGCCTCGCAGCATCGTAAGCTCTTTTGCCCTGGACGCATCTTTTTTGTACCTGATCTTCATGATCGGGTCATAATGGGTAATCACCTGATCGAGCTGCTGCGCAGGAGTCAGGGAAGGCGCGGTGATCGAAAGAATGAGCGTCCTGAACGACGAGAGCACCTCCGAGTGCTTCTGACCTGTGCAAAACGGCGTAATGGCCGCATCGATCACGTGGCCGAGAGTGTCTCGCGCCGCTATCAACTCCAGAAGCCTCTCCACCGTCTTTGTGCCTATTCCGGGAAGCAAAAGCAGCACCCGGTGCCAGGCCAGCTCATCTACCGGGTTCGCGATAATCCGCAAGTAGGAGATGACGTCGCGCACGTGGGCCGTCTCGTAGAACTTGCGCCCCCCGAAGAGGCGAAACCGTATCCCCCTCTTGATAAGCTCGCTCTGGAGGGGCATGGAGGTATAGGCGGTACGGAAGAGCATCGCTATCTCCCGCATTGGCACACCCTGCGATTTGAGGCTCTGCACCTTCTGGCCGACCCAGGCTGCTTCCTCGTAGATATCGTCAAAGCGACGGAGCGCGGGTTTTTCCCCCGTAAGCCCCATACCGGAGACGAGCCTTTTCTCGAACTTGTGTTTCATGTTCGTAAGAACGGCGTTGCCGACGTCAAGTATCTGTTGCGTGCTCCGGTAGTTCTCTTCCAATTTGATCACCCGGCAGCCCGGAAACCTTTTGGGAAAATCGAGAATGTTGAGATGGTTCGCGCCCCTGAACCCGTAGATGGACTGGGCATCGTCCCCAACCGCCATGATATTGCCGTTCCTCTTTGCAAGGAGGCCGACGATGTCCGCCTGGACCCCGTTGGTATCCTGGAACTCATCGACCATGATATAGCGGTACCTGGAAGAGATCTTTTCCCTCACCTCTTCATTGTCGAGGGCAAGCTTCAAATAGATGAGGAGGTCGTCGTAGTCGAGGCTGTTGTTCCTCAGCTTGTAGTCGGTATACTCTTTTTGCACGCTTCCGATCTCGGTGGTAAAGTCGTCATAATCACTGTGCATCTTTTTGACCGCGTCGTCGATGCTCATGTTCTTGTTGACGCAGACGCTGAAAACCGTTTTCAGCTCATTTTTCTTCGGGAACTCTTTGTCCTGGTCATATCCCATTTTATTGCAGCAGCGCCTGATCGCCTCTTCCGCGTCGCCTTCGTCATATATGGTGAAGGAGCTGGAGAAACCGAAAGCTTTGCTGTAGCGCCTCAGCACCTTGCTCGCGAATGAATGAAAGGTGCCTCCTTCTATCTTTGCGCACCTGGGGTCGTTTCTGGAAGCACGCTGGATCATCTCTTGGGCGCTCCTACGGGTGAAGGTGAGAAGGAGGATCGATTCGGGGTCGATATCGGTCTGCACCAGGTAAAGGGAACGATACTCGATAACCCTTGTCTTGCCGCTGCCTGCCCCCGCAATAACAAGGACGGGCCCTTCCGTGGTCGTGGCTGCCTCGTACTGGGCTGCGTTGAGCTGTGTTCTGAGATCGCGCATGATGTCGTCTTTGCTCCTTGGCACTCTTTCCTCCGGGGGTGAACAGTTCTGCCTTGCCCGGCACCACCCGTTCCGGGCCAACGTGTTCTTTCCTCACCCTATGGTCTGAGCGAAATAAGCCTTTTCCCATTTTATGCGGCCCTTCCCCGAGGATGAAACGTTGGACGCGCGAAGCGCCTGGGAGGACACACGCTTCAACACCTTCATTATCGTCTCGATTGATTTCTCTCCATCTGATTCCACGTAGACGTGGACATGATCCGGGGCCAGCCATAGCACACTCGCATTGCCGCCAATCTGCTCACCGCAGGCGGAGAAAGCATTATCGATGAGGCGATGGGCGTCGGCAGACAGTGAAAAGACGGACTTTCTGCGGGCCACATTCCACGCAAGATGATACTTGAGGTCTACGTTCACGCTGTCCGGGTCGTTCCGGACTCCCTGTACGGCGAGCGCGTACCGGTACTTGAAGCGGTCCGAGGAGAGCAGGGCATCATCAGCGAACGTACTTGTCCAGGGCTTTTGATCATCCGGCAAGTCCTCGGCGCTCTTGATCGGTGATAGCCGCGGCCTCGACACCGGTCTGAATGCATAACAGCCGAATTTATCGCAATCCTGCACGCTTCGGGTCAGGTCGCAGAGGGTGCTTTCGTCAAACGCCAGGTCCACGCAGAAGTCACATCGGTCATGGACGGCCCCGCCGTCTCTCACGGCGCACTTCCGACACAGTTCAGGATAGGCAGTATTCCGACCCTCCTGCGAGATCGGACCTGAACCTACTCTTGGCTTCTTTGCTTTGGCCATCCGGTCTCTTCTCCTGGGGCGCCTATCTCCGGCTGGAGGATATTCTTCCGCCTTCGAGGTGTTGCTTTCTTTCCATGTAGTGCATAAATAATTCGCTATCGAGCATCCTCATTCTATTTCGTGCGTCCACAAAGCCGGCACCGATCAGTTGTGCTAATTCCGACTCCCATGCGTAGAGCGAGAACAGCCGGTAACGGGTCTTCGTGCTTGCCGTTCCGTCGTTACCCGTCTCGTGCCTCTCCGCATTTTTCCTCAGGTTCGAGAGATATTGCAGGCGGTCTTCCAAGGGAAGGGTAAAGGATCCTTCCATCAGGCCTACGTAGGGAATGAGCTCCACCGAGTCCTGTCTGGTGTCATAATCCGGATAGAGACCCTCAAGTTCGTCGAGGATTTCGGGATCGACGATATCGCGCAGTTCAATCAGATCGGGTTCATCCCAGAAGGCTTGAAGCAGGAAGCGCCGGGAGGCGGGTATGTTCCCTGCTTTGAAGTATACTTCGGAACACTTGAGAAAGAAAGCGCCGCCTACCCGCGAAGGGTTCCTCACACGCACCATCCTGATCTCCTCCACAGCCAACGCCCATTTCTCGATCTCCATGAGCAGATCGAGCACCTCTATGCCGTGTCGTTCAAAAGACTCACGCAAGGCCGGGCTCATGTGCTCCAGCCCGATTCTCCTCAAGAAAATGTGCTCTTTTATCTGTCCGATTATGACGCTTCCCCGGTAGTCCTTGGAACGGAGGTACGTTTCGAATTCTCTCCATGCCCTATAGACTTCCAAGGGATCAGCCTGATTGAGCATATCTTCATCGGGATAAGGGTCATTCCAGAAGCGGCATATGTCGAGAGCGGCGCCGATAAATGTATTGCCGGGGTCAAGGAGCTCCACTTCTCGCCAGTACTTCTCCGATTGGACGAATTCCTCGCCTGTCAGGGCTTTCATGGCCTTGTTTTTTATGATTTCAGGTGGTGCTAACAAATAGAGCTGTTCCATAGTAGCCTGCCATATCCCGTTCCTGCCGTTCCGGTGGGAACTTGAGTATTTTGCCATTATAGAACAAAGGGCATAAGGGGGTAAATAGCATTCGCGGGCACACTCAGGATAGGGACATTGCTGTCCGCTTTCTGTCCAATGATCCAGCCTTCGATGGTGTCTGTTACAGATGGTAATCTTCAAGTTTCCGTGTTCCGTTGCGATTCAACACTTGCAGGTGTACTAAATAAGGTTCTTTCCTCGGCCGGAGGAAATTTCGATGATAGGCGCCGAAATCTCGGGGTCGCCGAACCGGAGCATACTGCTGTCGTATGTGAGGATCGCGCGACCCCGAGATACAGGTGCATGGCACGAAATTAACCCGGCCGCTGTACTATATAGCCTCCGGTTTCCTGCCGATATACAGATACGTCGCCCCCCACGTCAGCTTGTGCGTCTCTATGTCGGCCATGCCCGCCTCCTGCATCAGTGCGGAGAATTGATCGGGAGAGGGGAAATTCATGATCGAATCGGCAAGGTAGTAGTATGCCCGGGGGTTGAGAGAGAATTTCCTGGCAATGCGGGGCAGCAGGCGATTGAGGTAGGTGCGGTAGATGAGGTTCGAGAACCAGCCGGGCGTAAAGGCCATCTCCAGGACCATGATCCGGCCGCCCGGGATTACCACGCGTGCCATCTCCCGGAGCGCCCGCAGCCTGTCAGGGATGTTCCTGATGCCGAAGGCAATCCCCGCAACATCAAATGAATTGCCCGGGAAGGGCAGCGAGAGCGCATCGCCCCGGAGCAACTGAATTCTTTTGGAAAGACCGGCCCTGGCTATCTTGCGCTGTCCGACGTCGAGCATCTCCTTCATAAAGTCGAGACCTACGACAGTGATCCGGGGATGGCTGAGGCCGGCCCTTATCGCAAGGTCCGCGGTTCCGGTGGCGACATCGAGAAAACGGTGGGTGGAGGTGAAAGACATCTTCTTCACGGCAACGCGACGCCAGGCCACGTCGCGGCGGAGACTCAGGAAGTGGTTGAGGAAATCGTACCGGCCGGTGACGGTGGAGAATATCTCCTTGACCATGCCGATGCGCTCAGCGTCCGTTACCTCTCTTACAGAAGGATATCTCGTTTCGATGTGCTTTTCTCCCGAGGGCTTGCCTTAGACACACCGGGGTTTCCTCACAAGAGGCCGCAAGGCCGCTCGCGCGCCGGGTGCGTGCGCTACATGAATCTCTCGAAGCGCTCCTTTTCGGCCTTGCATATCGGGCATATCCCGGGCGGCTCCGCCCTCGCGCACAGATAGCCGCATACACGGCACCGCCAGACAGGATAGGGAAGGGGTGTTTCCGGATTTAACCGCAACCCGGTATCCGTCTTCCCTGCCTGCGGTCTCCTTTCCGGGACCGGGCCTATCTTTTTCCGGCCTTCCTTGACTGCCTGGGATACATAGAGGGCACAGTAGCAGGCCCCGTATTGAGTGAGGTCGGCGTCGCGATAATCGCAGGGACAGACAATGTCGCGGTCCGCAGCAGCGTCGCCGGAGGCAAGCCTGCAAGGGCATGACTCGTAGCCGTATCTTTTCCGGTTGGTGATAAGGCCCTTGACCAGTTCGCGGGCGAAGGCTTCATCAGGGTTGAGGAAATATCCCGACGCTGTCGCCTCCGACAGGAGCCGCAGGTAGTGAAGATCTATCTCGTCCCGCCCCCCGTCTACTTTCACGGCCGCCGCAGCGCCTCCTTGATCTTCTCCTCCTGATAACCGACGATGCAGTTATTGTTCACGACAAGTGAGGGGAACGAGCAGCGGGGATTGAAAGATTTCAGCTCGTCAAGGACTTTCTCCCTGTCCGCGCCCTCGACGACATCCACGTCGACATATTCATAGGCGACGTTCATCTCTTGAAGCAGAGCTTTTGTTTTTTTGCACCAGACGCACGTGCTCAGGGTGAAGAGTTTTATCGGCCCGAAGTCGCTTCCTTCGACACGGTTCATCTGCATAGTGATGCCTCCTCTTGTACTGCGCAAAAGGACTTTATTGACGAGTATAGCACAGAAACAGGCGGATTGCAGCCGGATGGGCAGGACATGCGGGAGCGGGCCACAAAAGGTCTGTCAATTTTATGCCGATTGCGTATAATGATAGTGCATTTACTATGATGATTCCACATGGTCGTATCGTATCCGGGGGTATCCCGGTCCTGTCCGGAAAAGTCGGCACGCAGGCTGCCTGACCTCACGGGTAGTCCCGTGAGTTGGTCCTTGCACGGACCTGTGAAGTGAGACGACATGGACGATGAGAGTGATTTCTTCCTGCAGTTCAGCCTGCGCATATGTGGAAGTCTCGATATAGGAGAGGCCCTTCCCGTTTGTCTCTCTTACGTGCGCCACACCATGCCCGCGGACGAGCTTATACTTACCGTGTACGACAGGACCTCGGGCTCGCTGCAAGTGATTGCCCGCACGGACAGTGGAGGGGTCAGCACCGAGTCTCACACGATACCCATGCCCCCTCAAGTTCGGGAAGAGCTCGAACACGTGGAGAGCTATCCCCGCGTCAGGGTGCGGAAGGACATGCGGCGGGACGTTATCATAAGAGAGGTTGCGGCGCACTTCAAATGGCCTGATTCGTCCGTGATCGTCGCGCGACTGATCATCGAGCACAGCTTTATCGGCTCACTCATCATAAGGGCGGATGGATTGGGGAGGTACGGCGAAGAACACGCGAGGCTCTGGTCGACCGTGAATGAGCCCGTGGCCATCGCCCTGGTAAACAGCCTGCGATATCGCGAGCTTTTGCGGCTCAAGGATGCGCTCCTCGATGACAACCGCTATCTGCATGATGAGCTTCGAAACACTGCGGGAACGCAGATAGTGGGAACAAACTTCGGTCTCAAGGGCGTGATGGAGCAGGTGAGCAGGGTGGCCCCCCTAGGGAGCCCGGTCCTGCTGATCGGCGAGACAGGCACCGGCAAGGAGGTGATCGCAAACGCCATCCACACCCTCTCGCCCCGGAACGACGGCCCCTTTATCACGGTAAACTGCGGGGCAATTCCCGAATCCCTCGTCGACAGCGAGCTCTTCGGTCACGAGAAGGGCGCCTTTACGGGAGCGGTGATGCAGAGGAAAGGCCGGTTTGAGCGGGCCCATAAGGGCACGATCTTTCTCGACGAGGTGGGCGAGCTTCCACTCCACGCCCAGGTGAGGCTCCTGCGAGTGCTTCAGGAAAAAGAGATAGAGCGGGTGGGCAGCTCGGAGCCGACAAGAGTCGATATACGGGTTATATCAGCCACCCACAAGAACCTGGAGAAGATGATCAGCCAACGTCTCTTCAGGGAAGACCTTTACTACCGCCTGGCGGTGTACCCCATCCACATCCCGCCGCTGCGTAAACGAAGGGCGGATATTCCAGCCCTGATAGACTATTTCGTCACAAAAAAGGCAGGGGAGATCGGCCTTCGCTCCATACCCGTCGTTGCCGAAAGGGACATGGACCGGCTCGTGGCATATGATTGGCCCGGCAACGTGCGGGAAGTGGCGAATATCGTCGAACAGGCGCTCATCCAGTGCAAAGGTCCAACCCTCACCTTCGATGACCTGACGCCCCTTCAAAAGAGGACCGAGTTGTCCGAGGCAGAAGAAGACCTGATGGAGCGCCGTCTAAGGCTCCAGGAGGTGGAATACCGCCACGTCCGGCGCATCATGGAGATCACGGATGGGAGAGTGGAGGGAAAAAAAGGTGCGGCCGTGGTGCTCGGCATGAACCCGGCAACCCTCAGACACCGCTTGCAAAAACTGGGTATTCCTTTCGGCCGGCATTGGAGGAAGGAGGAAGAGGAGCGGTGATGCGGCCGGCCTTACTAGAACATGTACCGTCGCATATTCACGTTGAGCAGCAGCCCGATCCCTATGAGGGTCGATATCAGGGAAGACCCTCCATAGCTGATGAAGGGCAATGGGATACCGACGACGGGGGCAAGGTTGATGACCATAAGGATATTGACCGTAAACTGAATGAAAATAATCGACGCGATGCCGAAAGAGATGATGGAGCCGAGGGGCTCCGCGGTGCTTTGGGATATTTTCAGGCACCGGTAAATAAAGGAGATGAAGAGCAGAAAGAGGATGATCGATCCGATAAACCCCCATTCCTCCCCGAAAACCGTGAATATGAAGTCCGTGTGGTGCTCGGGAATAAAATGAAGCTTGTGCTGGGTGCCGTTCAAATAGCCTTTGCCGAAAAGCCCTCCTGAACCGATGGCGATTTTTGCCTGTATCGCATGGTAACCGTACCCTGCAGGGTCGAGGTCCGGGTTGACAAGGCTGAGGATGCGCATTTTCTGGTAAGGCTTCATCAGAAACGTCCAGAGCACGGGGACCGAGGAAAGACCGACAAACCCGAGGAACAAGTGTGTCGGCTTGGTAAGGCCCACGAACCAGAGGATAGAAAAGCAGGAGAGGAGAATTACCACAGCCGTCCCCAGGTCGGGCTGCTTCAGGATAAGGATGCAGGGGACGAAAATGTAGAGCAGGGGCACGAGAATGTCTTTCATATTCAATGGCTCGTTCTCTTTCTTTCTCTGGTAGAGCATGTTTGCGAGCATGAGCACCATGACGGGCTTCATCAACTCTGAAGGCTGGAAGGCAATTCCGGCGATAGTGAGCCATCTCTTCGCGCCGCCCGCTATTGTGCCGATGATCAGGACAAAGATGATGAAGAAAAGGGTGGCCCCATAAAAGTGCCTGGCGTAGCTGGCAATGAGGCGGTAATCATAGGAGAGGACGAGAAAGAGAGCCGCAATCCCCACGCAAAGCGCCACCATCTGTTTCAAGAGGAGGCTGTAAGGGCCGCTCTCTATCGACCTTGTCGCGCTAACAAGGTTCATCAAGCCGATGGCCAGGAGGGCCAGGCCGTTGAGGATCAGGTACCAGTCGAGGTGATAGAGCCGTCTTTTGTCAATGTGCATCCAGAGCCGCCGATTTTATTTCTTTAGTAGGTTCGTTGAACATGGTCTGCGCTACCGCCTTCGCGATGGGCGCTGCTGCGGAAGCCCCGTGGATCCCGTGCTCTACGAGTATGCCCATCGCCACCGATGGCGCGTCACTGGGCGCAAAGGCGATAAACAACGCGTGGTCGGCCCCTCCCGTGCCTGATTGCGCGGACCCCGTCTTTCCGCTTATGCTCACGTTTTCCAGGCGGGCATTGCTGTATGCGGTGCCCCCCGGCTCGTTCACCACGCCCTTCATCGCTTCCTTGACCAGAGCGATGTTATGCTTGTTGAGCTTCACGTCGGCGCTCATCGCCGGCTCGAACCTTATGATGACTTTCCCCTCCGGAGAGACTATTCTATTGACTATCCGTGGCTTGAACGTGACGCCCTCATTGCCCACGAAGGAGGCGAGCTGCATGAGCCCGATCGGGGTAAGCCAGACGGCGCCCTGGCCGATGGCGACCGAGACTGTCTCGCCCTCATACCATTTCTCACCGAAGGTCCGTTTTTTCCACTCGGTCGACGGGACAAGCCCACTCTTCTCGCCGGGCAGGTCCACACCGGTGGGCTTGGTGATGCCGATGAGCCCGGCCATTTCATGGATGGCGTCCACCCCCGCCTTCAGGCCCGTGTTGTAGAAAAAGACGTCGCACGACTGGACGATGCCCTTATGAAGCGAAACCGAGCCGTGCCCCCTCTTCTGCCAGCACTTGAACACACGTCCGCCGAAGGAGAAGTGCCCCGGGCAGCCGAAGGTCGTATTCTCGTTGATGGCGCCCTTCTCCAGCGCCGCGAGCGCCACGAGAGGCTTGAAGGTCGATCCGGGTGGAAACCTCCCCTGGGTGACCCTGTTCTCAAGCGGGTGGGACGGATCGGTGGAAATGGTTTTCCAGTACTCCCGGGACCCCGAGGTGAGCTGGTTGGGATCGAAAGCAGGGTGGCTGACGAGGGCGAGGACACCGCCGGTCCTCGGGTCGGCTATGACGGCGCCCCCCTTCTTTCCTTCCAGGGCTTGCTCGACCGTTGTCTGCACCTCCATGTCAATATTCAGATAGAGGCTGTTGCCCGAAACGGGTTCTTTCGTGTCGAGAACCCTCACCTCCTTGCCGGACGCGTCCACCTCTACCCTTTTTTCCCCGTCGACGCCCCTGAGATACTTTTCATACATCCGTTCGAGGCCGAACTTGCCTATGGTATCGCCCATGGAATAGTTCTTGTAACCGGGTGTCTTCAACTCCTCGCTGCCGACTTCCGAGACGTAGCCGAGCACATGGGAAAGCATCGTGTTGTAGGGGTAGTTGCGCTTAGGCTCGATCTGTATGGCGACCCCCGGCAGATAAAACTTGTTGGCTTCCGCGCGGGCGACCCGGTCCATGGACATATCCGACTCTATCTTCACGAGGAAGGATGGGGGGAAATCTCTCGCATCCTTCAGCTTTTCGATAATCTCTTCCCGGTCGATGCCGAGGATCTCCACAAGGCCGTCGACGGTCTGGCTGAAGTCCTTGATGTCTTCCGGGATAAGATAAAGGTTGAAGGAGGGGCGTGTGTTCGCCAGTATCTTTCCCGTCTTGTCGAAGATGGTGCCCCGCGGCGCCAGGATTTTCTTGATGCGCACCCGGTTTTGCTCGGAGAGTCTTTTCATCTCTTCGCCCCTCAATATCTGAAGGTCAAAAAGGCGCATGAAAAGGACGATCATGGTGAGAATAAGTATCCATTCGCACCATTTGTACTTTTTCTCGCGGGCTGTGGACTCCGGCTGACGCACCTGCATTATACCCTGCTCATATAGCGGATTTTGAGTTGTTCGAAGAAGCGGAACATAAAAAGCGATACAAAGGCTGTCATAATTGCGTCGGGGATTGAAAAAATCAGGACATTAGAAATGTTCTTCGTCTCTCCCTTGGAGAGGAGGGAGAGGGCCAGAAAAATGAAAGACTCTGCGAGGGCCGAAACGGCGCACACAAGGGAAAAGGTATATCTCGATTCGATATACAGCCTGTTCTTGAGAAAGATGCAGCAGAGAAGGAGGGCGACGTTGGTAAAAACCAGGGCGCCTGCGGGGCTGTTGGAAAGGACTTCCTGAGTGAAGCCGAAGAGGACCGCCGCCAGCAGGCCCTCGGCAGGCGAAAGGAAAAAGGTGCCGTAGATGATGAAAGGCACCCCGAGATCGGGCTTCGCAAGCTCCAGAGGCAAAGAGGAGGAGAGGGAGGATTCGAAGATCATCAGGAAGACGCCGAAGGCGAGGCATGCAGCTTTTCGTATCATTTTTTGACAACCAGGACTTCGTCGAGCTTCTTGAAATTGTTGAAAGGCATGACGTCAATGTCCGAGAAGAGTCCGGCCTTGTTCTTGTTTACATTTATGACAATGCCGACGGCGAGGCCTTTCGGGAATATCGCGTCCTTGCCCGAGGTGATCAGCTTATCTCCCACCTCTACCTCATCGTTTTTCGTCACATACTTGAGCTTGAGCGTCGTCCGGCCCGTGCCCTCCGCGATCCCTCTGGCATTCTTGCCTGACACGTAGACGTCAACCGCTGAATTCGTATCGTTGACAACCATCACCTTAGTATGCCAGTTATGTACCTCCACCGCCTGTCCCACGATGCCCGAGGGCGTGATTACGGGCATTTTCTGTTTTATGCCGGCGTAGCGCCCCTTATCTATGATCACGCACTTGAACCAGTTCATCACATCTTCGCCGACGATACGGGCCGCGATCAGCTCATTCGGCTGCTCCTCGACCAGATGCAGCAGACCTTTTAACCTTTCATTCTCCTTCTCCAGCTCCGGGATCTTCTGGGCTTCCAGTTCCAGCGTCTCGACCTTCTTCTTCAGCTCTTCGTTCCTTTTCTTCACGTCGATCAGGTCGACGTAATTTTCGATCACGTAGCTGACGGAATGTGCGGGGGTTTTCAAGATTTGCAGCACGGGTCCGACGCCGTCGGCGAGATAGAATTTTGCCTTGCCGTATCCTTTTTGAAAGACAGCTATGTTGGTGAAGAGCAGGAAAGAGAGCACGAGTAGCAGGATAGCCGCTATGATGACGAAAGTACTTTTCAACGCTGCTCTCTATATTTGGGACGCCGGGAGGCGCACTGCCCGGCCGCTCCCTCGCGCCGCCCGCGAATCCATACCTTGTTCTCAATGGCGTTGGTCGGTCGCGCAGTAGCCGCTAAAACGATGCCGGGCATATTATCCCCGGCCCGTGGGGCCTCAATCCCAAAAAGAGGAAGGCACACTCCGGCGCCTAAAACTTCGCCGCTATTTCTTTAAGAAGTTTCATCTCATCCAGGACCCTGCCGGCGCCTTCCACCACTGCCGTAAGAGGGTTATCAGCCACGATGACGGGGAGTCTTGTCACCTCCTTGATGAGGAGGTCCAGGTTTCTCAGCAAGGCGCCGCCGCCCGAGAGGACGATGCCCTTGTCCACGATGTCCGCTGCCAGCTCCGGTGGTGTCCTTTCGAGGGCGAGCCTGACCGAGTCGACTATTGCGTTGACCGGCTCGGCAATAGCTTCCCGGATGTCCTTGGAGGAGATTTCGAGCGTTTTGGGGATGCCCCCCACGAGATCCCGGCCCTTTATCTCCATGGCGATCTCCTGCTCGTTCTCCACGGGATAGGCCGAGCCTATGGTAATCTTGACAAGCTCCGCCGTGCGCTCCCCTATGAGCAGGTTATACTTCCTCTTGATGTACTGGATGATCGCTTCGTCGATCCTGTCCCCGGCGATCCTGACGGAGTTGCAGTAGACGATGCCCGAAAGGCTGATAACGGCCACCTCTGTCGTACCCCCGCCTATGTCGACGATCATGTTGCCGCTCGGCTCCGTAATGGGGAGTCCCACCCCGATGGCCGCCGCCATCGGTTCTTCTATGAGGTATACCTCACGCGCTCCGGCCGACTCCGCCGATTCTTTGACCGCCCGCTTTTCAACGGGGGTGATGCCTGAGGGAATCGATATCACGATCTTCGGACGGGCGTATGATTTTTTATTGTGTATCTTCTGGATGAAATACTTGAGCATGGCTTCGGTCACCTCGAAGTCCGCGATGACCCCGTCTTTCAAAGGCCTTATGGCGACGATGCTTCCCGGTGTCTTACCGAGCATCCTTTTTGCCTCTTCCCCGACGGCTATAACCCTTTTCGTGCCCCGCTGGTCCTGATGGACAGCGACGACGGAAGGCTCATTGGTGACGATTCCTTTCCCCTTCAGATAGACAAGTGTATTTGCCGTCCCGAGGTCGATAGCGAGGTCCTTCGAAATGAAACCGAATAGCGCATCAAGAAACATTTTATATGGCTCTCCCCTCGATAATTAAGCCTATTGAAAAGTAAGAGCTAATATACTATTTTAAAGTATCAAAATCAAGCAGCAGAAAAGTATGGAGAAGCGATGTTAAGATTTATGCGGAAGCACGCGAGCAGGTGGTTGCTAGGGGTTATCTGCGCCGTTATTGCCGTCGTCTTTGTGTTTACCTTCGGGTTCAAACAAGGCGGGCTTGAAAAGACCGTTGCCCAGGTAGGCCCCTACAGGATATCGGCCGCCGAGTACTATCAGACCCATAGCAAGATGGAGAAGTTTTACAGGAACCTGTACGGGGACAAGTTCGACGAGGAGGCGGGAAGCCAGCAGAAGCTGAAAGAGATGGTGATGAGCCAGCTTCTGGACAAGTACCTGTTCCTGAAAAAGGCGGCGGATATGGGGGTGAAGATCTCCGGCAAGGAATTTGGCGAATTCCTGTCAGGGATCGAGGTTTTCAAGAGAAACGGCGCATTCGACCAGCACTCGTACGAGGAGTTCCTGAAGAGGAACAATATGGACCCGAAGACGTTTGAAGAGGAGCAAAAGCAGGCCATGCTCATCGAAAAGACGCTAAGGATCATCCTCGATAACGGCGTCCAGGTGGACGACAAGGCCGCCTACGCGGCTTATCTCAAGGAGAGAGGTCAGGTCAAGCTGTCTGTGGCGGTCTTTGACCCCGCCGATTACAGGGACAGGGTGAGCATAGACGGGAAAGAGCTGGAGAGTCTCTACGAAAAGGAGAAAGGCAGCCAGCGGTCGGAGAACATGTACCATCTGAAGTATATGCTGATTGACGAAAAGAGCGGCGTGAGGGATGACCAGGCGTACATGGAGCTTTTGAAGTCGAGAGACATGGCGGCCTACGGCAAGTCAAAGGAGATTGAGGTGGTGGACCTGGGCATGACAAAAGAGAGCGATCTCTTTGGCCGGTTCGCCAGGCTCCGGCCGAAGGAATGGCTGAGGGGCCTGGGCAAGGGAGAGATTTCCCTTCCCACGAGGGACGGGGGCAAGTCCTACATTTTTCAGATGGTCGATCGGGAGGAGGGGAAGCCGCTTGACAAGAGCGAGGCGCTCAAAGCCATCAAAGCCCGTGTGACCGGTGAAAAGGCCAGGGTCATGGCCCGGCTCACGGCAGAAGACGCAATAAAGGGAGGCGCGAAATTCGTCAAAGAGACGGGTTTTCTTCCGAAGAACAGCCCGGTCATTCCGGGGATCGGTCAGATACCGAGAGACGGTGCGGGCATATTTACCCTGCCCAAGGGAAAGACCTATGACAAGCCCGTAGAGATCGGCGGCTCGTACTATGTCTTTGCCTGTCTCGACGAGAAGCAGCCGGATAAGGACCAGTGGGAGAAGGAGCGGGAGACCTACAAACGGGTCTTCGAGGCGACGGCGCGGGATGCCTACCTGGTCTCCTTCAAAGAGCACCTGAAGAAGTTGGTGAAGGTTAAGGTATACTGGAACGAGATCTAAGGGCGGCCGGGCGCTTTTTGCGCCTGGCTTTGTCATCGTATCCGGCCCGCATCCTCATGTACGGAAAAGTACACTGCGGTGCGGGCCGGATACGATTTCGCGCCATGCATCAAAAATCGCTCCGGCCGCTATACCGGCGGGGTAGAAGCAATGGTAATGGATTACTAGGAAGTCGCAAGGTTTTTATGGTTAGCCTCGGTATTCATACGGTGTATGCGGGTCCGCCTATTTTAAGCGGCAAGTATGAGGATGCAGATTTGGTGGCGCGCAAGGTTCGAGGCGCGGAGGCGTACCCTTTCGTACGTCGCAGCGTCGCGGACCGCCGCGCAACGCCTGTCCTTTCACGTTTCCGGTTCATCCTTTTTATGAAGGGGGTGGCTCCGACGGCTCCGCCGGTGGAGGGGGGCGACGCAAGCCCCCAACGGTTGTTGCGCCTCAGACGCCGCCGCTCCCCCCCAACATGATTATTCTTGGCGTCGATACCTCTTGTGACGACACGTCGGTGGCGGTGCTGGACGGCACACGGGTGCTGTCGAATGTCGTGTCGAGCCAGGTGGACCTTCATGCCCTCTTCGGCGGGGTGGTGCCCGAGATTGCGTCCAGGAAGCATGTGGAGTTGATCGACGGGATATACCGGCAGGCCCTCACGGAAGCGGGTGCATCCCTCGCGGATGTGGACGTGCTTGCGGTGACGCAGGGACCCGGCCTCATCGGGTCGCTGCTCGCGGGGCTCTGCTTTGTGAAAGGGCTCGCCCTGTCCACGGGAAAACCGCTGGTCGGTGTCAACCACGTGGAGGCTCATGCCATGAGCATCTTTCTCGAGCAGCAGGTAGAGTTTCCCTTTGTCTCCCTGATCGTGTCGGGGGGGCACAGCGTGCTCCTCCTCTTTTCGGAGCCCTGTCGGTTCCGCATGCTCGGCAGTACCAGGGACGACGCAGCGGGCGAGGCCTTTGACAAGGTTGCCAAGTACCTGGACCTGGGTTATCCCGGAGGCCGGGTCGTAGAGGAGCTTAGCCGGGCGGGGAGGGCGGATTCCGTCCCCTTGCCACGGCCGATGATGGACGAAAATAACTTTGATTTCTCGTTTAGCGGGTTGAAAACATCCTTTATAAATTACGTGAAGAAGTCTGGCATAAGTAAAAGCAATTGCTGTGATATACTCGCATCGTTCCAGGAAGCAGCGTGTGACGTTCTCACGGCAAAGACAGTGAGGGCGGCCCGAGGCCAGGGGGTAAAGCGGGTGGTTGTGGGCGGAGGGGTTGCGAGCAATAACAGGTTGAGAGACATGCTTGTCCGACGTTGTGCGGCCGAAGACATTTCCGTTTTCTTCCCGTCGCCGGGATTCTGTACCGACAACGGTGCCATGGTTGCAGCGACTGCGTACTTTTACGCCGACAGGGGTCTTTTTTCGGGCCTGGACATGAGGGCCTTCTCCCGTATGAGATGGAGCCGCGACCGGTGCTGAAAAAGAGCCTGGGCCAGCATCTGCTCAAAGACAAAAA
>Ga0187854_10002151_pt1 | contig 17448 bp, 17 predicted proteins | sample June2016WEW_6_15_FD_132445 | JGI IMG/M metagenome (GOLD analysis project Ga0187854, IMG submission 132445) | Peatland microbial communities from SPRUCE experiment site at the Marcell Experimental Forest, Minnesota, USA - June2016WEW_6_150 | ecosystem: Environmental > Terrestrial > Soil >...
CCAGGGAATGAATTCCGTCGGGGCCCTTAACGAAATGGCTTGCTACATACCTCCCGGACCGATGATGGGGCGGTGCTACCATCTTGACGGGCGAAACGTAGTGAATATCCGTCGAGCGGACGGCCTAGACTATGCCTAAACTCTTACTTACGGGCGCGACTAGCTTTATCGGCAGAAGATTTCTCGAGGACGTTCTCGAGGGTACCGATTGGGAGGTCTATTCAATCGAACGGCAATACCAACCTGACCTGCCCCGGGTGCTTCGCTTCTACCACGATCTGCGAGCTGAGGTACCAACACAGCTCGTCGAACGAGTTAAGGATGCCGATTACCTAGTTCACCTAGCGGCGGACGTGTCCGGCATCAAGTCCCTAGCAGACCCGGTGTTGACGGTTACCACAAATGTGGTAGGGACCTACCACACCCTGGAATTGGCCCGAAAGTTAGAGCTGAAAAAGTTTGTCTACGTGTCAAGCGGGGAGGCAGTGGGGGCGGCTCCTTTTCCGACGTGTCTGGTTGAAGATGCCTCGTTGCGGCCGTCAAATCCCTACGCAGCTAGCAAGGCGGCTGCCGAAGCCCTAGTGAACAGCTACCGAGTTTCATTTGGATTGCCGGCCGTCACCGTGCGAATGATGAACATCTTTGGGCCGGGGCAGCAGTTAACACGCTTCGTGCCGATGGCAGTTAAGAACTTGCTTGAGAAGCAGATAATTAAGTGCCACGTTGGCCCAGACGGGCGGTGTGGTTCACGAAACTGGCTGCACGTTGGTCACTTCTCACAAGCATTATTGAACCTAGTTGGTGTTAAGCCTGGAATCTATCACGTGATCGGACCGGAACGTAGCAATCTAGACATCATCTTAGGGTTGGCTAAAGCTTTGGATGTGTCGTTTTGCGTCAAGAACGTGGTTCCTGGCCCGTCACATGACCTGCGGTACGCTTTAAAGGATACGAAGTTGGGCTTAGACTTTAGCGCTGATTTTGACGAGACTCTAGCGGCTACCGCGCAGTGGTACGACGTCCACCGGGAGGCGCTCGTATGAGCCGCTTTCTGGTTACCGGCGCCGCGGGTTTTGCCGGGTCGCACATCGTAGAAGAATTACTGCGTCAGGATCACGAGGTCCTAGGTTTGGACTGTCTAACTTATGCCGGCCCGTTAGTGAACTTAGCCAATCTAACGGGGTTGCGGTTCAAGTTTGTCTACCATGATTTTACGCAATCGTTGCCCGACCTTGGCCCGGTAGACTACGTGATCCACAACGGGGCAGCGAGTCACGTGCTGCGGTCGCTACAGGATCCGGAGACGTTCGTGCGATCGAACGTGTTGGGCACTTTGAACGTATTGGAGTGGGCCCGAAAATATCCGGTTAAAAAGTTTGTCTACGTGTCGACGGACGAGGTTTTTGGGCCGGCGGGCAACGAGCCGTACCACGAGGGTGATCGGCTGCGGCCGACGAACCCTTACTCAGCCAGCAAGGCCGGCGGAGAGTTTTTAGTTCGTAGTTACTTTCGGTCCTTTGGCATACCGGCGCTGATTACCCGGACGATAAATATGTACGGCGAGCGTCAACATCTTGAGAAGTTTGTGCCTTTAGTCGTCGGTCGATTACTACGGGGTGAGACGGTCGACATCCACGCGGAAAGCGGCAAGGTAGGTTCGCGTAACTGGGCTTACGTGGGCGAGCAAGCGCGCGCTTTGATTTACTTAGCCGAGCACGGCGAACCGGGCACCTACCACGTGGCCGAGGGCGTCAAGAAGACCAACCTGGAGATGGCGCAGCTGGTAGCTGACATCTTGGGGGCCAAGTTTAACTACCGGTTAGTTGAATATGCCTGGCCGGGACATGATTTTAGCTACAGCTTAAGCGTGAAGGGCACGCCGGAGCACGTTCATTGGCAGATGAAGGAGAGTTTCGAAGAGTTGCTTCGCAAGACGGTGTGGTGGTACCGGGAGCAGTTGTCATGAAGATCGTTTTTCTGGGCAACTTTTCGGTTCCTTTTTCCACGGAGTCACACCACCGTTGTACCTGGGAGAAATTAGGGCACCAGGTGGTGGCACTGCAGGAGAACCGGGCGACTACGGATGAGGTAGTTAACGCGTGCCACGGTGCTCAGCTTTGCCAGCTAACCCACACCCACGGGTGGTCAACCCCGGGATCGTTCTCCTGTGAAGAGATGATGCGCCGGATTAAGGACCTGGGCGTCCCCACGATGTCCTACCACTTGGACTACTACCACGGGCTGAGCACCTGGGACAAGCGAGCGGACCGGGTAGGACAGGCCTGGGACTGGAAGACGGACTACTGGTTCTCGACGGACGGGGCTCACGACGATTGGTTCAAGGACCGTGGTGTTAACCATCATTGGCTACCGCCCGGGGTGGTTGAGTACGGGGTTTACGAAGGAACGCCACAACCCGGGCTAGTGGTTGACGTGGGTTTCGCCGGCAGCACAAGCTACCATCCAGAATACCCTTTTCGGGGTATAATGGTAGCGACTCTTCAGAAGCACTACGGACCGCGATTCCGGCTCTTTCAGGGCTACCGTGAGCAGAGTCTTAACAACTTGTACGCTTCGGTGAAGATCCTTGTAGGGGATCACGTGTTCGCGGGGGTGCCAAAATACTGGTCAGATCGACTCCCAGAGACGTGCGGACGTGGCGGGTTTATCCTCTACCCGAAGACCGAAGGGTTGTGCATCCCCACTGCTACCTACGCACCACAGAACGTAGACGATTTGATCGCGAAGATTGACTACTACCTAGCCCACGAGGCCGAGCGCGAAGAGATTCGGAAGCGCTGCTTTGAGTACGTTAAGGCCCACGATACCTATACTCATCGGTTGCAAGAGGTTCTTCAGGTGATGGAACTTGCATGAAAATTTCGATTTGTATACCGGTGATGGGGATTTCTAGTGCTAAGGTGCTGTGTAGCGCGCTGCACTCGATCCTCTTGCAAGAGTACAATGACGTGGAGCTCATACTGCAGGACGGTGATCCGGAGCGTTCGATCGTAAGTGACTCACACGTTGATCTGCTTCTTAGCTTGTTTGACTTTAAGTACGCGGTGGGGCGTGATGGAGGTATCTTCGACGCAGTTAATAAATGCCTTCAACAATCGACCGGCAACATCCTGTACTTCATGTGTTCCGATGATCTCTTGTGCCCCGGGGCTTTAACGGCAGTGAATGCGGCTTTTGAGGCAGAGCGCTTCGGTGGTCCTTATTGGTTATATGGCCAGACGGTTTCGGCCGACGTTACCGGTAAGACGTTGGGAGTTGACGGTGCGCCGACGACCTACGAGCAGCTTCTAGAGCGTAATTGCATCGGAGAGCCCGCGGTGTTTTGGAACCGGCAGCTGATGGAGCTAGCGGGAAAGTTTGACCTGCGGTATCGTCACGCAGCGGACTACGAGTTGTGGTTGCGATTTTGGGAACGGCGCGAACCGCTGTTCTTGGAGCAAACGTTGGGAATATTTCGGCACCACGCGGATCAGCATTCTAAAGTGAACGCTGCCGCGCTCGAAGTTGAAGCTAAGAAGATCTCAACGCGGCACCAAAATTTTAGCGGTTTGATTGCCCGGGCGCACAACGTTCTCGCGCTACGACGATCTTATCCTGACGGAATTCCGGAGAGTGGGAACTAAACTATGTCGAACACAACCATCAAGATTCAGGACACGCTCAACTGGGTTGCGGCCTTCGTTCAGCAGCGGCCGACGACCGGGGTGGCTGGCATCCCAAACGAACCGGGCCTGACCGCGGCCAACAAGGTGATGCAGTCGATCCTCGCGCCGCCGTTCAAGTGGAGCTGGAATCGCAAGGAAGATTCGACCCTCACCTGCACGGCGGGAACTACCGACTACGCCGTATCTTTAAGCGATTGGGGATTTCTGGAAAAAGCTTACGGAACCTTAGCTTCTAACGACCCGCCGGTGTTCGAGATTGAAGTAGCCCAAGTACTGTCAAAGGAGTCGAAGGAGAACCGGCCGCAAAAGATCGCACCGATCACCGACGACAACAACGGTACGATCACCTTTCGATTGCTGCCGGCACCGGATAAGGCCTATGTGATCACCCTGGAGTACCAGAAGGCTGCCATCCTAGCTAGTTCGGTGGGCGCCACTTGGGCACCAATTCCCGACCGGTACGCTTTTCTCTACGAGGCGGGACTGCTAGCCTACATGCAAGGAATTTATTCAGCCCAGCTCTACATGGCCAACATGCAGATCTTTTTCCGCCAGTTGGTAGGAGCGGCCGAAGGATTGACTGCCACGGAGAAGGCTATCTTCCTGGAGGATCAGCTCCGGATCCTTCGGACCCAGTCGAACTCGGCGATGGACGCCGCCCAAGGGAAGCAGGTGAGGTTATAACATGCCTAGTACAACAGGATCTACGCTTACAGCACAAAAGTTGGTTGACTACGCTCGAACGTTCCCGTGGACCACGCCGGTGGTCGGACTCGCCGGTTACGCGGATCAGCCGGCCGTGTCCTTTCTCGACGAGGTGGTGAAGAAGATCCTCGCTAAGACTAACCCCTGGAAATTTAACGCGGCGAAGTTCCCGGTCATTGAAACTTCTCCCTACCAGCAAGATTACCCAACATCGATCAGCCAGAATAACTTAGGCTGGTTGCAGGCAGCAATAATCGCGGACATCAACAACACAGCTGTCCCGACGCCAATCCTGCCGATCAACACAGTGAACAGCTTGCTGCCGACGATGATTCCCGGCCGGCCACAGAAGGTCTCGTGGATTCCCAACGCTATTGCACAGACGGGAGTTTGGGGCCGCGGCCAACCGGCCGATCCCGGGCCGACTACAGCTTACACCAACCCGCTTGTCCTCCAGGGTGGCGGACCGACACTCAACAAACTGACGGCTATCACGGATCCGAACGGTAACATCCTCGTTGTGACGACTTACGGGATCACGGGTGCTACGGCGCCCACTTGGCCGGCGGCGAATGCTGCCGCTGGTACGACGGTGCTCGACGGTACGGTCACCTGGACGGTGGTGGACCCGAACGGGGTCGCACTGCGCGTGGATTTCTTGGCTACCTACCAGTCGGTGGTGTGGGAGCTGCGGGTACTTTATCAACAGAAGCCACCGAACATCACTACGTTGACCCAGACGATCACGCCGATCCCGGATGACCTCAACTACTTGGTGAAGCAGGGCTTCTTGGCCTACTGTACCAAGCAAACTGACCGGGCTAAGTTTCCAGCAGAGTTTGCCCAGTGGATGGAAGACATTCAGATGGCGATGGGCGCGTCCGACCGTGAGTACCAAGAGTTCGGTTTCTACCCGTCGGCGCCGATCACCGGTGGTTCGGGTGAGGGTGGTGGAGTTGGAACTTGGGGGTACCCAGGGTGGCCGTCGTGGCAATAAAAATTACCTGTATTTATTGCCTCTATGATCCGCGTGATCCTCAACAAATTCCTATGTATGTAGGAAAGGGCTTGGCTAATCGGGCCCAGTCGCATTGGAAGTATTTCTTGCATACCGGAAAAACTGTAAATCCGCTTCTTTATACCTGGTTTGAGCAACTTAAGTTAGAGGGTGTTGAACCTCATTGGAAATTTCTTGAAAAAGAAGTACTAATGAATAGATGGCAAGAAGCTGAAAAACTTTGGATTGGTTTATCTCGTGTGGTTAATCCTAAGTTATGTAATGTATCTTCTGGTGGAAATGCTTTTCATATTTCACATATTAGAGCCGTTGAACTGGGAAAAAAGTATGGAATGCTGGGCGGATGTCGTACTCATGAGCATGCGGTAAAAATGGGACAAATAGGTGGTAATCGTTCGAAAGAGTTATACCCTGAAATGGCGCGTCAATGTGGACTTAATCTAAATTCTCTCGCAGCGTTGGCAAAATCTCGCACACCTGAGCATCAAAAAGAAGCTAGCGACAAAGGTGGATGGGCACTTATGCATAAAAATAATCCGGGAAAAGCACGTGAGTTAGGACTTAAATATGGTCATCTTAGCCAAGAGTCAGGAAGACATACTCGTTGGCACGTTGCCCGTCATCAATTCAATCCCGACTGTTCTCTGTGCCAGGCTAAGTTAAATCTTAAGCTAGATTTTTTCAGCGCCGAGGAGCAGCAGTAATGCTCTCTGTCGTAATTACAAGTTGCCACGACGACAAAGCTTGCTACTTAACGGCCTTCGCCGTCGCCTGCCAGCTCGAACAACTAGCGGCGCCGCACGAGATCATCATCGTAGCCGACGGCGGGACGGAAGTTAAGTGGGAAAATCAAGGCTTTCGCTGCCTCCGCGGTAACTTCGGCTCACCGCAGGCTTCACGCGACGCGGGCATTCGGGTAGCGCGCTACGCTGACGTTCTCGTCCTGGAGTCGCACGTGGTGGTTGACGACGTACCGAAACTTTTATTGGAGCACCAGTACCTACGCGCAGCCCTAACCTTCTGTTCACGTCGGGCCGAAGGCCCGGAGATGTTCGACGTCTACGGAGCGACCACGGACTGGGATGGAAGTCTCTGGTACAAGCGGCTGCTGTATGAACCTTGTAGCGATAAGCCGTACCGGGTGAGCCAGTTCGGCAACTCGTGTTTCATCGTGAACCGGGAGTGGTACCTGAGTTCGGGCGGGTATACCAACCTGATGACCGGTTGGGGTGGTGAAGAACCGTTCTTGTGTCTGAAAGCTTGGATGACGGGCCGTGAGTGTTGGCTGGTGCCAACCGTCGCGCACTACCACTACCTCTCACCTGGGGCGCACGGTGGCGAGATCTTAGGCCAGAGTGAGAGTTACAAGCGAAACTTTCAGATTCTTGGTTACGTTATGGACGGTCGACCGATGCCGAACGTGACGCCGGAAATTAAAGCCGAGCGGCAAAAAATGTTGGATGGACGTTTTGCCGGAAGCACTGAGCGGTTACGGGCGTACTTTCAACGAGAGGGAGTGGTGAGCTAACATGGCGCTGATAACGATCTCGGGGTACCTGAAGGACAACCAAGGTAACCCGCTAGCTTCGACTGACGTGACGTTTGACCTAGTGAACTACGCCCCGAACCTGCCAACTGTGTCGGGCACCAACGTCCTCGTGCCGATTTCCACTACTTTGACTACTGACGCTACCGGTTTGTTCAGTGGGTCGATTCAGGGCAACGACACGATCTCACCCGCCTCGACGCTGTACCAGGTTTCGTTTGGTTCCAAAGCGATGGCTATCTACAGTTTGATCGGAGCGGGGCCGATCGACCTTGACAGTTATCCGCCGGTCTCGGTGATCCCGGTTCCCGCCGGTCCGGTTCCGACAAGCATCCTCACGGGCAACAACATCTTCAGTGGGACGAATGCGTTTACTAATAACGATAGTCATAGTGGAACAGAGACCTTTACCGGAAACGTAGTTAAGTCTTCTTCCGGGTTGTTTACTCCAGGGTCTATGCACCTTTACTTGGAATCGTTAATAAATAGTGCCGATCCTTTGACGGAATATCAGTTCTATTCAGGCGCGGCTTGGCAAACTGAAGCTATCACCGGGGCAATTATCGTTCCAAACGGCGCGAGTACGTTTATCCAAGGGGTGGGAGTGCAAGGTTACGCGAACAATTTATCTTCTACTGCTCCGGCAATCGGCGTGCAAGGAATGGCACGTTCTGCTGTGAATGGCGCGTCGGTTCACGGAGGAATTTTTATTGGTTCTGACGGGGGCGCGGGCTTTCCGAATAATAACTATTTTGGCGCTGAAACTTACGTCTTAGCTACTAACACTACCTCAGCTCCAGTAGCACACATAGTTGGCGGTGCTTTTACCGCTCAACCGACGACGGCTATCGGCATTTACATTTCTCAACCAGCTGCTAATTCTGGTGGCCCCTATCATTGGACAAAAGGACTTCGTTTTGATGTTGGCGCCACGTTAGCTCCCACGATTGCTAATTTTTCAGCCGGTAAAGCTGGAATAGAGTTTAATCCTATTGCTTCTGGGCCAAGTCAACCGTCCCAGGGGATTTGTTTTCTTTCTAACTTTTCTGACAGTACTGGAAATTTAGCGTGTATTGGAGAGTTAGCAACCGGAAACGTAGACATTTCGACAAGCAGAGCGAATACGGGACTTTCAATCAACGGGGGAACGGGTTTAGTAACTTCAAATCAAACAGGTACGGGCGACATTGTTCTAGCATATAATCCTACTCTTACCATTCCTGTTTTGGGCGTAGCAACCGGAACGTCATTGAATATTGTTGAAGGTTCTTCTGCAGAGGTTCCTTCTGTTGTTGCCCCTAATTTTACAATTATTGGTAGTAATGACGGGATGGGCGGAAGCGGCACGGCTAAAATTTATGCTGTTATCGGAGCAACTCACATCGGTTCAGACACCGAGGGTGATAAGGCTTACGCTGGATGGTTCAAGGCTGCTGCTTCAAATACTACTAGTGCTGAAATTGCTATCCACGCAGAAACGGCTGACGCAGCGGGAGTAGCAGGAGAGTTCACCAAAGGTGGAGTAGTTGTCGGTGCTCCATCGAGTGGGAGTAAAGGTACCGGTACGCTTAACGTTCAGACCGCTTACTATGCTAACGGAACGATAGGTGTTACTCAAACAGTCGGTACGCCGGCAACCCTAGCGACGATTGGGGGCATCGTTACAACCTTTACTATTACTTCGGATGAACGATTGAAAGACCATACATCCTATGAGGGCGGTTTATCCGAGATACTCGCTCTTCATCCTATTCGCTACAAGTGGAATGAACGCGGACAGGAAGTCACCGGTGATGCTAGTGGCACTGAATATGTGGGCTTTGGGGCACAAGACGCTCAAAAAGCGATACCTGAATCGCAAGTAGGTAAACAAGTGGCAAAAGATGGAACGGAGTATTTGGGCTTTGACGATAGGCCTATTATTGCAGCGCTAGTCAATGCTGTGAAAGAGCTTAAAGCTGAAATTGAAGAACTCAAAAGGAATAAGTAATGCTTGATCCGGGTCTTTTAGAGCTCAAAGGTGCACGAGTAGAAACGAAGTACACTACCCTTGCGACCATCAAGTTCCTTAGCGGATTGATGACGCAGCGCTCACCGTTTGCGGGCATCGACACCCGCTACGGCACTCGGTTTATGGGTGGCCGGCCCGATGCGCTGTTGGCTGGTAGTAACTGTGAGATCTCGAACAAGTTGACCTTGCAGCGTCGTCCGGGCTTAGTGGCCTACGGTACTTCTTCTATTCCGGCGCCGTTGACCTTTTACGAGTGGCAGTCCGTCAAGCCCTTCGGTTTGGTGTTGATGGTGGACACGGCCTCGGCGGTTTACAATTACAGTACCACCCATGCTGGCATCTATCTTGACAAGGCCACTTCAGCCGAGCAGACCAACTTCCTGGACCTAGTGGACACGCTTTACATGTACGATGGGGTCGAGGCGTATAAGATCGTCGGCCCGAACCTGCTGACTTACTCAAATACTTTCACCAACGCCGCTTGGGCGAAAGCCAACGCGCCGTTGACGGCGGGACAGACTGACCCGCTAGGTGGCACGGCTGCGACCAAGATTTCTTGGGTCTTTGCCAGCAGTCTGTCAAACGTTCAGCAGGTGGTGACGCCGAACTACACACCGGTGCCGAGCAACACCTTTACGTTCTCCGTCTGGCTGAAGGTAGCTAGCGGGGCGGAGTCGGTAACCCTGGAGATCATTGACCAGGTTAACTTCGTTGCGGTTAGTAGCGTAAAGGCACTCACTACCTCCTGGGTTAAGTACCAGGTCACGGGTACGATGAGCTCCGGTTTGTCAACCTCGGGGCAGCAAAGTTTGACGGTTGTGATTACTACTCCGACGGCAACCACCCCGGTTTACGTGTACGGGGCACAGCTCGAGGTGGGAGGCCCGGCAACCCCGACCCAGCTCACCACGACCAAGCCGCAGGGCGTTTACCTCACCGGCATCTTGGCCCCGGTTACGGCGCCGACGCTTTCCTTCTCGTCCGTAGGTAGCGCTTGGGTTCACTCACACGCCTACAGCCTGGGCAATCAAATTATCGACTCGAACGGGAACCTCCAGCAGGTTACTACGCCCGGCACCAGTGGCGGAACGGCTCCCGTGTGGGCTACGTCGCAAGGATCGACCACAGCCGATGGCGCTACCCTAGTGTGGACGATGCAGGCTCCGAGTGGGTTTCTTAGTCCGAAGACCGGGTATCAATACTACTACGCGTTTTTGAACAGCGCTACCGGTCAACCGTCGAACGTGTCACCGGTCAGTGCCGCCACTGGACCGTTGCTGGGACAGAGCATCACGGTGGACGGTGACGGTTCGACCGATCCGCAGGTTGACGAGGTCGCCATTTATCGCAACGTTGACGGGGGCGCGTTCTTCTACCAGTTAGCTACGGTTACTAACCCGGGCGCCGGCACCTGGACCTACGTTGACACCGTGCAAGACTCGGGGCTGAACACTTCGATCTACGCGCCCGTTGGTTTGTTGAACACCCCGCCGCCTACCGGGGCGCTTGACCCGGTGTTTCACTCCGGCCGGGTTTGGGTGCACTCAGGTAACAACGTGTACTACTCGGCGGGACCGGACAACGCCGTTTCGTTGAACGTCATTCTCAACGCCGTTTCGGCCGAGTCTTGGCCCGCGCTAAACCTCGTGCCGTTCGACGCCCCGGTGGTTCGGAAGCTGTCGACCGCGGCGGGATTGTTGGTTTGGACGACCTCGGACATTTGGATCGTAACCGGTAGTGACCTGTCGTCTTACAGCCCGACTAAGATTTTCAGCGGCCACGGGTTGCGCTCTTGGAACGCGTTGGACGTAGAGGGCAGCAACCTTTACATGTATCTGGCGGACCGTCAATTCTTGATGATCAACCTCAGCACCGGTTCCCTGGAGATGGGCTTTCCGGTAGGCGACGTCCTCGAGACGACCTTTGACCCCACGGAGGTGTACGTGGCGCGACACATCGCCGGGTCGCAGGACAACGCGATCTATTTTGCCGATGGCAGTACGGGGTGGTACCGGGTCAACCCGAACCAGGTAGGCGCGAGCATGTCGGGTGAGCAGACGCCGCTCTGGTCGCCAAAGGCGACGGTGGCCAACGGTGTTGGCGCGATAGCTTCGGTTGAGACCACTCCCGGGGTGTTTCAACTCCTAGTGGGACAGACGAGTACCGGTGTGGTACTTGTTCGAGATATCACGGTGTTTGAGGATAATGGGGCGTCCTACACCTGGGATGGCACCATCGGTTGCGTTGTTCTAGCAACGGCGGGCACGCTAGCCGAGACGGAATCGATCACTACGGAGATGGTGGCCGTCGGTACGACGGCTAAAGTTGAAGTGTTGCTTGACGAGATCAGCGGTACGTTCGAAGAGTTGAAGCAGAAGGTCAATGACCCACCGCAACTCGTGCCGAGCACTTCGGTTTACTCGAACCGGTTTTATCTCTCGCAGGGGCCGGTGCCACCACTGTGTCGGTACTTGCAAATTAAACTTAGCGGCGCGGCTAACGACACGAAGGATGAACTGCTAGCCCTTTCGATTCGAGGAGTGCTAGTTCCTGAGCAGGTTTAAATGCCGACGATTGACGAAGCGGTAAACGCTAACAAAATTTATCAGGCTAACCTCGCGGCGCGACCTGCGCAGGCGGAGGCTGCTGCTCCCGTGTCACAAGTGGCGCCGATGCCGCCCGTCTCAACTAAAGTTTCGCTCCTTCCCTCGCGCGGAGTCTTTCCACCGGGGATTGCCAACAACAGCGCTGATTCGGACCTCAACCCGCCGAGCAGCATTCAGTCGAGCGTTCCGAAGATTCCTTCTAACCTCGGAACCCTCGTCATCGCCACCGGTACTTCACCGGCTACGCAGCAAGCTTCAGCTGGGACAACCGTAGCTCCAACTGCTGCGGCCGGCACGCCTAAGCAAGTGACTAATCTAGTGGTTACCGAAGTGCCGACCAAGTTGAACGGCCAGATGGTGGCGGTGGTTACCGCTACGTGGCTGCCAGCCTCGGGAGATTCCCTTTACAGCTTTGCCCAAATTTGGGTAACCGGCTACCACTCGGTCACCGGGGCACAACTAGTGGCGAGTGGTTCTTCTCCTTTGACCTTCAGCATGGATGCCACGGACGAAACGGTTACGTTTTACGCGGTGGCCTGTTCAGCCTCCGGTTTGAAGACTTCAACCTCCGGGGCGCCCACCGCATCCTGTGTTTTGTCGCCTACGACGGGCACGCCACCGGCCCCTACCGTCACAGTGCCCCTGGCGGCGGTGCCGACCGGTTACCAGTTTACGTTTGCGTTCGACACGGGCATTCTGGGCAACATCATTCAGTGCTACAACGTCTACCGTAATACGTCAAACACGGTGGTGGGAGCCACGTTGATTCGCACGGTGCCGCAGCCGCAAACCAACACGGGTAGCTACGTGTTCCAGGACAACGTGGGGGTGCTGACGGCACAAACCTATTATTACTTCGTTTCTTGTGTGGATGTCAACGGTGCGGAGTCGGCCGCGACGGCAGCGCAGTCTGGCGCAGTGTCGACCGCTACGACGATCAATAACGTGCCGGATGGAACGACGAAGTTCGGTGAGACGGCGGGCAGCATCACCTACCGCCCCTTGACGAACATGTTGACGGCGACGGACGCCGGATCAAGCGCCACGATCAACGTTACTTCCTTTACGATGCGGACGGTTGAGAAGGGTGACGTCGTCGTCAACACCGGCAGTATAACGGCTCTATCCTACGCTACGCTTTACTACGTTTATTATGACGATCCAACCGTAGCGGGTGGAGCGGTAGCCTACGCGGCGACGACGGTCAAGGCCACGGCGATCAACGGCACCGGCCGATTTTACGTAGGTAGCATCGTTACCCCGCCCGCAACGGGACCGAACACGGTGGGCAACAACGACGGTGGCGCGGGGGTTCAGGTTGGTTCAACTCAAATTTTTCTCTTTGGTGCGACGGCAAATAATTCTGTAGCCGGTGCTACGACCAACAACCCGGATTATGCGATTGACGGCAACCTGGCCGATTACGCCGAGGTAATTGGCTCGACGAGCTCAACGGGTAACTACACCTTTACTCTGTCAGCGCCGAGTCCAACCTCAGCACCCTGGTCTTCACTGGTATTGAACATTCGGTCGGCGGTTACCGCTAATGATTCAGACACCGTAATTAAATTAGCTTATGGGACGGAGGGTGGTGCCGCGACCAACACGGTTTATTCTCTTACCGGCACCACTCGGGCCTTGACTACCGACTCATTTACCCTGTCCAACAGTCAAAATCTAGCTTTAATCACCGTGGTACTTTCAATCAAACGAACCTCGTCGTCAAATGCGGGCCACGCGTTGTTATACGAAGCGTGGATCGTAGGGCTACAGTAAGGAAGGGCAAGATGAAAACACTTAAGATCAACGAGACTGAAGTTGCTTGCACCCACGAGGTGAAGGTTGATGAAAAGACCCATCACACTTCAATCTGTGTAACAGTTAAGGCCGGTGACGGGCCTGACACGGTGGAGCTAACACAGGTAATGACCATCGGCAGTGAAGATGAGCCTCTTCCCGCAAACTATGATACTGTGGCAGCGCAAAAAGATCTTGACGTTTTTCGCCTTAAGCATGCCACTTTGGCTGAGTCTAGGTTGCGCGCCAAGAAACTGGCCCAGACCCTGGAGTAATTTTATGCCTGGTGAAAAGACTTTCGACAGTGGCCACGTCATCGTTCCGGTTCGCCACCCGGACACCGGTGAGATGCACCACATCGCGGTGCCACCGGACACGGACATGGGTGACTTTCACAGTGCGCTGATGGACGCAGGCTACGCTAAGGCGGCCACCTGGGCCGGGGACGCGCCGGGTCTCGTTACTCCTGGAAACCTCCATCTCTACAACCGTCCTGCCCCCGCGGTTACGAGTTTTGACGACAACGGAAAAACAGTCCTAGTTCCCAAAACGATCGATGGTGAAACGCTGTCCGACCAAAGTGCCATGTATCGATACTACCGCACCGGGGAACACCTCGGCGTCTTCGAGTCTCCTGAGCACGCCGCTGCTTACGCGCAGCAGTTACACGAAGATTACGCTGCCGGCAAGTACAACCGGCCGACGGCCGAGGGTTCCCAGGAACACACTAAAGAGTTCAAGGACAACGCTCGGCGCTTGTGGGCCCTAGCGGGTGGTCCCAACTCTCGCGCCGAGGCGGGAAACTTCTTGGACTGGAACGCCAAGTTTTCCGAACCGGTAGTGTCAAAGAATCTCGAAAGTGGTCAGGGGCAGATTAGCTTCGGTCCGCGACCTCCGGGTGCCGAGTCGGTGATTCACACTCACCCGCGAACGGGTGGTCCTTCGGAGCAAGATAAGGCCACCGCTAAAGAGAATCGGATCAACGTTTACGTCGTCGACGCTGACGGACTGCACCTAGTCGAACCTGATGGTAAGGTCACGAAAGTTTACGACGCCGTGGGCGGGGCAACGGCCGAGACGCCGAAGCCCAAACCGAAGTGGGTCCCTAAGTACGATCCTAAGACCGGTCACCGGCTTAATTAAAAGGAAAGAGGAAACTTTGTGATTGATCAGCCCACGTTTTGGCAATTAATTGAGTCGCACGTCCCAACGGTCGGCTGGTCGCTCGTCGGTGCCTGTGCCGTTTTTTGTCTTCGCCTCGCTTGGCGCGCCCGAGGACACCTTGATCACTACGTAACTCAACAGCAAGTAGCCCACGACTTAGCCACCAAAACCTTAGCCGAGGTTGAAGCGGCAAAGCAAACAGCTTTGACAACCGTGGCCGAAGCCCAAGCTCACGGCGCCGCTAAGGCCAACGAGATCCTCCAGCAGGTGGGTGAACTCAACAACAATCACTTAGGACACATCGAGACCGGTATTCAAACGTTAAACGATACCCAAGAGCGGTTGATCGACATGCAAAAACGGCACCTCGAGGTTGCTAGTGACATGAAAGAATCGTTGGCGATCCTACGGGATCGTAGCAGCAGAGGAAGGAAGTAAGATGGCACACCAAGTGTGGATTCGTCCGTTTAACAAGGACACTGACGCGCGGTTGCTGGTCGAGTGGCTCTTTGCCGGCCGCGAGCAGAACCGCTTCGACCCCGAGCAGTTCAAGAAGGGCCAGGTGCGGGTGTTTACCGCGTTCGACGAAAGTGGTATAATTGGTTTCATTCCCGTTGCCCGTTGCTACCTCGTCGAGTCGCTAGCTTTCAAGCCCGGCCTGTCGCCCGTTACCGAGGCGCAGGCGCTGCAAGCGTGGCAGCGGGTGTTCGTTAATGAGGCCTTCGAGACGAACACGAGCGACGCGTTCTTCGTCACTTACGATGAAACGGTTTTGGAGTTTGCCAGGCGCTACGGTTGGCGAGACGTGACGGTGCCGATGGTGAACTTACGCTTCGCGGAGCTGGAAGGAAAGCCGGAGGAGCAGCATGAAGATCACGATTAATCCCGTCCTCGACCTAGAAACGATGCGCTGGGTCTCGAACGACGGCACTTATGAATACGACGGTCCCGTCCTGCTCTTCGGCGGTCCGTCAGCTGAAAGTAAAGCTAACGAAGCAGCTCAAACTGCTTTTTACCAGCAAACAACCCAACAGCAACAGCAGATTTATGGGGAACAGCAACAGCTCTACAACACCGTCATCGGTGCCACGGCTCCGATCATCGCTAAGGGCCCCCAACAGTATGGGTACACACCCGAGGTCGACGCGTTGCTGCGCAGCACCATCACCGACACGGCCAACCAAGCCACGGCTAACGCAATTACCGGCACCCAACTGCGTGAGCAGCAAAAGACGGGCGGCACGGACGTCCTGGGCACCGGCGGACAAGCACAGTTAGAAGCCCAAGCTAACATCCTCGGTGAGCAGAGCAAGGCCGAGCAACTCTCGGCCGAAAAACTTTCGGGCTACCAAGCCGGCCAGCAGCTTTACTCCGAGGCCCTAGGCGCGCTCTCCGGCGTTACTGGCAACCCGACGGCGTACACCTCGGCTGCTACTGGTGCCGGTCAAGGCGCGACGAGCGCGATCAACCTAGCCGACAGCGAGCGGTCGACGCTGCTGACCAGCCTGCTGGGTGGGGCGATCCAAGGTGGGTTGACGTTAGCGACGCGCGGTGCTAGTAAGGCGTTGGGAATTTAAAATGAAACGACTTGAAGCTTTAGCCGACGCTCTCGCGAAGATGAACGGGGCCCTCGACCCGCAGTTCGACGCCTACCAGCTCCGCAACCCGGGACTGTTGCGGGCGTTCTCACCCAAACACGCGCGTGACGAGAAGGGAAGAAGAATCTTTTCTTCACTGGTGGCGGGCTACGAGAACCTACTGCTTGACCTGCGGATCAAGTGCAGCGGGCAGAGTCGGGCGAAGTTGACCCCGGAGAGTCCGTTGGTCGATCTCATCACCACCTACGGCAACCCGGTGGCCGCGACCCGCTACGTCGTTAACTTCTTGCGCCACGCGTTGAAAGATGCTACGCTTCGTGAAGATGTGAAGCTTGGTTGGTTCTTAGAAGAAGAGGAGAAATCTCATGCCGGACCCGATTGTGCAACCGAACAACCCGCAGCCTAACGCTCCAATTCCAACCGACGTGGCCCCGGGCGCTGCCCCCGACCTCGGTGGTGGTACGCCCGCTCAACCCACACCCGTCTCGGGCGGCGCGCCTGCGGGTCCGACCCAGCCTCCTCGGGAGACCTTCACCCAAGGTCTCGCTCGCGGTGGTGCGGGTGAGCGTTATGTTGTCGACGCTCAAGGCAACGTAACCAATGCCCGTACCACGATGCCCTCCGGCAAGGGCATGTTCGGCAGCATTCTAGGCGGCGTGGTGATGGGTGCGCTAGCCGGCGCGCACGCCGCGCGGCCCGGTGGCATTCCGTCGCACGAGTTGGGTGGTGGCGCAGGGCAGGGCGCCGAGGCTGCGGCGGAGATGCTGAAGCAGCGCGACGAGCGGGCTCGTGGTCAAGCGCAGCAGAACTTCCAGAACCAACAGGTGGCCAAGAAGCAGCAGAACGAGGACCTGATGTACCAGGCTGACCTGCACATCAAGGACCTCAACCAAATCAAGTTGGCCCACGAGATCGCCGAAGCGCAACGCAACGAGCCCTTCACGCACGCCCAGTTGGTCAACTCGGCCACGGCGGCGAGCCTTCAGTTGGAGAACGAGGCTAAGAACCTCGGGCTGATCAACCCGCGGGAGTACGCTGACTACTCGGAGATTCCCAAGGCGGACCAGGATAAGTTCGTCCGGGGCCAGGTTAAGCTCGTCACCCTGCCCGACGGTAAGGTTCGGGTTTACGACCGCACCTTCGACGCGCGGACCACGCCGAACTCGGCCGACTTCGAGGTGAAGGACCTCGTCGGGCTCGACCCGAAGACCGGTAAGCCCGAGTGGAAGACCGTGGGTCACGTCAAGGCGGGTGCCGGTACGGCCGCGCAGCAGGAAGCTGAGCTCGACAAGGAGCGGACGCAGCTGCAAGCGTCGG
>Ga0187854_10002156_pt1 | contig 17406 bp, 14 predicted proteins | sample June2016WEW_6_15_FD_132445 | JGI IMG/M metagenome (GOLD analysis project Ga0187854, IMG submission 132445) | Peatland microbial communities from SPRUCE experiment site at the Marcell Experimental Forest, Minnesota, USA - June2016WEW_6_150 | ecosystem: Environmental > Terrestrial > Soil >...
GGAAGCGGGCGATGTCGAGCCCGCCCGACTTGAGCTTCAGCCGCGCGCCCTCGACGACGTTGCCGGTGAGGAGCCCGACCACGCAGTCGCTGCGCCGCTCCAGGGCGGCGACCAGCTCGAACACGCCCGGATACACCGTCGTCTTGTGGCCCGGGCGGCTCAGCTCGTCGTTGAGCAGGTCGACGTAGTGTGTCAGCACGGCCGCGACGACCGTGGGGCCGTGGTCGCGGCCGGCGGCGGCTGCGAGCAGCTCGACGATCTCCGGATCGGTGCGTCCGTCGAACCGGAAGCCCGCGGCCGGGTGCTCGATGCCGAGCACGTCCTTGAGCGAGCGGTGCACCGCGCGGCGCCCCGCGCCGTCGGTCCACAGCAGCGTCCCGTCCACGTCGAAGAGCACGATCTTCACGATCTTATCAGCCCCAGCGCCGCGAAGATCCCCGCCGCGCCCCCGATCTGCCATCCCGTCGGCACCTCGTGGAGGAGCGGCCACGCCGTCAGCAGGGTGACGATGGGGGTCACGTTCGAGTAGAACGCGGTCCGCGTCGAGCCCAGGCGCGAGACCCCGCGGTACCAGATCAGGTACGCGAGCACGAGGGAGCCCAGGGACGAGAAGACGATCGTGCCCAGCCACGCCAGCGGCGTGACCGCGCGCCAGTTCTGCGCCAGCGCCGACGGCACGCAGATCAGGAGCAGCGGGATCGCGCCCAGCCCCATCGTCCACGCCGTCGTCACCGTCGGGCCGACCTCGTCCACCAGCGGCTTGGCGCCGATGGTGTAGGCGGTCCAGAAGATCACGGCGAGCAGCATCAACAGGTCGCCCGTCACCGCCGACCAGCCACCGCCGAACCGCACCTGCTCGCTGCTGCCCAGGATCAGCACGGTGAGCCCCACCGCCGAGAGTCCGAGGCCACAGACGTCGCGCCACCTGAGGCGCTCGTGGCCGAGCATGTGGCTGCCGACAGCCGTCAGGACGGGCACGGCGGCCATGATGAGCGCCGCGTTCCCCGCGCGCGTCCGCGCCATCCCCTCGATGTAGCAGTACTGGTAGCAGGTATTGCCGAGGACGCCGAGGATCGCCAGGCGCACCAGCGCCGCCCGCGACGGCCGGCGCGCCTTCACCGCCCAGGCGAACGCGGCCACGGCCGCGACGGCCACCGGGAAGCGCACCATGTTGAACGCGAGCGGCGACATCTGGGTGAAGACCGCCTTGATGACGATGTAGTTCACGCCCCAGACGAGCGTCATCAGCATCAGCAGCCCGTCCGTCCCCGTGAGCCCCTTCGGGCGATCGGGGGCGGCGGGTGCGGCGGAGGCGATTGGAGGCGGGTTCCCCATCAGCGTCCGAACCTAACCGGGCCCGGGGCCGGGGCCAATGGAGCCCGCGGCGCGCGGTTTGCTGCTATTTCGGCAGGGGGAGGCCACCTGGCCACAGGCATCGTCTTCGACATCCGCCGCTACTCGATCCACGACGGCCCGGGGATCCGCACCACCGTGTTCCTCAAGGGGTGCGCGCTGTCGTGCCTGTGGTGCCACAACCCCGAGAGCCAGTCCTCGGGACCCGACCTGATCCTCCGCGAGAGCCGCTGCATCCGCTGCGGCGCGTGCGTCGAGGCCTGCCCGAGCGGCGCCATCACCTGGACCGAAGACGGCCCCGTCACCGACCGCTCGAAGTGCCGCGGCGAGGGCCGCTGCGCCAGCGTCTGCTTCGCGGACGCGCGCTCCCTCGCCGGCCGCACGATGAGCGTCGAGGACGTGATGGAGATCGTCGAGCGGGACCGGCCGTTCTTCGAGGAATCCGGCGGCGGCCTCACCCTCTCCGGCGGCGAGCCCCTGCTCCAGCCCTACTTCTCCGCGGCGCTCCTCCGCGCGGCCAAGGCGCGCGGCATCCACACCGCGCTCGACACCTGCGGCCACGCCTCGTGGCGGAGCCTCGACCGGCTGCGCAAGGACGTGGACCTCTTCCTCTACGACGTGAAGCTGATGGACGACGCGCGCCACCGGCTCTTCACCGGCGTGCCGAACCACAGGATCCTCGAGAACCTGCGCGCCCTGGCCGCGCACGGGCACCAGATCGTGCTGCGCGTCCCCGTGGTCCCCGGGGTCAACGACGACGAACAGAACCTCGACGCGGTCCGCCGCTTCGCGGCCTCCCTCCCCGAGCTGGCCGGCCTCGACCTGCTCCCCTATCACCGGATCGGCGTCGACAAGTACGCCCGGGTGGGCCACTCCTATCCCCTGCCCGATACCCTGCCTCCGCCGCGCGAGCGGCTCGCGGCCGTCGCCGAGGCGCTGGCGGCCGCCGGCCTCCCGGTCGGGAAGAAGGTGATCGCGTGATCACTCCGCGCGTCGCGCGCCTGCGCCAGGAGAGCCTGGACGCCCGGCCCTGCGTCTCGACCGAGCGGGCGGAGCTGATGACCGCCTTCTACAGGGACCACGCCGGCTCGCTCTCCGCGCCACTGCTCCGCGCCCGCGCGTTCGAGCATCTGCTCGAGCACAAAGCCGTCTGGATCGGCGAGGGGGAGCTGATCGTCGGGGAGAAAGGGCCCGCGCCCAAGGCCGCGCCCACCTACCCCGAGCTCTGCTGCCACAGCCTCGCGGACCTGGACCTTCTGAACTCACGCGAGAAGATCCCGTTCGCGGTCGCTGCCGAGGCGGGCGCGACCTACGAGAAGGAGATCATCCCCTTCTGGCGCGGCCGCTCGATGCGCGACCACCTCTTCGCCGCGATGACGGATGAATGGAAGGCCGCCTACGCCGCCGGCGTCTTCACCGAGTTCATGGAGCAGCGCTCTCCCGGCCATACCGTGCTGGACGACAAGATCTACCGGCGCGGCCTCCTGGACGCGGTCCAAGACATCGACGCGCGACTGGCCCAGCTCGGCCGCACAAAGAGTGACGAAGAGCGCGCCCGCCGCGACGAGCTGTCTGCGATGCGGATCGCGGCGCTGGCCCTGATCCGCTTCGCGGAACGGCACGCCGAAAAAGCCAGGGAGCTGGCGAAAGCGGAGAAGGACCCGGCCCGCCGCGCCGAGCTGCTGCGCCTCGCGGAGGTCTGCGCCCGGGTGCCGGCCCACGCGCCGCGCGACTTCCAGGAGGCGATCCAGGCCTACTGGTTCGTGCACCTCGGTGTGACGATCGAGCTGAACACCTGGGATGCGTTCAGCCCGGGCCGGCTCGACCAGCACCTCCAGCCGTTCTGGCGGGCGGGCCTCATGGACGGCACGCTGACCAAAGAGCGCGCCGCCGAGCTGCTCCAGTGCCTCTGGATCAAGTTCAACAACCAGCCCGCGCCCCCCAAAGTGGGAGTAACTGCCGAGGAGAGCGGGACTTACACCGACTTCGCGCAGGTCAATCTGGGCGGCACCCGCGCCGACGGCGGCGACGGCGTCAACGACCTCACCTTCCTGATGCTCGACGTGGTCGAGGAGATGCGCCTCCTCCAGCCCTCGGCCTCGCTCCAGGTCTGCGCGCAGGCGAGCGACGCCGCGCTGGAGCGCGCGGCCCGGATCATCCGCACCGGCTTCGGTCAGCCCTCGATCTTCAATCACGACCTCATCGTCCGCGAGCTGGTCCGCCAGGGGAAGGCGCTCGAGGACGCGCGCAACGGCGGCTCCAGCGGCTGCGTCGAGGTGGGGGCGTTCGGCAAGGAGAACTACAACCTCACCGGCTACTTCAACCTGCCGAAGCTCGTCGAGCTGGTCCTGCACGACGGTGTGGATCCGAGGACCGGCAGGCAGCTCGGCCCGAAGAGCGGCGACCCGAGACGCTTCGGAGACTTTCAGGGACTATTTGACGCGTGGCGCCGCCAAGTTCGGTACTTCGTGGACGTGAAGACGAAGGGGAACGACGCGGTGGAACGGCTCTACGCCGAGCGGATGCCGGCGCCGTTCCTCTCCCTCCTGATCGACGACTGCATCAAGACGGGGCGCGACTACCACGACGGCGGCGCGCGCTACAACACCTCCTACATCCAGGGCGTCGGGATCGGCACCACCACCGACGCGCTGACCGCGCTCAAGTACCACGTCTTCGAACAGCGCGACGTCACGATGGACGCGCTGCTCGGCGCGCTCGACAAGGACTTCAACGGCGCGGAGCGGCTCCGCCAGCTCCTCCTCAACCGGACGCCGCGCTACGGCAACGACGATCCGTACGCGGACGACGTGATGCGGGAGATCTTCGAGACCGTCTTCGCCGCGATCGACGGCCGGCCGAACGTCCGGGGCGGCGCATACCACGTCAACTGGCTCCCCACGACGGTGCACGTCTACTTCGGCTCCGTGATCGGCGCGCTCCCCGACGGCCGGCGCGCGCTGACCCCGGTGAGCGAAGGCGTCTCGCCCGTCCAGGGCGCCGACCGGCAGGGCCCCACCGCGGTGATGCAGTCGGTGGCCAGGATGGACCACGTCCGCACCGGCGGGACCCTCCTCAACCAGAAGTTCACGCCGGCGCTGCTGGCGGACGACGTCGGGCTCACGGGGCTGGTCCAGCTGGTGCGGGGCTATTTCCGGCTCGGCGGGCATCACGTGCAGTTCAACGTCGTGGACGCCGAGACCCTGCGGGACGCGCAGGTCCATCCGGACCTGCATCGCGATCTGATCGTGCGTGTGGCGGGGTACAGCGACTACTTCTGCGATCTCGGGAAAGCGCTGCAGGACGAGATCATCGCGCGGACGGAACAGCCGTCAAGCTAGGGGTTAGGGGCTAGGGTTTAGGGGTTAGGGGAAAAGCAAAGAGGCGCCACGCGAGTCGCGGCGCCTTTGTCATTCCCTAACCCCTAACCCCTAACCCCTCGTTTTCACGCCCCCGAAGCGAACAAGTCTATCTGCGGCACCTCGAGCGGCAGCTTCGAGTGCTCGAGCACTTCCTCGATCCAGCCGGGGCGGTTGGTGCGGTCGAGGCGGTACACCGGCACGTCGAACGCCTCGACGAGCTTGTCGATCCCCGCGTCGATCTCCAGCTGGAACTGGACGCTCACCGCGCGCGTCCCGTCGAAGGTCGGCGGCTGCAGCACCGGGACCTTGAAGAGCCCCGTGTAGGTCCCGACCCAGCTCCGCACCAGCTCGTCGTACTGCGGCTTCCGTCCCGCCCGCTGGACCATGTACGCGTAGTTGTCGAGCACCGAGCGGTCGCAGATCACCGCGTCGTACTGGTTGGCCGCGGCGATCTCCTCCGCGATCTGCGTGTGGAGGATCCAGGCCTGGGCCTCGAGGGTCGTGGCCTCGTTGATCGGCAGCGGGCAGGCGCGCGCGACCTCCTTCACGATGTCCACGCCGAGGTCGAGGCGCTTGAGGCGGGAGGCGAGATCGAAGCAGAGCGTCGTCTTCCCGACGCCGTGCGAGCCGATGAAGGCGATCTTCATCCGGGGGGTCGTCACGTTTCGAAGATACTAGCCGGCTGCTTCCGCCGACACCCTGGCTCTCGCGGCCAGCACCGTGATGTTGTCGGTGCCGCCGCGTTCCAGGGCCAGGTCGAGCAGGTCGCGACAGAGCTGCTCCGACGACTTCATCGTCTTCGCGTGCTGCGCGATCTCCGCGTCCTCCACGTGCTTGGTCAGCCCGTCGCTGCAGAGCAGGACCACGCAGCCGCGGCGCTGGATGTCGATGCGCGAAACCTCAGGCAGCGCGGCGTGGCCGCCGATGGAGCTGCTGAGCACGTGGGCGAGCGGCGATTCCGCGGCCCGCTCGGCCGGCAGCACGCCCTTCTCCACCAGCTCCTGCGCCACCGTCTGGTCGCGCGTGATCTGACGCAGGATGCCGCGGTCGAAGAGGTAGCAGCGGCTGTCCCCCACCTGCACGACATACAGCCAGGGCCAGACCGCGATGCCGAGCGTGAGCGTGGTCGCGAAGCCGCGGGCGCCCGGCTGGCCGGGGGCCTGGCCCCGCCCCTCGGCCTCGGCGAGGACCGCTTCGTGCGCCTCCAGCGCGGCCGCGCGCAGGGCGCCGTGGAACTCCTCCTCGTTCGCCGTGCCGGCGGTGTGGAAGCACTGCATCGCGCCTCGCACGTACCGCGCCGCCGTCTCGGTCGCGAGCCGGCTCGCGTCCCCTCCCGCGACGCCGCCGCCGACGCCGTCCGCCACGAGCATCACCGTGGCGAGCCGCTCGCTCGGCAACTGGAGCCAGTCCGCGTCGGGGAGGCTGGTGCCGTGGACGACCATCTGCCGGTGCAGCGTCGCGAGCAGGAAGTGGTCCTGGTTCTCGTGGCGCACCTTGCCCGGGTGCGTCACGCCGAACAGGTCCAGCTCGTCGTCGCGCGGGCGCGCGCCGGGCTGGATCGGGAGCGTGACGGTCCTGATCTCGGGCAAGGCCATGCGGGAGTAGTCTAGCGACTACTCGTTCGTCGTGACCACCCCGTCGTACTCGATCGAGGAGACGGCCGGCTCGCACCGCAGCACGGCCACAGTCGCCGACGAGAGCTTGGCTGCGAATCCCTTGGGTCCCGCCTGGTAGACGATATCCACCACGAAGCCATAGCGGTCGGCGAGCAGAGCGGCCTCCGCTGCGGCGTCAACACCGTCACGGAACTGGACCATGTACCCGGGCGCGGCGGGGTTGTACGCGCCGAGCAGCGGCGCGGAGTCCGAGCAGGGAGGCACGGGCAGCCGGTTGAAAACCTCATCATCGTATCCCGGCGACGTGTACGTGGGGACGCGCACCGACAACGAGTCCGCTCCGTACACGCTTCCCGTGACGTAGGTAGTCAGCGCTGACTTCGTGTACCGGATCCAGAGCACGAACGACTGCGTGGTATCCGAGTACTGGCCGGTGACCGAGAAGGCGCTGTAGAACTGCCCCGGGTCGTACTCCACCCCGTAGCCGGTGATATGGCCGTAGATCGCGCTCAGGGTCATCGTATCCGCGGCGCCGCCGCCCCCCGGGGTGCCGATCCCGTAGGCCCACACGCCCGTCAGGAACAAGTTCGGTGCCGGCTCGGGCCCGGTGAACTCGTAGCACGCGGCGAGCAGGGCTGCCGCTGCGATCGCGAATAGCGTGGGGCTCTTCATGGTCTAGCTCGCGACCGGGTTCATCACCCGGCCGAGGAAGAGGATCGTCCCCGTGAGCCGCTCGCGGATCGCGACGATGAACGGGTGGTCCACGACGATCGGGTCGGCCGATGAGACACTGACTACGACCGACGTCACCGCGGCCGCCTCCGTGCCCTCCTCGTCCACGTCCACGTACGTCTTGTGCCTGACGCTGGAGATGCAGAAGTCGCCGGGGCCCGAACCCGGATACATCCCGGAGAAGTCTGCCGGGCCGCCGAAAGCGCACAGCGCGATTCCCATACCCAATGCGGCCAGCGGCGGCTCGAGGCCCCGCTCGAACGTCAACGTGAACTTCGGCATCGTCACGATCGCGCGGGTGCTGTCGAGCCCGGCGATCCACGCGTCCCAGCGATCCTGAGTCAGGTTTGCGGACAGGGAGTCGATCGCGGCGGGGGAGCGCGGGAGAACGATCGTCATCGCATACGCCCCGCCCCCGTACGGGAGATCCACGACCGTGACCTCCCCGTCCATGTAGCGCCCCAGCGGCGCGGGCTCATCGTGCGTCATCATCGAAGCCGTGATCGTCGCGCCGGTGCGCAGCGTGAACAGGCCCCCTTTCGTCAGGCTGGCGTCGAACTTCTGCGTCCAGCTACCCTTGAAGTAGATGGCGTTGATCAGGAACATGACGATTGTGGGATCAATCGGATTGTCCACGATCTCGGGGATCTTGCCGAGCGTTTGCTGGTTCACCCAGTCGTTGATCGTCTGGGCCGCAGTCGGCGAGGAGAAGTCGAGCCCCTGGATCTGCGCGTCGAACCAGGTGCGCGTGGCGTCGAGGAAAGCGCCGCCCGGCGCCTGGAACGTGCTGCGGTACCAGATGGAATTGGCGAGCGTGAACGCGACGCCGGGATCGAGGTTCCGCAGGAGGTCTATCACGCTGCGGTAGCTCTGGTTCACGGCGTCCAGCGGCACGCCGGCGAGCTGGAGCGCCGCGAGCATCGAGTCCCGGGTCGCGCCGGCGGCGCCGTTCACCGTCATGCCCAGGGCCATCCCGACGCTGAGCGGCGAGATGAAGAGATTGGCGTCGGGGGTCTCCTCCGCGGCCATCGCCTCGTACAGCTTGAACGCGAACGCGTTGTCGGCCGCGATGAGCTGTTGCTCGGACGCGGTCAGTTCCCGCGGCAGGCGCGTAGTGCGGGGCCCGGTGACGGCCGAGTCCCGGCATGCGACGGCGAAGAGCGTGGTGGAGAGGAGCAGAATCGGTCGAACGGAAAGGTGCATGGGCCGCCTTCCTTCGGCGGGCAAGCGTAATACCCCGCCAGTCCGAATATAGGGCTCTTTTCGGCCTGGCAAGCTAAGAAACAGGAGCCTTCCTGTCCGTTATCGGGGCCAGGATGGCCGACTCGCCGTGCGCGCCGTACCTTCTGCCCGTTCCTCGGTCGTCAACTCCACGTCGAGGTCCCCGTGACCACTCGCCGCGACTTTCTCGCCCAGTCCGCCGCTCTCGCCGCAGGGATGACCGTCACGCGCGACGCCATCGGCGCCGTGCCGCACTGGTGGGTGAAGCCCGCCACCGATCCCGCCACCGGGCTGGTGGACGCGCCCGACCGCCTGCCGATCGCCTGGTATCGCGGCTGCGTGCAGCGGCTCCAGGCCAAGCTCGGCGAGCTGGGGCTGGACGGGATCCTGCTGAAGGACCGGTGGGACATCATCTACGTCGCCGGCTACTTCCACACCACGACCGAGCGGCCGTACGGGCTCTGGATCCCGCGCGAGGGGGAGCCGACGCTCTTCGTGCCGGGGCTCGACCGCGAGCTGGTGGCCGCCTGGTGGGTGAAGGACGCCGAGCTCTACTTCGACTATCCGCAGGCGGAGACGAACGCCGATCCGCGCACGGGTTCCGTCCTGAACCCTTCGGGGACGGTGAACCTCTGGGCGTGGATGATGAAGGAGTTGGACGCACGGGGCTTCGGCAACAAGACCATCGGGCTCGACTGGGAGCCGCCGGCGTCGCAGCTCGCCGTGCTCCAGGCCGCGGTGCCGCAGGCGAAGTTCTCGCCCAAGCCGGATCTGGTGATGGGGATGCGGATGGTGAAGACGCCCGAGGAGATCGCGCTGACCGAGCGGGCGCTCGGCTATCACGACAAGATACTCGAGTTCTGCCGCAACTACGTCTTGGAGCACGGGACGCAGGCGACCGACTTCGACGTGGGCCACGCGGCGGTGAAGTACGGGACCGACCTGGTGATGCACGACGTGGCGCACGACGGGCGGGCGCACAGCGCGGCGGGCGTCGAGATCGAGTGCAGCGTGCGGACGGGGATCGCGACCGCGTATCCGCATCCCAACCAGTTCTTCTACGAGCGGATCGCGCGCGGGCAGGCGATCCAGTTCAGCGGCACGATGGTGCGGATCGGCGGGTACGGCGGCGAGGGGTATCGGGCGTGCCACATCCAGCCGGTTTCTGCCGAGCAGGAGCGGCTGTGGGACGTGCACACCGAGATGACGCTGGCGCAGCAGGCCGAGTCACGGGCGGGGGTCGAGTGCCGCGTGGCGGGGGCGAAGGTGCTGGAGATCGCGCGGCGGCGGGGCGTGGAGCAGTACGTCTTCCACCGGCCCGCGCACGGCGAGGGGATGGAGGGCCATCAGCCGCCGTATCTGAGCCTCGGCGACCCGACGGTGCTGGTGGAGAACATGATGCTGTCGAACGAGCCGGGCCTCTACAACGTTGCGGGCGGCTACGGCTACAACCACGGGAACATCCTGCTGGTGGGGACCGACCGCGCCCGGCAGATGAATCAGACGCCGATGACGAAGGAGTGGTGCTTCATCAAGATTTAGGGGCGGAAACCAGGGTGTACCACCAGATGCGGGCTTCGTCGCCAGTCGCTGGAACCTTCACATGGCGGCCTTCTCGGACGCGTCGAGGAAATCGCGAAGCGTTTGGACGGCCGACGCATTGTTGGTTGGGGTTATGAACTTCATCTTGGTGCCGGACACCAGTGGCCTACCTACACGTGCCGTCGGGTCGGAGTGGTCGACGAAGCTCACACCCTGAGCATCGATAGTAAACCTCTTGAGCCGGAGGTCGTGGTGCGGTATATAGGAACGAAAGAACATCAGTGAAGGCGCCACATCGTTAAGCCAGTCTTCGTGAAGGCCGACCGTCTTAGAGTTGCGACCGCTGTAGCGGAAGACGCTGCCACCAAGCCGCTTCCATCCAAAACGCTCTAGCATGCTCCGGAGGTAGTTGTGTCTGTTCGCCGGGGCTCCGGCAAGGTCGTAGGACAGGGTCAGGGGCATGTCGACTCCGCATGGTTCGGGGCGGACGAAGCTAACGCCATCCACGTTGACCGCCGGGTGCTTGGGCATCTCCGGAAGGAAACGGACGCTGTGGCCGCCCGACCCGGACAACCCCATAATGCCGGCACGGCAGAAGTTTCCGAACTATGATTCGATGGCCAGCATCCGAACGAAGTTCGCGAGTCTCTCGGCCTCTGCTTTCGAGAGATCGTGAGGGACGTTTGCAAGCGTCACCACCACACCCGGACGCACAGGAATTGACGAGTGATAGGTACCTGGACGGGACATGCCAACTCCATCGGCCGGACTTTCAGCGCTATCAGGGCCCGCTGCCGTCTCTTGGCTCTGGTCCTTCTTTCGAGAGCCCGACGTTGCTCTTGTCTTGACAGTAAAGTTCGACGGGTCTTCGCGCCACTTCAAGAAGAGATCGACAGCTTTGTGAACTCTTCTTCCGTACTCCTTGAGCGAGGAAGGGCTAAAGTCTCTTGCGCGCTTGTTATTGAAGCGCTTGACGACTGAATCCATATCCTGCTGGCTGAGATCCTTCTTCTCCTGCTCGCTCAGGACCCCCATGACATTGCGCGAGGCGACCGCCAGGGCTTGGGCTGTAGCTGCGGGCATTAGTCCTTTGTCCCCAGCGTGGTCTAAGAACTTCAGCAGGTCCTCTACTGTATACGCGTTTGCCATATCATAGCTCCTACGGTATATTGGCTTCCGAGAGGCAATATACCGTTTGAATATGGAAGATGCAACAGGCCGCTATCCGCGCTCTCTAAGGCCAAGCCTGCTAGGCGACTTGGCTCTGTATCCTGTCGTCGCGGTCATGGGGGCGAGACAGGTGGGAAAAAGCACGCTATGCCACGGACTTGCCGAGGAGCGCGGATTTGCGGCTAGGACTTTGGATGACAGGGATGTCCGAGAGCGGGCGTCGGCCGACCCGGAGGGATTCCTCTCCGATTTGGGAGACGGCGGTGCTTTCATCGACGAGGTACAAAGAGCGCCCGATCTACTCCTCGCCGTGAAGGCAGTCGTAGACAAGGACCAGCGAAAAGGCCGTTACTTGCTCAGCGGGTCAAATCAGCCTCGAGTCGGGCGAGCCGTAAGTGACTCACTGCTCGGTCGCGCAGCGTATAGAACGCTTCGGCCGCTAACACTCAGCGAACTGCGGTTCGATGAGCACCATCCTGGCTGGAGCTTCCTCTTCGATGATGACGAGCGAGTTGCGTTGGCGGAACTCGAGCGACGCGCCACCGCCAGTGGAGAGCTTGATTGGAGACAGGTAGTTCAGACCGGTGGCTTCCCTAGGGCTGTTGCTGCTCCACCCGACCAGAGACTGCGTCTTCTCAACGACTACGTTGAAGTGTTCTCCAACCGAGATGTTCGTGATGTACTCGCCGTTGAGTCCTCTGCGCGGCTAGAGGCCTTTGTTCGGCTAATAGCGGTGCGGACTGGTCAAGAGCTGAACGCCTCAAGCATCTCCAACGACCTAGGTGTTTCCGTGAGTACGGTTCGCCGTTGGCTAGAGGCGCTGCAAAGGAGCTACCTCGTAGAATTGGTGCCGCCCTATTCGAGGAATGCCAGCGAGCGCGTTATCAAGGCGCCGAAGCTGTATGCCGTTGACCCCGCTCTTGCGCTTGCCGCAGCGCGAGAGACCACGCCAACAGGGTTCCACCTCGAGACTCTGGTTGCCGGAGACCTCCTTGTCTGGAGAGACGCCGGAGCAACACGATACCTGCATCACTGGCGACTCGGTTCGGGGCAAGAAGTTGATTTTGTGTTGGAGGAAGACGCGAAGCTGGTCCCGGTAGAAGTAAAATCGGCTACGTCCGTAGGCAGCTCAGATGCTCGTCACTTGCGCACTTTTCGGGGACGGCATGCGAACTCACCGCGTGGGGTGCTCTTGAGCTGCGACCGTGAGATCCGCGTGCTGTCCGACGGTATCATTGCATGTCCTTGGTGGTCAATCCTGTGAGAACGCAGCAGTGCCAGGGGCTAGCGCGCGGCGCGTACGGGGCCTGCTCCCAGGTTCGATAGGGTCCTTTCCTTGCGGCATGATCGGGAAGCTCGCCGGGCAGCCCACACTTGTCGAGCTTTTCACCGCCATCGCGTCAGCAACCTCAGTACGTGGCGCTTTCCTGATGCGCTGACAGCACGTCCCGGGCGGTCGTCCAGCGCATACCGGGATAGCGATCGTTGTCGAGCGGAGCCAGCTTGGCGCGGCCGTCGAACATGTTACGCATGTACTGCATGCCCTGCCATGCCGGGAAGACTTCCCGCTTCGCGGGGGCCACCGTGCGCGCGAGCGCTATGATCGCGCCGAGCATCCCCAGTCCTCCCGCACGGAACAGGCGAAACTCCTCCCCGGTCACCTCACCTGCCACCGCCGCCAGCTCCCGGGCGCTGAGCTGATCCCGGGCGATTCGCAGGAAGCGGGGAGTGGACGGATCGAGGGCCGCGCTCGCCGTGAATACGGCCGTGTCGCCCACCGTCGTGAAGTCCATGCGCTGGTCGGCGTCCCCCCAATAGAGGACTCGCCTCCGCTTGAAGAGAATGAGCGGCATCCGGCCGGTGAGCAGCTCGGCAAACGCCCCGCAGAAGATCGTGGTTGCCGACACCGGGCTCCCGTCGAGCAGCCTGTGGAAGTCTCGGCGCAGATCGAGATTCCGGTTCTGCCCGGGCGGGAGCTGGGTGAAATCGATCGAGTAGTCGGACGGTATGAACCGTGGTACTCCAGCCTTGACGGCGCCGTCCAGCAGAGCTGCCTGTCCGTCCACGATCACGTCCCGCAGTCCCTGCAACGCGGACACCACGCAGGACGCACCTGAGCATGCCGCGGCCACCTCGGAGGGGTTGCTGAAGTCCACACTGGCGATGGATACCCCGAGCTTCTGCAGCCGCTCGAGCTTGTCCGGTGCGGTGGCGTGACGAACGATCGCCCGCACGCTGGCGCCCCGCGCGACCAACGCTCTCGCGATGCGTCCGCCGAGATTGCCCGTGGCTCCTGCTACGACGATGGTAGCACTCATGGCTCAGATAGTAGAGCCGGGACAAGGTCCCGGCCAGCAGCGCCGGGCTGAGGCGAACTGGGCGCAACGCGGGGCCGCGACCTCAAAGGTGGCACGTCATTGCACCGGAACAGCGGAATCGCGGTCCGGTGCTCTCATCTCCGACTTCGTTCCCCACAATTCGTGCGGCAAAGTCGCGGCAAGGCGTCTGGAGTGGCGATCTATCGCCCTGCCCAATAAGGGGATAGCGGACGCCACCAGGGATCCCGCGCCGGGCGCGGAGGGGAACCTCGAACTCCATCGCACTAACGCTTACCTAACGCCTGCGAGCTACACTCTGCGATAAGTCACGGCCCGGACACCTCATGTTCCGCGGAGCTCTCATGCTCGTGCGACGAGACTGCATCCGCTGAAAAGGAGAGAGACTCTCAATGGCTCTAGTGGCATGCGCCACATGCGGGGGCAGCGTATCGAGTCGCGCCGACAAGTGCCCGCACTGCGGGGCGCCAGTCTCGGGGGAAACGCCCAGCCCCAAGTGCGATGAGTGCGGCACCAGCATGCCTGCGAACGCGAAGACATGTCCTGCGTGCGGGGCGCCGGCTGCGGCGGTGGGAGCAGCAGAGTCGCTCGCGGCATCCACCACCGCACCTGAGGCAGCTTCTCCTGCACCTGCACCGCGACCCCGCGCTCCGTCATTCAACTTGCCCGAGTCCATTGCGCCGAGCACCTCGCAACCCGGTGCCCCGGTCGGTGCCATCGTAGCCGGGTATGTCGGCCTACTGGTCTTCCCTCTCGTCAGCGTAGGTGTCGCGATCTACATGCTCACAAAGAAGCATGTAGGTCATGGGATCGCGATGCTGGTTCTGTCCATTCCTATGTTCTTCATCTGGTTGGGGATTGTCGCCGCAATCGCGATTCCGAAGTTCGCCAACACGGAGGAGAAGGCGGACGTGGCGAGCATGAAGGCCGATCTGAGGAACCTGATTACGGCGCAGGAAGTGTATTTCGCAGATAACGTGACGTACTCGCACACCATCGCACGCCTCAACTACAGCGTGTCAGCGGGCAACCAGATCGTGATCATTGAGGCATCGGGGACGGGCTGGAGCGCCACGGCTGCGAGCTCGGGGACGTCGAGAACGTGCGGGATATTCGTGGGCAACGTGACTCCACCCGTTGAAGGCGAGGCCGAGGGTGCGCCGACGTGCCAGTGACAAAGGCAGGCACGGCCAGTCTTCCTCAACCGGAATTGCGCCGGCGTAACGTCGCCAAGGCCGCAGTTGGTCCAAGCACGCACTCGGAGTCCAGCGCGGCATATGTGGCTGCCTAACTCGATCTTCATCCGGATATGGAGACGTGATCCTCTCCAGGCACGCCTCCTTGCTAGAGCCTCAGTGACGGTGATTGTGCTGCCATCACTAATCCTAGCTTCCAACGTAGTTCTGGGCCTTCGCGGTCACCTCAAGGCATTCTGCCTCTTCAAGTATCTCACCGGCCTTCCGTGCCCAGGATGTGGGATTACTCGAGGCTTGGCACTATTGGCTCACGGGCGCGTCCGCGATGCACTGGACGCCAATCCGGCGTCAGTGCTGGTCATGGCCGTTATCGTATTGCCTCTTCTCTTGTTGCTCTCTGTTCAGTCTCGCCGCCTGGGTCCGATTGCAGTGACCAAGGCTCTTCGCTGTGCGGATTCCCTGCTGCTAATGGGACTCCTGTTGGTCTGGCTGTCACGAGTCAGTGGTATTCTCCTCGCGTGAGGTGATCCTAAGATGGCAAACGTCTCCTGCCCCAAGTGCGGCACGCTCACACAGCAGGCGGGCTATCCCGCTTGGGAGATCATCGTCAGCATCTGTTTCTTCCCAATCGGCCTTCTCGCGCTTCTTGCTGGGCGAGAGGTAACTACCTGCCAGTCCTGCGGCCATTCCTGGCAGGCGTAGCGAACCCTCGCTTTTTGACGGGTGGGGCGTTAGGACGGCGCACGCCGGCGCCGGCCGACCCTGCGACCGCTGCCGGTCAGGACCGCCTGCCGCCCGGAGAGCGTCCAAGAACGCATACCGCGTGAGTCCGCTTGAAAACGGGCGGGCTTCCGGGTTCTGCCGTCCCTCCTCTGCTTTGCCGTTGCTTTGCCGGTCAGTGCCTGCCAATACGGTCAGATGGGGTCCCCAGAAGCCAGTGCGGGAGCACGAAACCGCGCTCCCGCACGAGTCTGCTTGAGTTAAAAGTCCGCTGCTCTGCCACCGCACGCGCTGACGATGATTGCTCAGGCCGGCCTACCAGCTCCCTGCTTCGGCCTCGCGCAGGCGCTCGGGAGTCCCCACGTCCTGCCACGCGTGGGCCGAGACGTCGGCCGGCTCGATCCGGTAGCCCCGCGCCGCCAGATCCAGGTACAACTCGCGGATCGGGAAGACGCCCGTCCGCTCGGCAAGGTCGAGGATCTTCGGCTCGACCACGTGGATCCCGGCGAACGCGAAGTCGCGCACGGCCCCCACGCTCTCGCGGACGCGGCGCAAGCCGCCCACCTCGCGGTGCTCCCAACCCATCAGGCCCTGGTCGTCGAACAGCAGCCGGCGCGAGGACGGCCGGTCCTGCACCGCCAGCGTAGCCACGACCCGGCTTCCCTCCCCCGGGCGCTCCCGCGCAACCTGGTGCTCGGCCAGCAGCGCCTCGAGCGGGATGCGCGACAGGACATCCACCGCGTGGAGCAGTATCGGGCCGTCACGGCGGAACAGACGGGCCGCCGCCAGGAAACCGCCGCCGGTGTCGTACGGGCCATCAGGCTCGGGCGAGACGAGGATCTCCACACCGGGCGGCGCGTACTCCCGCAGGTACCTGGCGATCTGATCGCCGTGGCGGCTGGTGTTGACGATCAGCCGACTGGCCCCGGCGTGGGCCAGGCGGTACATGACGTGCGCCAGCAGCGGCCGGCCGCGCACCACGACGAGTGCCTTGGGAACCGCGTCGGTGAGCGGCCCGAGCCGCGTCCCCAGGCCGGCGGCCAGGATCATCGCCTCCATCACAGCTTCCCGTGGATCACGCGCACGGCGACCTGCGGGTAACGGCTCCTCAGGTAGGCGGCCAGCTTCGCGGTCATGAACACCGAGCGGTGCCGGCCGCCGGTGCAGCCGAATGCGACCGTCATGCTCGAGAACCGCCGTTCCAGGAACCGCTCCACGTGCGCGTCCACCAGGTCGCTGACGCTGCTCCAGAACTCCTGCACTTCCCGGGAGCGCTCCAGGAAGTCGGCCACCGGCTCGTCCTCCCCGGTGAAGCCCCGGAGCGCGGGCACGTGCTGCGGGTTCGGCAGCGAGCGGCAGTCGAACACGAACCCCCCGCCGTGGCCCTCGGTGTCGGACGGGTAGCCGTCGCGATAGGAGAAGCTGCGGATCAGCACGCCGAGGCCGGCGTGGGGCGCGGAAGCGCTCGCGGGGCAGGCCCAGCGCTCCACGATGCGGCGGAACACCTGCTCCAGCTCGGGCAGGGCCAGCGGCAGTCCGGCGGCCAGCAGCTCGTCCAGGTTGCGGGCCGCGTGAGGCACGCTCTCCAGGAACCGGCGCTTGCGCTCGAAGAAGCCGCGATATCCGTAGGCCCCCATCGCCTGCATCAGGCGCACCAGGACGAAGCCGATGTAGTGCTCACGGAACCGCGCCCGGTCCACCGGAGCCAACGTACCCAGCGCGTCGAGGTAGGCTTCCAGCAGCTCGGCGCGCAGCGGCTGAGGGATCGCGGCCTTGGCGTCATACAGCAGCGAGGCCACGTCGTAGTGCGGCGCCCCCTTCCGGCCGCCCTGGAAGTCGATGAACCACGGCTCCCCGTCCCGGATCATGATGTTGCGTGACTGGAAGTCACGGTACAGAAAGCCGTCGGTGCCGGCCTGGACCAGGTGCGTCGTCAGGCGGGAGAAATCGTCCTCGAGCCGCTGCTCGCTGAAGGGGACGTCGGCCAGCTTCAGGAAGTGGTACTTGAAGTAGTTCAGGTCCCAGCGGATGGACCGGCGGTCGAAGACCCGGCGCGGATAGGCCAGGCGGTAGTCCACCACCCGGTGACCCTCGACCTGGAAGCGCGGCAGGATCGCGAGCACCCGCCGGTACAGCGGCACGATGTCGGGCGGGAACC
>Ga0187854_10002160_pt1 | contig 17389 bp, 12 predicted proteins | sample June2016WEW_6_15_FD_132445 | JGI IMG/M metagenome (GOLD analysis project Ga0187854, IMG submission 132445) | Peatland microbial communities from SPRUCE experiment site at the Marcell Experimental Forest, Minnesota, USA - June2016WEW_6_150 | ecosystem: Environmental > Terrestrial > Soil >...
CAACAGCCAACCCCACTGTACCCGTCCCAACCAACACCCGGCCTCCAACGATTACCGCAACGTTTACACCCTCGCCGAGTTACAGCCCCACGAGGACACGCACCCCCACCCCCACCCCCACGCCTACACCAACGAAAACCTCCACATCTTCCAATACTCCAACGGCTTCGAAGACGCCCACGCTTGTCACCTATACCGTGACGAATTCGAAGACACCCACTATTACACCAACTTTCACATTCACCCCCACCTCCACGACCGGCCTGATTGGGTACTGGAGTTTCGATAACATCTCCGGCACGAATGTGCCTGATATTACCGGGCGTGGAAATAACGGCACACTCAATAGCGGGGTGCAGCAGATTGCCATCGGGGAATCCGGCCCGTCGGTACGCTTCAACGGCGTGGACGGCTTCATAAACATCCCTTATAAAACCGATCTGGCGCCCAGCGGCAGTTTCACGGTTGCGGCCTGGGTCAAACCGGAGACCATCCCCACCGGCCGTTATACGCGCCTGGTGGAGCGCGATGGAGTATATGCCTTGCGCTTTAACCAGAACGGGTTCATTGATTTCACGATCTGGGGGGTAACACCGGGCGACGTAGTTGGTCCGCAACTGCCACTGGACGATTGGACGCTGGTGGCAGGGGTATACGATTCGGCCAACAAGCAGATGAACCTGTATGTTAACGGCTCACTCGTTGCAGCCGCCACTGTTTCCGGGTCCAGGAGTAGCAACTCGAACCCGATGGTGCTCGGCTCTTCCACCTCGGCGGAACGCTTCCAGGGGCAATTGGATGAGGTGCGCTTCTATAATACCCTCCTGGGTGCCAGCGACCAACTGGGATTGTATAATAATGCCACGACCACCCCGACAACGACCACGACGACATTCACGCCGGTAACCTCCACCCCCACGCGCACCCTTACTATTACACCCTCCCGGACTTATACTTCATCGCCTACCTACACACCTTCCAATACGCCTAAAAAAACTCCAACAGGGTGGGCACCTACTCCGGGAGTGTTGGACCTATTAACCGGCGCTACCTTCAATATAAGTACGAACAACACTTATCCACGCGCCTGTGCAGATGGAGGAGATGGAGTGGCTTATTCCGTTATCAATCTGGCTGCAACATACGCGGTTTTAAGTGTATCACCCTCCAACGACTGCCTGACCCAAAACGATGAAATCCTGCTTATTAATATGCAGGGCAGCAAAGTTTCCACGGCCAACGTGGGCCACTATGAATTCCTGCACATTGCAAGTGTGAATGACAACACAGTATATTTCAGCACGACTAAAAAGTTGCTTTATGGTGAGAATGAATACGATGATACCAATATTGGCACAGACAGCGGCCAGCAACGGGTGGTCTTGCAGCGGGTACCCAATTACGATAATGTGATCCTTAACGGCACACTTACTGCCAATGTCTGGAATGGATACAAGTACGGCATCATTGCCTTCCGGGTGGCCGGAACGCTTTCGGGCAGCGGGACGATCCTGGCCGACAAGCTCGGCTACGTCGGCGGATATGGAGGAGCGGGCAATGGCGGTTGCGGGACGCAGGGAGAGAGCTATGACGGGAACACCGGAGCCTGCAACTCCGCACCCAACCTGGGCGGCGGCGGCGTCGGCAATAACGGCGGTGGCGGTTACGGGTCCAAGGGTTACTCGGGGGGAAGCGGTGGAAACACCTACGGTGATCTTGACCTGGCCAGGCTGTTCCTGGGCTCGGGGGGAGGCGGGAGCAATGGCAACACGGGCGGCACGACCAATGGGGGCAAGAGCGGTGGGAAAGGCGGCGGGATTGTGTTGGTCGCGGCGAATAATATCGGCGACCAAAGCAATACCTGGACGGGGGTGATCACAGCGGACGGTGGAGACGGTGCGGATGATGCCGGCCACAGCGGCGGCGGCTCGGGCGGCAGTATTCGTATCGAGGGAAATATGATCACAGTGACCGCACCCGGTAATATTGCGGCATTGGGAGGCAGCGTTGGCGATACCCAGCGCGGCGGTGGCTTGGGGCGGACGGCCGTGTACTACCGGGATTCTTTTGCAGCCGGCTTCACCCCCAATTACCTGATGAACACCCTCCAGAACGTGGAAGACTCCATTTTCTCGGACAGTTTTGAGAGCGGCGACCTGAGCGTTACACCCAGCCCGTGGAGCGCGTTTTCGGGCGACAGCACGCAGATTTCCGTGGATCCCGAGGCGGCTTACTGGGGCAATTACGGCCTGGCGATCACCATTAACAGTGAAACTCCCGAGCCCTACGTTCAGGATGATAACCCGACCATCGACGGCCATTACCGGGCGAGGTTCTATTTCAATCCAAACGGCGTGTCCATCCCATCCAATGGGACCATTGACCTTTTCCGGGGGTATTCAGATGCGGTCGGCACGACACCCATCTTTCGGGTTCAAGTACAAAAGAGCGGAGGCATCTACCAGGCGAACATAGGCGCACGAAATGACAATGGGAACTGGGTGAATTCTTCCTGGAACAACCTCAGCAATGGCTGGAATGCCCTGGAGATCGAATACCTTGCCAGCCATGCCACGGGGCAGATGAGCCTGTGGGTGGGCGGTGTTTTGGAACAGAGTCTCACCGGTCTCGACAATGAGGGGTCGAAGGTCGATTCTGTGCGCCTGGGCGGCATGGGCGCGGCGGCGGGTTCGAGCGGTACAGTCTACCTCGATGATTTCGATTCACGGCGCATTTCTGCTCCGGGAGTACTGGCAGATCCCGGCCTGCATAACCGGGGACTGTACCGGTATACCTTCACCAGCCAGCCGGATGGGCAGACCGGCAAGGATACCACCATCGATTCCAAAAACTCCGGAACTAATTATGGTATTAGCCCGAGACTGTGGGTCGGTGAAGACCCGTCGTATACGGAGAACGAGCGCAGCCTGCTGCAATTCGACCTGTCTTCCATTCCGGCTAATGCGGTAGTGCAGGATGCCAGTTTGACCCTGACGCTGACGAACCTCTCGGGCAGCAGTGCCCGCATGCTATGTATTTACCTTCTCAAACCAATTTGGGATGAATCCAGTGCCACCTGGAATAACTACGCCAGCGGCAGCGCCTGGCAAACGGCCGGGGCGGGCGGCGCAAACGATTATGATTCCAACCCGCTGGCGTGCGTCTCGATGGCCGGCCATGAAACCGCCGGGACGCAGGAGACCTGGACGCTGCCGGCTACAACGATTCAGTCCATGGTCAATGGCAGCGCAGCCAACCGGGGTTTCATTCTTAAGGCAACGGTGGAATCGAACACAACCTATGGCTTTGCATCTTCGGATAACAGCACAGCCGCCTACCGTCCCAGCCTGACGATCGATTACGCCACTGATCAAGCCGTGGATCCCTGGGTTAACAGGAATTATACTTATTCCCCGGATCAGCCACACTCGGTGACAGCGTTATCGACCGGCGAAGCGTACAGCTACGACCCCAATGGCAATATGACCTGCCGGGTGGAAGGCGGCCAGACTTACAACCAGGTGTATAATGCCGAAAACCGGCTTTATATTGTCCAACTGATGAATGCGGGCGCGTACTGTCCGAACGCCAATATCCTGGCGGCGCCTGCGGATACTAGCGCGGCCTGGAACTTCACGTATAATGGTGATGGCAACCTGGTGGAGCAGGTGTATGCCACGCTTACCAATGGCAATGTCACCGGTACTTTAACAACCTACTACTTCGCGGGGGGCTCGTACGAGTGGCGCAGCGACGGCAAATTGGAGAAATATTATGCCTTCGCTGGCCAGACAGCCGCCATGATCGAGTGTACGTGGACTACAAATGAGAATGACGAAACTGTGGTTACCTGCCCGGATGCAACCGGCCTGAATTATTTCCTGACCGACCAGCTGGGTTCGGTGGTGGCGGTGCTGGACTATAATGGAGCCCCCATACAACAGCAACGCTACTTTCCCTTTGGCGCGGTACGCGATATTTCGAGTGATAACCTGCCCGAGATCACCCAAACGGATTTCGGCTACACCGGCCAGCGCAACCTGGATGCCCAGGACAACAGTTTTTCGCTGGGGCTGATGGACTACCACGCCAGGTTCTACGACCCTTATCTTAACCGCTGGGCACAACCCGACTCGATTATACCTGATGGTAACCCTCAAAGCCTCAATCGGTATTCCTATACGCTAGATAATCCGATCCGATATAACGATCCAACTGGTCATAGGAACTGTGAGGAAGATGGCTTTAATTGCCCCGGAAGCGGCAGCAGTGGCAATAGCAGCAGCGGAGGAAGTGGCAGCAGCGGAAAAGTTGCAAACCCAATAAAACCCCCAGATACCTATGATTCTGGCCAACAAGAAAGACCGAGTATTCCTGTAGATCCCACCAATCAACAGCCTAAAAGCGACAATCTTCCATCGGCGGTTTCAAAGACTCGTCTAGTGGTGGGCACAATTTTGTTTGGAGGACTTCTTGTTATTGGGGGAATCATGACTGTAATCGGATTCGGTGTGGCAGCGGAAGATCCAACTGCTCTAGTTCTAGCTGCAGGTGGCCTTGTGGTCGCAGCAGTTGGTGCCGAAGGTCTATATCAAATTTGGCGCCCCTTACTTCCAAATACCTGGCCCAAAACAATTATATTTTCAGAATTCAACATTCCTTAAGGAAGTGAATTATGCACATACAGCAAATATCAATATTGATAATAATTCTCGGTATCTTTCTCGTAGCAATTTCATTGTGGCTCTCTTTACGTCCAAGAATTCAAAAGATGCTTTTTGGAGGCTTTAAATTGTGGAAAATGACTCTAGTATTATCTAGTATGGTGATCATTATCGGAATTATGCTTCTTTTACTTCCAAAGACCATTTGGTAAGACATTTTAAGATAAAGTAATGATAAAGTAATATTGAAATTATGTTACATCGCTTCTCATTTACGCACTTTTTCAGTGAAAAAAGTTCTTGTAACATCCCTGATAAGTGCATAATACTCCCCCTACATAAAAAGACGGACTGACCAGTTGTTAACTAGCCAGCCCGTCTTCGTGGGGGGTAGCCTGATTATAAGGCAAGATAACTGGCGCAAGGTAGCTCTTTTTCGTCTTTCCAGTCCAGAACCTTAACAACCTGACTTTTTTGGGCATGGGAATATTTACAGAAACAAAAACATCTCCCGACTCGAACTTCGTTCGATGGGCACTTGAATTCCAGTTTTAGACTGGCTATAATGGAGTCGAGCGGCAAGCCCGAAAAACCCTTTGGGTCTCTCTTCGGAGAGTTTACACGTGTGCCTTCGGCACAGTGCAGGCACCTTCGTGTATGGGAAGCCGCTCACTCCTTTAAGTATTCAATTGGCTGGGTGGCAGCTTGACCTTCTTACTGCCCCAGGGCAGGATATCCAGAGTCTGCCCGATGCCCAACCGGTCCAACTGCTGGCGGGTGAAGACTGTGGCGCTTGTCCCTTTGGGGAGATTGCTGACCTTGATCTCATAAGCCAGCTTGAACATCGAAGCGGCCACACCGGTTACATTCGCATGCCGGTCGACCACTTCACTTTCTGGATCTTCCAGACAGCGATCAACAGCAGGCGGGCAATGCGCACAATGGCATGGGTGTGCTTATGGCCTATTTCCTCACCGGCCAGCTTGGTTCGGTCGCGGCCGTTACGGATGCCAGCGGCGTATTGGTGAGCCAGCAGCCCTTCGACAGACCCAGGACAGGCCTTCGGCAGGCTCCCTGGAAAAACAACCAGGACAGGCAGGGCAGGCGCCGCCTTATCTTTCGACACGGCTTCGGTCGCGTCCAAGAAAAATGAATAAAACTGCCCAAAATTGCTTATTATCCAGCGTTTTTCCCCTTTTTCCCGTGAATAAATTTATGGTACATGGGGGGTAGCGGCTTCCAGGAACCACCATATATCGACGAAAACTGCATAATATTGCTTTTCTCGCCACTCCTGCGCACTATATCTGTCCCTCCTTTGCATCGTTCCTCATCGTTTTTACATTACGCGCGCGCCGGCCTCCAGCCTGCCGCCCCGCCTGCTTCTCTCCCGCCACAGCCCCTATCGAGGGAAAGCCGTGCGGACCGCTTATTCGCTCCTCTCTAATCAACCATCTTGTGGTTAAATTCATCCCAGCATGGACTCCAAAACTCTCAGCGTGCTCGAATACCCCAAGATCCTGGCCCGCCTGGCGGACTTGTGCGACTTCTCCGGCTCTGCTGACCTTGCGCGCCTGCTGTCCCCCACCGCGGACTTCAAAGAAGCCAGCGACCGCCTGGCGGAAACCAGCGAGGCTCGTACATTAATCGCAACCGCTGACCTTAATATCGGCGGTGCGCATGACATCCGCGCACAGGTGGACCTGGCGGCGCACGGCGGCGTGCTGGACCCGAAGGAACTGCTGGATGTGCAGGCCACGCTGGTGGCAATGCGCAGCCTGCGGCGTTTCTTCGAAAAACACGCCGAAGCCTCCCCGCACCTGGCCGGCATGGCCTCCCGCCTGCCAAGTCCAACCGGACTGGTCGAAGCGATCGCGCGCTGCATCACGGATTCCGCCGAAGTGGCCGACAGCGCCTCACCCAAACTATACGACCTGCGGCGGCACGTGCGCGTATCCCACGACCGGCTGATGACCCGCCTGCAGCGTTACCTGACGGATGCCGCCACCGCCTCCAAGCTGCAGGACAGCGTCATCACCCAGCGGGACGGGCGCTACGTCATCCCGCTGCGGGCCGAATTCAAAGGCCAGCTCAAGGCCATCGTGCACGACCAATCTTCCACCGGGGCGACCCTGTTTGTGGAGCCGCTGGCGGTGGTGGAACTCAACAATGCCTTGCGCGAAGCCGTGGTCGCCGAGCGGGACGAAACCCGCCGGGTGCTGGCCGAACTCTCGGCGCAGGTCGGCGGGCTGGCCGGGGAAATCGTGGCAGGGGTGGCGGCGCTGGCCGAACTCGACCTGGCCTTTGCCAAGGCTAAATACGCCGACAAGCTCCGGGCAAATGAACCGGTGTTGAGCGATCCGCGGTCAGCAAGCAGCAGCCGGCAATCAGAAGGCGGCAATCCGCCACCCGCCATCCGGCTGTTGAACGCCCGTCACCCGCTGCTGGACCCGGAAACAGTCGTGCCCATCAATATCGACCCGCTGCCCGGCACGTTCGCGCTGGTCATCAACGGCCCCAACACGGGCGGCAAGACGGTCACGCTTAAGACGGTCGGCCTGCTGGCGGCCATGGCGCAGAGCGGCCTGCACATCCCGGCCCAATCCGGCTCGGAGCTGCCCTGTTTCGCAGCCATCTACGCCGACATCGGCGACGAGCAATCCATCGAGCAGTCGCTTTCCACCTTCTCCGGGCATATCACCAATATCGTGCAAATCCTGAAGAAAGCCGACCAGCATTCGCTGGTGATCCTGGACGAACTGGGAGCCGGCACGGACCCGCAGGAGGGCGCGGCGCTGGCGCGTGCGATCCTGTCGGACCTGCTCGGGCGCGGCATCACCACCCTGGTGGCCACCCACTACCCGGAGTTGAAGACCTTCGCGCACACCACCCCGGGCGTGGTCAACGCTTCGCTGGAGTTCGATGTGCAGACGCTGCGCCCGACCTACAAATTGACCCTCGGGCTGCCAGGGAGATCCAATGCCCTGGCGATCGCGCAGCGCCTGGGGCTGCCGCAGGAAATCATCGAGGCCGCCCGCAGCGAGATCAGCCCGGACGACCTGCGTGCCGACAAACTGATCGGGGATATCCACCGCCAGCGCAAGATCGCCTTCAAGGAGAGCGAAAAAGCCGGGCGGGCCCGTTCCGAAGCCCGCCGCCTGGAACGCGACCTGGCCGAACGGCTGGAAAAGATCGGTGATGAGCGCCAGAAAGTGCTCGAGCAGGCGCGCGCCGAGGGCGAACTGGAAGTGGAACTCTTGAAGACCCAGCTCAAAATGCTGAAAGACGAGTTGAAGAAAGCCCGCCAGCCGCTGGAGGCGTTGCGGGCAATCGAAGAGAAAATCGAGTTGGTAGAAGAGCAGGTGCAGGAACCCATCAAACGCCTTCGGCAAACGCCTTCGGCAAACGCACGAACGGTGGGAGCTTTGAAGACGGGCGACAAAGTGATTCTGCGCCAGCTTGGCACAGAAGGGATACTCTCCTCGATCGACGGAGAAGAGGCGGAAGTGCAGGCGGGCGTGCTCAGGCTACGGGTAAAGCTGGAGGAATTGAAGAAGAAAAGCGACGAGCCATTCGCGGTTGGTGTTCAGCCAGTGCCCAGGAAGAACCAGCCCGAGTCGCAATCTACAATCAGCAATCATCAATCATCAATGTTCGTTGCCTCCCCGGGAGTGGAACTGGACCTGCGCGGGCAGCGCGCCGAAGACGCACTGGATATGCTCGACCGCTACCTGGAAAAGGCCTATATGGCCGGACTGCCATTTGTCCGGATCATCCACGGAAAAGGCACCGGCAAACTGCGCCAGGAGGTGCGGGCGGCGCTCAAGGATCACCCGCAGGTGACCTCATTCGAGGAGGGCGACCCCAAGGAAGGCGGCGAAGGGGTCACGGTGGCAAAGCTGGCAAGCGGATAAAAAAAACGGGTTCCGGCGAGGAACCCGTTTTGATCATTATTCGGGAAATTTCAACACGAAGGTCAGCAAGTATCGCTAAGGTTCACTAAGGAAGAACCTTCATTACTTAAGAAATTCACTCCTAATCAATACTCTCCCAGGCACGCGCGAAGCGCAGGATGCGGCTGCGGATGTAGAATATATTCGGGTCGGCAATGGGACGCTGCGCCATGATCAATTCGATGGCCTCATCCGGGTCGTATCCCAGAGCAATCAGGATGGAGGCCCCCATGGCCGGGGCGCGGTGCTTGCCTTTATGGCAATGGGCATAAACCTTCCCGCCCGCCTGGATGGTCTCCAAAGCAGCCTGGACGCCGCGAATCAAAAAACGGATCGGAATGACCAGGCCGGGGGTATCGAACGTCGGCAGCCAAAGAAAATCCAGCGGCGGGCTGTGCGGATCAACCGCCGGGCGTTTCTCGATGCGCATATTGATGACCAGGCGGACGCCCAGTTCGCGCAAAAGGTCGTAATCATCCGCCTGCGGGGTATCGCCAATAAACAGGCAATCGGTAATCTGGGAAAAATTCATGGAAATAATCTTACCACAGGGAGCGTGTATTGAATATTCAATTTTGTTAGGATTAATCTATCTCTTAGCCTGTAAATCCCTGGGAGAAAACGCTCCCGGCAACAGTCCAGCAACGGTGGTCTCCTGCACCAGATGACCTTGACCGTCGGCAATCAAAACGAGCGTGTCAAGACCAAACTCAGCCAGCACCTGCCGGCAGCCTCCGCACGGGGACCCGCCGTTGGAGGTGACCACCGCGAGTACTTCAAACTCCCGCTCCCCTTCCGATACAGCCTTGAAGACGGCCACCCTCTCGGCACACATCCCGGTGGGGTAGGCGGCATTCTCAACATTACAACCGGTGAAGACACGCCCGCTTTTCGTCCGCAGGGCTGCGCCGACCTGATAATTGGAATAAGGCGCATAGGCCCGGCGGCGGGCTTCGATGGCCAGATCGATCAGCAGGTGCTGTTCCTCGTCACTCAAATTGCTCATTTTTTAGCCTCGTAAATTCGTAATATCCCAATATAGGATGGGTGGGGGTACACCCCCTTTTCCCTACCTTATTAAGAAGGTTTTTTTAATTTGCGGATGGGCCGCGCCGGAACACCCACCACCAGGGTATCTGCTTCCACATCTTTCGTGACCACCGCCCCTGCGCCAGTTTTGGCATGCGCCCCCACCTTCACAGGCGCAACCAGCATGGTATCTGATCCGATAAACGCCCCCTCTCCAATCTCAGTCTGGTTTTTGTGGACCCCATCATAGTTGCATGTGATGGTGCCTGCGCCAATATTGACATCCGGACCGATGGTCGCATTACCGATATAAGAGAAATGACCCATCTTGGTACCCGGCCCGAGCGTGGAATCCTTCACCTCGCCAAAATTGCCCATGTGGACTCCCTGGCATAGATGCGCACCTTTGCGCAGCCGGGCGAACGGACCGATGCTGACGTTATCTTCAACAACCGCCTTTTCCATCACAGCCGCCAGGATTTCACAATCATTGCCGATGGTGGAATCCTCCGCGATGGTATCCGGCCCGATGCTGCAACCTGCGCCAATGACGGTCTTTCCATGCAAATAAGTATTCGGCCAGATGACCGTATCCGGGCCGATCGTCACATCCGGATCGATATACGTCGCCTGCGGGTTTACGATCGTGACCCCCGCCAGCATGTGGGCTCGATTGATGCGCGCCCGCATGGCCGCTTCGGCCTCGGCCAGGTGGACACGCGTATTTATGCCAATACTCTCAGTCAAATCCTCGCTGACCAACGCCTGGACTGGCAGCCCGGCGTTCACCGCCAGTTCGATGGTATCCGTCAGGTAGTATTCCCCTTTTTGGGAAAGAGGAACCCTGCCCAGGGCCTGCCACAGCCAGGCGGCAGAGAAGCAATATGCGCCTACATTCAACTCCCGGATGGAGAGTTGCTCCGGCGTGGCCGCGGCTTCCTCGACAATTGCCTGCACATGCCCATCCGGGCTGCGAACAACCCGCCCAAACCCGCGTGGATCGGCGGCGATGGCGGTCAGCATGGTGAGTGGGCCGGGGTTTTTCTGCTGGGCTTCGACGAGTCGCGCCAGGGTCTCGGAACGCAGAAGTGGCATATCGGCATAGGTGACCAGCACCAGATCCGTTTTGTCACGCAAGCTGGCTTCGGCCTGCCGGACGGCATGCCCGGTGCCCAGCGGCGGGTCCTGGAGCACGCAGACGGCTGCATCCCCGAGGAAGGAACGCAGGGTCTCGCCATCCTTGCCAATGACAACCACCGGCTTCTCGGTGCGAGCAGAGACGGCAGCCGCAAGAGCATAAGCAAGCATGGGTTTTCCGCAGACAGGATGAAGCACTTTCAAAACCCTGGATTTCATGCGTACGCCCTGACCAGCAGCCAGAAGAACAGCAGTGACTTTCATGAGCAACTCCTGTCTCACCGATCCCATTTCTCATGCAGGAAGGGGGTGAAAAAATAAAATGAGCCTGCGCTGCCAGCAGAGCGGCACGAGGCCCATTCCCGGAAAAAAAAGCCCCGCTGGTAAGCACGGGACTGGCCCCGCTGGTAAGCACGGAACAAGCTCCGCTGTGCAGGCGGGAAATTCAGGCTGGGGCGCCTGGATTCGAACCAGGATAATCAGCTCCAAAGGCTGACGTGCTGCCGTTGCACTACGCCCCAAAGCGGGCCGAATTGTATCACAGGCCGTGCGGAGGGACAATCCCTGCCACATTTGATGCCAGAGGTTTCAGAAAGTCTGAAGACCACCTGTCCCCGCCTCGCCCTAACCCCGGTTGTGGAAAAGGCAAGTTGGTGCGAGCGCCACTCTAAGATTCATCTTCCGGGCCCAGGCCAAGTTCTTTGGCCTGGTCATAAGAGAGCATGTCTGGTTCGGTAGGAGCCTTGTGCTTATCCGCGGCCTTATCCCAAAAATCGTCCACATCGGCTGGGTTGAGTTTCGTCATGGATTCCCTTAATAAAGGCCCCATTTCCGGCACGTCCGGGTCATCCGCTTCCGGGGAGCTTGGAGGTGGCATTGGGGCGGCAGGAAGGTCCGAGGGAATTTCGCCCAGGATCATTTCGATCTTCTTGCGAGCAATCGAGAATTTATCAAAGGTTTTCAATACCTGTTCTTCGTCTGCCAGACCCTTGCCGATGACCAGCATGGAATGCTCCATACCGACCGGAGCGAAGACCAAATCAAAAGGAGCACCGTCAAAGATATACCAGTTCGAAGCGACCTTCTGGCCAAGCAGGCGGGAGACATTCTGACCGGCGCTATAAATGGAAAGCAAGGAGGAAAGCAGGGATACTTTCTCATTACCATCCGGCAGATCCTCGGCACGCGCCTGAATAACTCCTTTATCGTTCAGCAACAGGACGACAACCGCGTCCAATTCCTGGCGCAGATGGACCATGAGATCCGGCAAGGTGGGCTGAATCTCGGCTTCTTCGCCGGGGACAACCGGCTCGGGCGGAAGAATGGTTCCGACCAGCCCTAAATGACGTTCCACAGAATCCAGAAAATCAGCGATGGGAACAGGCTTGATGAAAAAAGCATCCGCGCCTGACTCGGATACTTCTTTGCGGATATTTGGGTCTGCCTGGCCGGTTATGAGGATTACTTTCACATTGGGGCGATATTTGCGCACCTTGCGCATCAACTCGATGCCTGAAATTCCCGGCAACCGATAATCGGAAACCAGCAGATCGATGGGGTTGAGGGAACTATCCAGAATCGCCTCTTCACCGGAAGGCACCTCGACAATATCCAGATCGTATTCCAACGTGTCCAGTGCCGAATGCAGGAGGCGGCTTACTTCACGCTGATCATCGACGAGCAAAATTCGGGAAGAGGGCATTTGCCGGTTTAACTCTTACCGCGCAGGCGCGGATCAAGCACATCCCGCAAGGCATCGCCGACCAGGTTCCAGCCCATCACGAACATCACCAGGGTCAGGCCGGGCCAGACAATGATATACCAGTAGGTGGTCAGGCTGCTGATCCAGTTGCGGGCAAAACTGAGCACCTGGCCCCAATCAGCATAGCCAACCTGGGTACCAATACCCAGGAAACTCAATGCGGCAAAACTGAGCACCACGTCGCCGATCGCCAGGGAAGCCAGCACCAGGGTCGGGAAAATGGCATTGGGCAGGATGTGCCGGAAGAGAATGCGGCCATCCTTGGCGCCGATGACGCGTGCGGCCATGATATAGTCGCGTTCCTTAATGGAAAGGATGTCGCCGCGGATAATACGCGCATAGGTCATCCAGTCGAAGACGATCAGGGCGATCACGGCCGGCCAAATCGACTGCCCGATGCGGGGGGTAAGAATGGCCGCCAGGATCAGGGCTGCCAGGATGAACGGCAGGGTCAGGAAGACATCCACAATGCGCATGATGATGTTGTCCACCAGGCCGCCATAGTAGGCCGAGACCGAACCGATGGTCACGCCGATCAGGAAAGTGGCAAAGACCACGATCAAGCCGGTCTTGAAGGCCGTGCGGGTGCCCCAGATGATGCCGTAGAAAATGTCATATTGGCCCTGGGAAGTTCCCAGGATATGCACCCAGTGATCCGTCCGCATGATCGGTTTCCACCACAAGGGCAAGGGCGGCGCGCTGCGTTCCCACGCCGACATCATCGGGCGAGGTTGGGAACTGTAGCCATCGCGCGGGATGGTGTAAGGATCGGCATCAGGCCTGACCGGCGGGATGATATACGGGGCAAACAATGCAATGAAGATGAACAACGCGATCAGGATAAATCCCAGGATGGAGGCGGGTGTCTTGAGCAGGCCGGTGACAATACGGTAGTTCTCCGGACCCAGGAAACGCTCCAACCGTCCTATCTTACGGACCGGAATAGCTTCGCGCAACAGGGCGTTGTTACCAGTAGGAGTCGTGGTTTCAGTCATGGTGACCTCCTTAGGATAAGCGCACCCGCGGGTCAATCACGCCGTACAACACATCGACGATCAGGTTGGACACGATCAAGATCAGGCCATCGAAGAGCGCAAAACCCAGCACCGTGACGACATCCAATTGTTGGGCGGCGCTGGCTGCGGCGGCGCCGATGCCCGGGTAGTTGAAGACCGTCTCGGTGATCACCACGCCGCCCAGCAGGCCGATGATCTGGAAGCCAGCCAGGGTAATGACCGGGATCATGGCGTTCGGACGGGCATGTTTATTGATGACGTCGCGTTCCCGCAAACCCTTGGCGCGCGCCGTGGTGACGTACTCCATGCGCAGGGTTTCGAGCATGGACGAACGTGTCACACGCACGAAGACCGCCCAACTGATGTATGAGAGGGTCAGGATCGGCAGGATCATGTGGCGCATGACATCCAGGAAAACGTCAAAACGGCCATTCAGCAGGGAATCAAAAGACAGCAGGGTGGTATAGTGGTGAAAACTCTTAGCCTCAATAATAATACTCGCCCAGTCGGAAACCCGGCCGGGTGGAAACCAGGGCAGTTTGACATAGAAGATCATCAACACCAATAGGCCAAAAACAAAGGTCGGGAAGGAGGTCCCCACAATGCTGAATATCCTGGCGGCCTGGTCGATCCAGCCATTCTGATGGACGGCCGCCTGCACCCCCAGCCAGATGCCGACCAGGATGACCGGGGCAACCGCCCAGATGGTCAGGTCGAGCGTGTTGGGGAAGCGGTTACGGATCAAGTCGACGACCGACTGGGAGGCCGTGCGGGAGTAGCCAAAATCTCCGAAGAGGATCCCGCCTGTCCTCACTCCGGTTCTAGAGTCTATATGACCTACCAGCCAGCGCCAGTACTGGACATAGATGGGTTGATCCAGCCCATAGGTCTTGATGATGCCATTAATGGCATTGGCGTTCTTGGGAATATCCCGCACATACAGGGCCGAGCGTTCCACCGGGCTAAGGAATTGCAACATGCCAAAAATCAATAATGTCACCCCAAACAGCAGGAGCGGTACAAGCAGTAGACGACGGATGATGTAGGTGCTCATAGGTTACCTCATTTGAGTTTATCCTTCGGAGTGGATTGAAATGAAATCCGTTTCAATCCACTGCGCAGGATAAAACTGACTGGATGGTACGGGGGCCTGGGATCAGGCCCCCGTACAGAACATGCTCAGACTATGTCGATTTAATGGATCGCGAAGTTGTAGATGACCACATCCATCTCGAGCTCTGGCTGGCCAATGTAGAGAGTCAATATTCCTTTACCGTTTTGGCCGGCGGGGCAGACTTCGAATTGAGCTGCGGCTAACTTGGTTGGGTCAATACCACAGACCTGTTGCGCGGGACCAAACGTATTGGTTGTATTATCAAAGACATGCATAGAACCAACCAATGCATCCGCCTGAGAGCGGTTCTCGACCGGTACATACACAATATCGGCATCACCGGCCTGCAGCTCGGCAAAGCGTGTGCTCCACTCGGGAATGTCCTGGATGACAACGCGCTTCAGGGCAGGCTGCTTGTTGGCTTGGCCGCCCCAATAGGTGGGATTGGCGGTAAGGACGACTTCCGTTCCTGCGGTCCAATGATCCAGCATGAAGGGACCGGTGCCGTTCATGATCTTTAAGAGCGGATTGGTGGCGTCCGTCACACCGTAGTAGTTGGTCCAGTCAGCGCAGTTACCGTCCCAGGTCTTATTGGCCATGGCCCATTTCTGGTCAATAATCGAGCCCCAGAACTGGGCGATGGTGGGCAGGAAGGGGCCCCACGGCTGCGCCAGTGTCATGCTGACGGTGTTGTCGTCAACAACCTTAAAGGCATTGGTGACCTGCTGGCAGGCGGCCGTCAGTTTGGCCGGATCGGCCTTCGCCAGGTTGGCCTGGTCGTCATCCAGGGCGCCGCTGGGATCGATCACTTCGGCGATATCATTGACGGAAGCGCCCAGGAAGGCTTCGGTCATCAACCACTGCGGGGAGGCGCTGCCACCCTGCAGGATGCCGCGCTCGAACGAGTATGCCACATCCGCGGCGGTCATGGGATCGCCGTTCTGGAATTTCACGCCCGGATGCAGGTGGAAGGTATAGGTCTTCCCATCCGTTGATACATCCCACTTATCGGCCAGCATCGGGACGAATTTGGCGGGTTGTTCGCCATCGTAGAAGATGAGCGTGTCATAGACATTCTGGATGATCTCGCCGCTGGCGTTATCGTAGGCGAAGCCTGGATCCAAGTCCACAGGATCACCAGCGGTGGCTTCTGTGAAGGTGGTATCATCCTTGCTGCCACTCTTGGAGATTGTATAGAAATATAGATCAGAGAAAATCGGGTTGCGGACCACGCCACTAACCCAATTGCGCTGGTAACCGTGCGTGGTCGCCAGCACCAGTGGAATACCGATGGCCTGGTCGTAGTAGAGCTGGTTGATCTGCTTGTAGACCGTTGTTCGAGCAGCCGGATCGGTCAGGGTCGCGCCCTGGGTCAGCAGGGGAGTGAACTGGTCCTTGAGGGCAGAGGGCAGGTTCTGGCGTCCGCCATAGGTGCCGACCGTATAGGGCTGGTACCAGTCGTTCGGGTCATGGATATCTTCGATCCAGCCGGCGGTCATGATCGGGATCTGGCTGGCGCGCTGGGCTTGCAGGTAAGCCGGCCAGGGCAGGCCGAGGATTTCGACCACGAACTTGGGGTTGATCTGGGCCAGGTTGGCGGCCAGGATTTGGGACACGATCTGGCGGGTGGTGTTGCCCTGGTTGTAGAGCATCTGGAGACGGAAACCAGTATCCCATAAGGATTTGCCATCCGCGGATTTGAGCGTGGAGGCTTTGAAGGCAGCGGTAGCCTTGTCGAGGTCCAGGGTATAGTGCGGGGCATTGGTATCGAAGCCAGGCATACCCGGCAGCGGGATTTCCAGCGACTGAACCGCTTCACCCTTGTAGACATCGTTGATGTAGGTACCCCAATCGAAGGCATAGCTGAAGCCCTTGCGGACATTTATATCCGCGAAGAAATCCGGGGGAATGCCATTGCCATCCAGCTTGCCGGAGCCAACATATGGATTCGGCGCAGCCGCGGGAGCAGCGGTGGCAGAGGGTGCGGCAGTCGCCGGGGCAGCGGTCGCGGGGGCGGAGGTCGCCGGGGCAGCGGTCGCCGGGGCAGTCGTTGGCGTGACACCGCAGGCCGAGAGCAGCATGCTCGCGACCATCAAAAAGCTTACAACAATCAACAACTTACGCATAATCTTCTCCTTCTCAAAGTAGAGTAAACATGGATACGAAAAGGGTAGGAAGTAACATACCAATTTGTCGGACAACCACCTCCTTTCTTATTTGAAGAATTATGTAACTGAGACCATGTGGCAAGCGACATAGTGATCACGCGTAATTTCGCGAAATTCGGGACGCTGCTCCGCGCAGATCTTTTCAGCCAGCCAGCAGCGCGTACGGAAACGGCACCCCGAGGGCGGGTTCACCGGACTGGGCACATCCCCTTCCAGCACCCGGCGCTGGCGCTTGGCATCAGAAACCGGGTCCGGGATGGGAACTGCGGATAGCAAGGCCTGCGTATAGGGATGTAAAGGGTTGGCATACAGGTCAACCCGGTCAGCAATCTCAATGATAACACCCAGGTACATGACGGCCACACGCGAACTGATATGACGTACCATCGAGAGATCATGCGCAATGAACAGGTACGTCAGGTTAAATTGTCCCTGCAAGTCCTCCAGCAAATTGACCACCTGGGCCTGAATGGACACATCCAGGGCCGAGATGGGTTCATCACAGATGATCAGGGAGGGCTGCAACGCCAGGGCACGCGCCACGCC
>Ga0187854_10002163_pt1 | contig 17373 bp, 12 predicted proteins | sample June2016WEW_6_15_FD_132445 | JGI IMG/M metagenome (GOLD analysis project Ga0187854, IMG submission 132445) | Peatland microbial communities from SPRUCE experiment site at the Marcell Experimental Forest, Minnesota, USA - June2016WEW_6_150 | ecosystem: Environmental > Terrestrial > Soil >...
AATGATCAGCTGCTCTTTCCTCTGGCCATCTCTTCGACGAATTTTAAGCGGGACTTTTCCCCGAGGGCAATCAACGTATCCCCCGCTCCCACGGTACTCCGAAAGGTGGGGTTGAATCGGGTATCTCCCGCTAGTTGTTTGATCGCCACGATGATCACCCCGAGGTCTCTGCCGATTCCGCATTCTTCCAGGGTCAGGCCAATCAGGTCGGAGCCTTCTTGGATCTGGATCTCCTGCATTTGTAGCTCAAGATTCCCGCTCTTGGTGGCGAATTCCAGAAAATCCACCACGGTCGGCTTCAAGACCGTATGGGCCATGCGCAACCCACCAATGTGATAGGGAGAGACCACCTTGGTCGCTCCGGCCCGGAGGAGTTTCTGCTCCGATCCGTCTTCAATCGCCCTGGCCACGATTAATAGATTCGGGCTCAACCCGCGAGCACTCAGGACAACGAAGAGATTTTCCGCATCTGTAGGCAGAACGGAAATGAGCCCTCTCGCCCTATCAATCCCTGCTTCCTTGAGGACCTCATCATGGGTCGCGTCGCCTTTCAGGGCAAGAAAACCTTCCTCCCTGTCCATGGCATCCGGGTTTTTCTCAATCACCACGAACTTGACCTTTTCTTCCCGGAGTTCCTTGGCGACGATCTTTCCCATCCGTCCGTAGCCACAGATGATGTAATGGCCCGATAATTCCCTGAGCATCTTTTCCAACTTTTTCCTCCCGAAAATTTCCCTGAACTCGCCCTCGATGATGACTCGGGCGCCAATCGTCAGGGCATATAGAACGGTTCCCACACCGAACACGATCAGAATGATGGTGAATACCATGCCACGAGAGGAAGGCTCATGGATCTCCCGATACCCGACTGTCGTCAGGGTTGTGACGGTCATGTATAAAGAATCAAGGAAATTCCACCCTTCGATCACCATGTACCCTGTGGTGCCGAAAGCGATCATGAGGGAAATCAAGGATAAAACCTTGATAATTCTATTCCGGAACTCTTCCACCGTTCCTCTAATTTTCTCTGATTTCTTTTTTGATTATAAACGATATGGCGAAAAAAGAATAAGGGATTTCCCGAGAAGACTCTTCCCTGAGGAATCCTTCCGCAAACCTTCGAAAGATTCGAGGCCTTCTTCAGAATTGGAAGTCTATCGCTATTTGTTCAGCTATAGAGCTCACAGTGCGGCGGAGCCGCAACCAAAACATCCACCACAGAGAGTCCAGGGATAGGGGGGAGGGAGTCCCGGAAAAGAGGTACGGTTCCAGTTGGCGTCGATTTTGCAATAACTATCCGATAGAAAATAATTTAATTCTCATTAAAGCATCAGGATTCATAGATTAATTAGCTGAAATTATTATAATAAACAGAAAGATAAAAAATATGTCAGAGTAACCCAATTATTGATAAACCATGGATAGGTTTCTGACGATATGTAAGAGAGACGACACGAATAAAGAAAATGGGAAAGAAATTCCTCCTTCCAATCCTCTTCCTTTTTCTGGCAGCGCTCTTCCCTTCGATAGCCTTTGCTGATGGCGTTTCCCCGGGAAGCGAAAGGGGAATTCCTATTCTGGTCTATCACCGGTTCGGGCCGCAGGTCGCCGATAGCATGACGGTCACTGACTCCGTCTTCGAAGCCCAGCTGAAATACCTTCAGGATAATGGTTACAGGTTTGTTTTCCTCAGGGATCTCATGGATCAGTTTCTTAACAAGGGGGTCTCGCCCAATTCCCGAATGGTTGCGATAACCGCCGACGACGGCCATATCTCCATCTATACGGATGCCCTCCCTCTCCTCAAAAAATACCGGGTTCCCGTGACTCTTTTTATCTATCCTTCAGCCATATCCAATGCTTCCTACGCCATGACCTGGGATCAACTGAGGCAGCTGAAAGCTACCGGGCTTTTCGATTTTGAGTCTCACACTTACTGGCACCCTAATTTTAAGAAGGACCGGGGGAGGCTAAAACCGGCGGAGTACGAAAAGTTAGTGGAGACCCAGTTAAAAAAATCCAAAGAAGTCTTGGAAAAGAAGTTGAATCAAAAAGTGAATATGCTGGCCTGGCCCTTCGGCATCTATGACCCCTGGCTGGAATCGAAAGCGGCCGAAGCAGGATATATGGCTACATTTTCCATCGATCGGCATCACGCCACCCCTTCAGAGAAGCGTATGGCTCTTCCGCGTTACCTTATGACCAATGCGGATCGGGGAAAGGCCTTTGAAAGAATCGTGGGCGGTTTTAGCTCATCCAATAATTGAGAGGGGAGTTATGGAGAAGAAATTTTGGGGGTTTTCATTGGCTTTGCTCGTTCTGGTTTCTTTCCCGGTATTGGGTTATTCGGCAGAGTATCCGGCGATGAAAGTGGTCGACTATTTCACCGGTCAACCCATTGAGGGCGCGAAGGTCACTTCGGGTAACGAATTAATCCTGACTGATCCGCAGGGGTTGTTCTTAATCCCCAAAGGGGGGAATAAATTAAAGGTAAGAGCCTATGGATACCAGAGGGCGGAGGTTTCCCCCTTTCCTCTCCTACCTAATTCTCAAGTAATAAGGTTAGTACCTTTTACCCCCAAAGCTCTATACCTAACTTTTTATGGCGTTGGCGAGAGGGTTATAAGAGAACCGGCCCTGAACCTCATTCAGCAGACGGAACTCAATGCCTTGGTCATAGACATAAAGGGAGACAGGGGCTGGATCCCTTATAAAAGCTCGGTTTCGCTGGCGACCGAAGTCGGCGGCCAGAAAATCATCACGGTAAGGGATATCGATGGGCTCATGAAATCTCTTAAAGAAAAAGGGATCTATACCATAGCCCGGATTGTCGTGTTTAAAGATAATCCATTGGCTCTGGCCAAACCCGAATGGGCGATACGGACTAACGGAGGAGAGATCTGGCGAGATCGAGAGGGCCTGGCTTGGGTCGATCCCTTCAGAAAGGAAGTATGGGATTATAACATCCAGATTGCTATTGAGGCCGCCCAGTTGGGGTTTGACGAGATTCAGTTCGACTATGTCCGTTTTCCCGATGCCTCTGCGCCCCATTTTTCCCAGCCCAACACGGAAGAGAACAGGGTAAAGGCCATCTCCGGATTTCTCCAGGAGGCGAGGAATCGGCTCATGCCTTACAATGTTTTTCTGGCCTCCGACATTTTCGGCTATGTATGCTGGAATCTCAATGACACCAATATTGGGCAGAAGCTGGAATCGCTGGTTCTCCCCGTGGATTATCTATCCCCCATGCTCTATCCTTCGGGTTTCCAATATGGGATCCCGGGGTACCGCAACCCGGTGGCAAACCCCTATGAGATCGTCTATCTCTCCCTGAAAAAAGCCCAGGAACGGACCAACTTTGCCCCCAACCGTTTCCGCCCTTGGCTGCAGGCCTTCCGGGACTATGCCTTTGATCGCAGGGTCTTCAATGGGAAGGAAATCAGAAGCCAGATCGAAGCGGCCGAGAAATCTGGATCCCTGGGCTGGATGCTCTGGAATCCCCAGAATAACTATAACTACTCCTTCGATGCTCTGAAAAAGGAAAAATCCCCGACCTGGATTACAAGCCTTGCCCATCTCGCCAAAAGCTTGTAAAATAGCCCAATTGCTCATGGCAAGCCGGCTATCCGAGTCCCGTCTTCGCGGGAACAATCTTCCTTCCCCTTTTTATTAAAGGGGGCCGAGGAGATTTAGGAAGTTATTTTCTAAGTAGTGCCCATGCGGAAACCCGAAAATTCCCCTCCCCCTCTGACGGGGGGTCAGGGTGGGGGTGATAACGATTGGAATGTCGAGGCTCTTCATTTCTATTCCCCCCACCCCTCTCCCGCAAGGGGAGAGGGAGTTTCCGGATGAAAACGAAGTATAATGAGAAGTTCAACCCTACAAACTTACGAAACAGTTCGAGGATGGAAAGATTGTGAAGCGATGGACCCGTTTACTTCTGACCCTTGGGTTATGCCTGGGGAATGGTCAGCTGGGATCTTCTCCCGCCTTGTCTCAGGCCTTGAACACGGAGCAGCTATCCACCATTTCCCAGTTGGTTGAGGAGGCGATCCGGAAGAATCAAACCCCCGGAGCCGTAGTCCTTCTCGGAAACCAGAGCAGAGTAGTCTTCCTCCAGGCCTATGGGGTTCTCGCCCTTGACGCACGAAGGCTGCCCGCGGCCCCCGACACGATATTCGATATCGCTTCTCTCACCAAGGTGGTCGCCACGACCCCCGCCATCCTGCAGCTCGTGGAACGCGGAAAGCTGAGCCTCGAAGACCCGGTATGTAAATACTGGCGGGGGTTTAAAACCAAAAACAAGGATCGCATCACGGTTGGCCACCTCCTCACGCACTATTCGGGGCTCCGCCCCGGCCTTCCCCTGAAGACGGATTGGTCCGGTTACGAGACGGCTCTCAAAAAGATTCTGGAGGAAAAGCCCGAGTCTCCTCCGGGTATCCACTTTTCATACAGCGATCTCAACTTCATCATCCTGGGCGAGCTCATTCGACGGATTTCGGGACAACCTCTTGACGTCTACTGCCGGGATCATATTTTCCGGCCCCTGGGTATGAAGGATACCTGTTTTAACCCAGGGCAGGCCCTGCATTCGCGCCTGGCTCCTACCATTGAAATTCAGAATGGAGAAGTTCACGATCCCCTGGCACGTCGTATGGGTGGCGTGGCCGGCCATGCCGGCCTTTTCTCCACCGCCGAAGACCTGGCGGTCTTCGCCCAGGCCCTTCTTAATGGGGGGCGCTGGGCGAACATCGAAATTCTCAGCCCGGCCACGGTGGAAAAGATGGTCCTCCCTCATTCTCCGCCGGATAAGGTTCCGTTGAGAGGACTTGGCTGGGAGATCTATTCACCCTCTGGTGGCAACTGGAGCAAGTCGTTGCCCATGGGCTCTTATGGGCACAAAGGGTTCACCGGGACGCTTCTCTGGATCGACCCCATCTCCAAGGTTTACTTAATCGTCCTGACCAACCGGGTTTACCTGAGCGAGAAGAGCGATCACGAGACCCTGCGGGCCCAGATCTTTTCTCTGGTTGCCGAGGCCACCGGACGCTCGCCTGTCTCGGCGAAGCCCACCGAAACGGCGAAGAGGGTTCGCGAAAAGGTACAAACGGGGATCGATGTTCTGGAAAAAAAGAAATTTGCCCCCCTTTCGGGGTTGCGCGTGGGATTGATTACCAACCACTCGGGGGTGGACTCGGAGGGACGGCGCACCATCGACCTTCTCCATAAGGCCAAGGGAGTGAAGCTCAAGGCCATCTTCAGCCCTGAGCATGGCCTTTCCGGCAAGGCGGATAGCAAGGTTCCTCCAACCCGGGACCCCCTGACCAAACTGCCGGTTTACAGCCTATATGGAGATACCCTGCGCCCTACCCCCCAGATGCTTAAACGACTGGATGCCCTGGTATTCGACGTCCAGGATGCGGGAGCCCGCTTTTACACCTACATAAGCACGATGGGATACGCCCTGGAGGCCGCTTCTCAGAAGAAGATCGCTTTTTACGTCCTCGACCGGCCCAATCCGATCACTGCTTCGCTGGTTCAGGGACCCGTCATGGACCGAGACCTCAAATCCTTTACCGGTTATTTTCCCTTGCCCATCCGCCATGGGATGACGGTGGGAGAACTAGCCAGGATGTTCAACGTGGAGAATAAGATCAGGGCAAAATTGCAGATCATCCAGATGAGTGGCTACAGACGAACCGATTGGTATGATGAGACCGGCCTCTCCTGGATGAACCCCTCGCCCAACCTGCGTTCCCTGACCGAGGCCATTCTCTATCCCGGAGTGGCCTTGGTTGAAGGTTCCAACGTGAGCGTGGGGAGAGGAACGGAGACGCCCTTTGAGCTTCTCGGCGCGCCCTGGATTCAGGCCAAGGAATTCTCCGACTACTTAAATAACCGTAAGATCCCCGGGGTCGAGTTTCAGCCGGCGGGTTTTAACCCCGGCAGCAATCCTTTTAGGGATCAGGTCTGTTACGGCGTCCGGATTGCTCTGCTCGACCGTCAGGCTCTGGACTCCGCGGTTTTGGGGATTGAAATCTTAAGTGCCCTCTACCAGCTTTACCCCAAGGATTTTCAAATCGATAAAACTCTCTCCCTGATCGGCGCCCGCTCGGTTCTCCAGGCCATAAAGGACGGCAAAGACCCTCAATCCATCGTGCAGAACTTGCAGGAATCCCTCGATCAGTTTCGCCGGCTCCGCTCAAAATATCTTCTCTATCCGGAATAGGTTCATTGATGCCGGCAGGTCCAATAGTTAAAACGGGGCCTCCACGAAGTTTGAACCCCTTGTTGAAGGCCTTCTTGTTTTCATCATCTAAGCCAAACTCTGAGTAATCGGAGGGCCCAAGGGGATGATCTCGTTGAGAACATAAAAATAGCCCCCTCTTCTAGGGTCACGATATTTATTGGATCTGAGGTTTAAGCCTGGTCTGGACGACTGACCTGGGCAGACCGGGAAGGGACGAAGAGGATTTGGAGAATCCCGCTTTCGACGGATAGTTGGGTTTGTGGAAACAACAGGGGGAGTAGGGTATTGGATCTACGCAGGAGGTGGAAACTTTATGGTCTGTCAGGGACTGCCTGCTGCACGGAAGTTTCCAGTTCCACGTTCTCCTGGATGCCCCCCACGTTTCCTATTCCCAACAGGATAAGCAGGATCAAAAGAAAAAGTGGCAGGGCAGCATATGAGATTCTGGGCAGGAGTCTTCTTAAAATTGAAGCCCATGAGCGGTTCCTTTTTGGGTATCCGGTATTCTCCTCGACCCACTCTTTCCGAGGCAGTGCCTCCATGTGCCTGATAACTTCCTGAATGATCAGCGGATTGACCTTCTTCTTGCCATGACCATGGCCGATTAAGAAAGCGTTATCGCAGAGGATATTGATGGTGCGAGGAATCCCTTTGCTATAATGGCAGATCATGGAAAGAGCATCCGGGGTGAAGACTTGCGACGTGCTACTGCCCACTATTTTTAGGCGGTGTTCTATATATCGCCTGGAATCTTCTTCGCGCAGTGGCAATATGCGGCGCCTGATGACAATCCTCTGCTTGAGCTGCCGAAGTTCCCTGGAATTTAGCTTGTCTTCCAGCTCCGGCTGCCCAACGAGGATAATCTGCAGCAGCTTCGCGGTGGCGGTTTCCAGGTTGGAGAGCATGCGCAGCTCTTCCAAGGCTTCAATGCTCAAATGCTGGGCCTCATCGATAATGATCGCCAGGTTGTTGTCCAGCGCCAGCCTTTTTATTAAGTATTGGTTGAACTTGCGGGTAAGGGAAAGCTTGTTTTGTTCTCCTACTAGACGTAACTTTAACTCCAGAATGATCTCCCTTAAGAGTTGCTCAAAAGTAACCTTCGTCTGGGAAATGAAGACCACTTTCACTCCTCTTTCAAGGCTGTCAAGGAGTTGATGGATGAGGGTGGTCTTTCCAGTCCCAACTTCTCCCGAGATGGAGATAAACCCTTTTCTCTCTTTGATTCCGTAATTCATGGAAGCCAGCGCTTCCCGGTGACTCTCGGTTAAGAAGAGAAACTTGGGATCGGGAGTTATGTCAAAGGGCTGTTCGGAAAATCCGTAGAACTCGTTGTACATGTTTTTCGATTACAATTCCCCGTACACAGGATTAAAATTGGAGTAACGAAAAGAAGGTAACAAAACCGTAGCTCTTTGGCCTGCATTCAAAAAAAATCGACCGGGGATAAAAAAGAGAAAGTCGACCTCGAAACCCTTATCTCAGGACCATGCTTTTGGCACTTCCTCAGGTATCATCATTTCATAGTAATGTTTCCCGAAGAACAACTTCGTTCCCTCGCTCAGTACGGATCCTTCGGGCGTCAATTTGATTCCCATTCTTGCATTTCATCTGCCATAATGATTCTTAGCAAATACCATGCCCCCAAAATTTTTCAGGGACGAATAGAATAACAAGGCGAAATTTTTAATTTTTTTAAAAACATATCAAGATATATTTAGAAGAGAAAGTCGCCCATTTTTTGGCGATTGACTAAAAATTGACATATGATGAGTCATTCCGATGCGGCTTTGCGAACGGGAGGGACCATGAAAACCATGAAAGTGTGGATGGGTGGGTGTTGGGTTGCCTGCCTTTTACTCACTAGTTCGGCGCTAGCCTTTGATTTGCAGGGACATCGTGGCGCGCGCGGCTTGGCTCCGGAAAATACCCTGCCCGCCTTCGCCCGCGCCCTCTCGCTGGGCGTGACTGCGCTGGAACTCGACACGGCCATTACCAAAGACGGTGTGGTTGTAATCTCCCACGACCCGTCATTGAACCCGGACATCACCCGCGACAAATTCGGGAAGTGGCTCGAAAAGCCCGGGCCGGCGATCCATTCGTTGACCTTCGATGAGTTGCAGCAGTTCGATGTGGGCCGCCTGAAGCCATACACCAACTATGCGAAGCTCTTCCCCGAACAGAAGGCGGTGGACGGGACGCGCATCCCCAAGCTCGCTGACCTGTTTGCCCTGTCCAAGAAATCCGGCAACGATCAGGTACGTTTCAACATCGAGATCAAGGTCTCGCCCCTCAAGCCCAGCGAAACGCTCGACCCGGAAACTTCCGCTAAAATGGTGGTCGAAATGATTCGAAAAGAGGCGATGGAAGCCCGCGTCAGCATCCTGTCCTTCGATTGGCGCACTCTTCAGGCGGTGCAAAAAATTGCTCCGGAAATCCCGACGGTCTATATCTCCATCCAGCAGCGCGCCTTTGATACCATCGCCGCCGACAACCCGGGAGGTTCGCCGTGGACGGCAGGATTTCAACATAAGAACCACGGTTCGGTTCCCAGGATGGTCAAGGCCGCGGGCGGCAGGACCTGGTCGCCTTATTTCGGCGACCTGACTGAAGCCAAATTGAAAGAGGCGCACGACCTGGGCATCAAGGTGGTCGTATGGACAGTAAACGAACCGGCGCAGATTAAAAAAATGCTCGACCTTGGCGTCGATGGAATCATCAGCGACCGACCTGATCTCGTCCGGCAGGTAATGGCCGAGCGCGGTATGGCGCTGCCGCCGGCAACGCCGGTACAACCCTGACGCAATTTGACCGACCCTTACGACATCTTTCCGCAGCGATCTCCGTGCGGCATAGTCGCGACCAAAATCACCCCCTCCCTACCCTCCCCCATGAGGGGGAGGGGAAAGGCGGGGGGAATTTTTTGCTTAACAAAATTTAAAGGGTTTTAACGTTAGTGGTTCAGAAAGAAAGGAATGGAAGGTGCAATCGGCCTTCGGCAATATTCTCTCACTCTTCTTCTTGGGGTAAGGTCATCTCTTTATTCGTTCCTTCAGCCAATTCTGCAACCCCACTTTGACTGTCTTCGATGACCAGGCGGGTCGATTTCTCCACTACCTCCAGGACTTCAATTTCATCCCCTGTGGAAGCCCCCAGTTCTTTAAACTTCCGGGCGGAGACCAGGACTCTTCCCTCGAAAGACCCAACCGCTTTATTGTAGGCTTCGACTGCCCGGTCCAGGCCCCTGCGGATATCGGCAAAATGGCCGGAGAGGGTTCGCAGTCTTTCGTAGAGAGTCCTGCCCAGTTCACTGATGGCCTGGGCATTCTCCGCGATCAGCTCCTGCCGCCAGCCATAAGCCACAGCCCGGAGCAGGGCAATCAGCGTGGTGGGGGTAGCCAGGATGACCCGCTGGTCCACGCCAAACTCGATAAGTCCCGGGTCCTGTTCCAGGGCCGCGCTGAAGAAAATTTCGCCCGGGAGAAATAGAATGACAAATTCGGGTGTGGGTTTGAACTGGTCCCAGTAGGCCTTATTGCTCAATTTAGTCAGATGCGTCCGGATCTGGCGGGAGTGTTCCTTGAGTTTCAGCAGCCTTGATTCCTCATCCGGAGCTTCTAAAGCTTCGAGGTAGGCCTGAAGAGGAGCTTTCGAATCCACCACAACATTTTTGCTGTTGGGCAGCTTGATCACCATGTCCGGGCGCAGGCGGCCATCATCGGTGGTAACCGATTCCTGTCGGATAAAATCGCAGTATTCGAGCATCCCTGCGATCTCCACCACCCTCTTTAGCTGGATTTCTCCCCATCTTCCCCGAACCGTCGGGCTGCGCAGGGCTTTCACTAAATTGGCCGTCTCACTCTGAAGCTGGGACTGGCTGGTGGCTAGCATTTTGATCTGTTCATTCAGGCTTGCATAAGCGCTGGTCCGTACTTTCTCGATCTCCTGGATCTTGCCGTCCACCTTCTCGAGCGATTCTTTCAGGGGCTGGACCAAGGCGTCAATTGCTTTCTGCCGCATCTCCAGGTCCCCCCGAGCTCCTTCCTGGAATTTCTCCAGGGTGGCCCTGGCCAGGTCGAGAAAGGACTGATTATTGCTCCTCAAAGCATCCGCGGAGAGGGCCTTGAAAGTATTTGAAAGTTCTTGCTGGGCCTTATCCAGCACGGCCAGCTTTTCCTCGGCCACTTTCCGTTCTTCTTCGAGTTTGGTTCCCAGCTCTGATAGTTTCGTCTTCAGGTCCGTGCAGTCGCTCTGGAGTTTAGACAGTTGCTCTTCCTTGGCCTTGAGATTCGCTTCCAGTTCCGGAATCCGCAGATTCCTCTCTTCTGCGACAGACCGTCTCCCGGATTCGGCTTTCAACTCATCCTGATGGCGCTCAGCCTCTAGCGATAATTTCTCAAAGGAACTCTTCAATTCCTGTATCTGCTGTTCTCTTCCCTGGAGGCGCTCGCTGAGGATTGCCTTTTCAGATCCTCCCCGGCCTCTCAGGAACAGCCAGGTGATAACCGCCCCAATGACCACTCCCCCTATCCCAGAAAGGATGAAGATCGGATTCTCCATACTGATCGCTCCCTCCATTGGCTATAGGCAACAATCTCCACGGCCCAATAGTTCAGAGAAATCTTACCATTTATTGACCAAGAATGGTAGGGCGCCCCCGTGTGGCCTTTTTTTGGGCAGGCATCCCGCGAAATGCGGGACCTTTACCTTCCTTGGCCTCCTTATCGAAATTTTTTTGCTTAAGGGAACTTCGAATTGACACTCCCGGCCATTTATTCTAGAGTGTCCTAGAGTTCTTTGAAATTGTATTACCTCTCTGTGTTCTCTGTGCCCTCTGTGGCTAGAACGAAAATAGGAGGAGGCCTTCCATGGGTGATACCTTTCCAAAATTCAAAGCCGCGGCCATTCAGGCGGCCCCCGTTTTTTTGAACCGGGAAGCGACGGTGGAGAAAGCTTGCCGGCTGATCGAAGAAGCCGCTTCGAAAGGGGCGGAGCTCATCGCCTTCCCGGAAGTATTCATCCCGGCCTATCCCTGGTGGCACCGGTTGGATAATGCCTACCGGGGGCATAAGTATTTTCGAGAGCTGGTTAAAAACTCCGTGGAGGTACCCAGCCCGGCGACAGATTTGCTCTGCCAGTGCGCCCGCAAGGCCAATGTTTATGTGGTCATGGGGATTAACGAAAGGGTCCCGGAAACGCTGGGCACCATTTACAACACCAACCTTCTCATCGACCGCAAGGGAAAGATCCTGGGCGCGCACCGCAAGCTGGTTCCAACTTTTCTGGAAAAAATCACCTGGGGAGGAGGAGATGGTCACACCTTGAAAGTTTACGATACGGACATCGGTAAACTGGGAATGCTGAACTGCGGCGAGAACACCAACACCCTGGCGCGGTTTGCCCTGATCGCCCAGGGGGAGCAGGTTCATGTGGCTAACTATCCAGGCCAGCCCATCGGGGATGAATCCAAGTATGATCTCAGCCACGCCATCGAGATCCGCAGCGCGGCCCACGCCTTCGAAGGAAAGCTCTTTAACGTGGTATCCTGCAGCATATTCAGCAAAGAGATCGCCGAATTTTTAGGAGACACCGAAGAGAAGCGTCGAATGGTCAACAAGGGAAGCAGGGGACTGACCGCAATCTACGGGCCGGATGGCAAGCATCTGGCCGGACCCATGGACCCCAACGAAGAAGGAATGGTCATCGCGGAAATCGATATCGAAAAAATCATCGAGCAGAAGCTGCAGCACGACATCGTCGGACACTACAACCGCTTCGATGTGCTTTCTTTGAACCTCAACCGGAAGCCCCAGAAAGCGATCTGGGAGATGCACTCCAGGGAAGACCAAGAGTTAGGGGAGAGGAAAGAAATCGAAGAGCTCAAGTCTCTGATGAAGGAGCTGGCCGAAAGAATTCAAGGCGGGCCGTCCACTCGATAAGCTACTTCTTATTTTCAGATTCCCTTTCCCCTCTCCCCCGCCAATCTTCCTTCTACTTCTTTACATAACCAGCGGGGACTTCAAAAACCTCACCGGAAATGGAATCAACACTAATGGTTTTGACTTCTGTTATACTCGAGAAGAATGGCCCCTCTTTTCCACCCGTGGAGGAAGGCTTCTCCCCGGCCATCTTCTGGGTGATCTTTCCGGTAAGCCCTCCCAGCAGTCCCCCAATACCCTTTGGCGACTCAGAAGCTGTTTCCGAAGAGGTCCCCTCCGCTTTTGATGCGGCTGTTCCTTTTTCGCCTTCCAGAGTCCAGCCCACCACAGAACGGATCGGATATCCTTTAATCTTAGCCATCTCTTCCTTCACCCGCATCATGCCCTTCTGAATCTCTTCCGGCGGAGCCCCCGACATCCCCCCCAGTGCCTCCATTCCTAACTGCTTGGCCTCATCCGGGGAAATACTAAGGCCTATTTTTTGGGCATAGGCTTTTTGGAACTCCTGCTCCTCAGCCTGGGCTTTACGAATGATGGCGGTCTCGGGCGTCGTCCAGAGATTCGTTGTCATCGTATTCCGCGACTTGGCCTTGGTTTCGAGCTCTTCCATCTCGAGCAACCAGGTGATCAGGTACTCCTCACAGGGAAACCCATTGATCGTTTCCGAGGCGCCAGTTTTTTTCACAGTGAATTCGGACTTGGTCACCCGTGCTTTAGGTTTTTCTTTTTCTCCTCGCTCTTTGGACAAATCCTCTTTTTTGAAAGGTTCTATGGGTCTTTCCACGTACGTACGATTTTTGGGGTCGAGATTCCAATAGACTCCCTTGTCAACGCGCGTAATGTTGGTGCTTTCACTTCCACCGGCTACTCTGGATAAAATGGCGCCGGTGAACTTGGTGGAAACAGACTCCCACTTCTTGTCCCTCTGGTACCGTTTGATCAGGGTACCCTCGGAGGCTCCCATCCCTTTGATTCCCCCCGTTTTCACCGTCGATTCAATCGTGGCATCCCCCCATGCCAGGCCATTTGCCAATAAAAGGGTAAACCCCAAAACAATGATGGTTATTCTTCTCATTCGGCTTCTCCTTTCTCCCATTATTTCTTAAGCTGGCCTATAGTAAACGGCTTCGGGGATGGATGTCAACTGCCAGTGCCAAAGGCAGAGTCATAATGGCTCTGCCTTTGGATATAAAGCCTCTCCATCAATTTTTATCATTCGATCGTGACCCGGTCGGCAGTGGCTGGCATCGGCGGGGAGAAAATGGAAATAACCCAAAGTTCTTCCTGGCCAGCCCGGGTGGAATGGGCACGCCCCCTCGGGCAGACGTGCAGATCGCTGACTTTGACAGGAACTTATTTTCCGTTGATGTTCATTTCCCCCGACCCTTTGTATACATAAACGATTTCATCGACCGTGGTGTGGAGATGACGGCCAAGGGTATACCTTCTTTCCGCAAAATGGGGCGGCGGTACTTATCAATCGGGCAGGCGCTGGGATCGGCCTCTACATCTCTCTGCGCGTTTGATCCCTGGGCATTCCGCCCGGGCCGATGAAAGAACCACCGCCTTTTGATCATGAGTATAACCCCCTTTCGGCATGGGCCTGGGATTACTCGGAATACCACAATTTTCTGGACATTGACGAGAAATGAGGGTAGGAATTTGGAGAATGATTATGAGTAAAAAAGTGAGATCCAAAGTCAGCGAGAAATTCTTCACGGATTCGTGTTAAAATGACTTGGTTCGATGACCTGTTGGGGGTGTTCAAGCCCATTCCCTGGAGGAAGAATGAAAAGAAGAGGAAGTGGGATCCTTCTTCATATCTCGTCTCTCCCCTCACCGTGCGGGATAGGGGACGTGGGCCCGCAGGCTTACCAGTTCGCCGACTTCCTCGCCCAAGCCAAACAAAGCTTCTGGCAGATTCTGCCCTTAACTCCTACTCTTCCTGTCGCGGGAAACTCTCCCTATCACGGTCGGTCCGCCTTTGCCGGAAATCCCCTGTTGAATAGCCCGGAGCTCTTGGTCCAGGATGGCCTCCTGAATGCAGGCGAGATTTATCCCTTCCCGCCCTCCTCCGGCAACTTAGTTGATTTCCCTTCGGTCATCTCCTACAAGGAAAAGCTTTTCGATCTGGCTTTTGAACGTTTCCGCAGCCGGAGGCCAAGAAAGGATTATGCGGACTTTTGCTCCCGCCAGGCTTACTGGCTGGAGGATTATTCCCGGTTTGTGGCCTTCCATGCTCATTTCGGGGAAAAGGTATGGAGTGATTGGCCGGCTGAAATCCGCGACCGAAGCCCGGAAGCCCTGAAGGTTCTGGACCAGGAGCTAAATTTCCAAAAGGAACGGGAGAAATTTCTCCAGTATACCTTCTATCGGCAGTGGGCCTCCCTCAAGAATTATTGCAACCAGCGAAGCCTCCAGATCTTCGGAGATCTTCCCATCTACGTGCAATACGACAGCGCCGACCTATGGACCCATCCGGAGCTATTCAAGCTGGACGGGGCTAAAAAGCCTTACGCCGTAGCTGGTGTGCCTCCTGACTACTTCAGCAAAACCGGCCAGTATTGGGGGAATCCCATCTACCGGTGGGAGGTTCTGCGGCAAACTGGTTATGACTGGTGGATTCAAAGGATGGGACATAACGGGCGTCTCTATGACCTGCTAAGGATCGATCATTTTATAGGACTGGTCGCTTACTGGGAAATTCCGGCCCAGGAGAAGACCGCCCTCAACGGAAAGTGGGTGGAAGCTCAGGGAGAGGATTTTCTTAAAACGCTCTTTAAAAAGTTCCCTTCTTTTCCCCTGATCGCCGAGGATCTCGGATTGGTCACTCCCGCAGTTCGGGAGATCATGCGGCGCTTCGAGTTGCCCGGCATGAAGGTGCTCCTTTTCGCCTTTAGCGGAGATGCCACCAATCCTTATCTGCCGCACAACCACATTTCCAACTGCGTCCTTTATACCGGAACCCACGACAACAACACCGTCCGGGGATGGTTTGAAAAGGAGGCAACCGCGGAAGACCTGAAAAGGCTTTTCCGCTATCTGGGGAGAGAGGTCTCGGCGGGAGAAGTTTCCCTGGAATTCCTCCGGCTGGCCATGATGTCCGTGGCCCAAATGGCTATCGTGCCGATTCAAGATCTCCTTGGGCTGGGTGCAGAGTCGAGGATGAATACGCCCTCGTCAACCGAGGGCAACTGGAAGTGGAAGCTCTTACCCGAACAGATCACCCCCGCCCTGGCCGAAAAGCTCCGTGAATTGACTGAGACTTACGGCCGGGCCTAAGAAAGGTGCTGCCGTCCTGCAGGGCGATCGTGCTGCTGTGCAATGCAGCATCCTCGAACGGCAGCACCGCAGCACTTTCGCACGGGAGCACCTTTTTTATTTAATTGACCAGCATCGAACCCACGCTCTTGCCTTCCAGGGCCATCTTCTCGGAGGGCAGCAAGGCTACCGTGGGCGATTTGGGATTTTGATTCAGCGTTTCCCTGGCTGCCAGACGGCTCTCTAATTTGAACTGGATCGCCCGGGGATGCTCTTGATCCCAGATATCCAGGATTCCTTCTTGAATTAAATCCATCCGGAAGGCTTGCTCGACGATGCACTCCTTCAGTTTATCGGCCAGCGGGATCAGGCCAAGCCTGGCCAGGAGCACTCCGTAAAAAGTGCTCAGAAAAGCTACCGCGGTGTACCCCGCAAGCCCATGAATGTCACTGGCCAGGCCAGCGAACCGGATGAAATTCACGATCGTCCCGATCAGTCCCATCGAAGGGACGATCTGACTGATGTTCTGCAAGATTTTGCTGGCCGATTCATATTGACTCCGAATACACAAGGCTTCCTGATGCAAAACCTGCTCACTTTTATCCCGGTCGTACTGGTAAGCAATCAATCCTACCCCTGTCTTCAGGAGGCCGGGAGGGAGATCCTTCACCTGCTGCTCCAGGTGGCGGATGTCCCACCCCCCTCGGTAATTACGCGATAAGTGGACGACGGCCTGAATCAGCCCATCAATCTTTTCCTGGGGCCCCAGAGACTTCTTTAGAATTTGAAAGGTCCAAATCAGCTTCTTCATCGGATAGGTCATGAGGGTTGCACAAATGGTTCCCCCAATGACGATCATAAGAGCATTCAAATTGGAAACCAGCCCCATCCCTCCTGCTTCGAGATTGAAGGACAGAAAGAAAATGCCGGTCAGGAGGAGTACCGAAATAATGATTTGCCATACCATAAGAAATCTCCTTATCAAAGGAATTGTCCTTTAAAGGAGCAGGAAATGTGCCAAAGGAGCCAGCCCCGGTTCGAGTGCCTAAGGTAATGTTTTTACATAGATTCGTCCGAAACCCCCCTCCCGGGCCATAGGCATTTTTTTCCCAGGGGTTTAAATTTTACCGGCAGGATGAATCGTTGCTCGTTCCTGTTTTTATAGGCGGGTATATTCTGCGCGGAATCTTAAAACGGGGGGATCTTCTTTATCGAAATAGCGCTCCAAAAGAACTTCCTTCAGCCCTTGAGCTTCAAACCCCTTCAATTCATCCCGGATCAGAGGCCAGGGCATTTCTCCCGGAGGATCCGTAATTTCCCGGCCTCTCGCAATCACCAAGAGCGTTCCTCCCGGAGCCACAAAACGGCTGATGCATTCGATTGCCGGTCTTCGCAGGTTTTCGGTCAGCACTTGTAAGGTATAACTCTCCAGCACAAAATCGAAGGCCCCCTTCCATTCCTGAGGAGCGTGGAAAAGATCTCGAACTAGGTAGGAGACTCGCGACCCGGGAAAACGTTTTTTGCACCACTCGACAGCCGATGGCGCGATATCAAAGGCCGTTACCTCAAACCCGAGCTTGGCTAACCGCTCAGCGTCATCGCCCAGACCACAACCCACTTTCAAGGCTTTCATTCCTTCGCCACGAATTCTTGACCGGGTGATCCATTCCTCCAGGCCTGGATTTACTTTCAAATCCGCCCAGGGGATGATGGACGAATCCCCGGCGGCCTGTGAATACAGGGCTTCAAACCAGCCGGTGGGATCTCCCCGGTCGATATATTCCTTGGCCAACTTTCTGGCAATTTTTCTAGTCAAGATTTAAACTACCATTTAATCATGAGAACTGCAAATTCAATTGACGCACACGGGCATAGAAGTGATCACCTGTGAGGAGGCTAAGACCCTGGCACCGATTACTGCGG
>Ga0187854_10002164_pt1 | contig 17366 bp, 15 predicted proteins | sample June2016WEW_6_15_FD_132445 | JGI IMG/M metagenome (GOLD analysis project Ga0187854, IMG submission 132445) | Peatland microbial communities from SPRUCE experiment site at the Marcell Experimental Forest, Minnesota, USA - June2016WEW_6_150 | ecosystem: Environmental > Terrestrial > Soil >...
GGCGATTCATGAATCGCCCCTACAGGAAGACTTGTGCCTTATGATTGCGATCAACCCCGCCAAGGGCGGGAGCCGACTCCCGAGCCCTGGTGCCTGCATCAAAAACTGGGGGACGGCTGGTTCCGATTAGACCTTGCGCTCATCACAAAAATCTCTTAGCCTAAAGAAAGGAAGCCAGGGGGGCCTCCACCGGCTTGCAGTCGCCAGCCAAGGTTGAAAAGGAGGACTAAAATGATGCCTTTGAAAATAAGAATCTTGATTCTTCCTATCATCACCTTTTCTCTCCTCTGTGGCCCGGCCCAAACGGCACTGGCCATGGGGAAGGCACCAGAAGCGCCTCGGATTATGAAAGAACAGCTTTTGGCCATGATGGGAAATCCAGACGTAGTTATCCTGGATGTTCGCGAACCGGGATCCTGGAAGGATAGCCAGTGGAAGATCAAGGGGGCTGTGCGGGAAGATCCAATCAAGGGTGCTAAAACCTGGGCCGAAAAATATCCTCAAAATAGGACTCTGGTCCTCTACTGTTCCTGACCCAAGGAAGAAACCAGTGCCCGGGTGGCACGGCAGCTCATCGATCTGGGATTCACCAAAGTTTCTGTCCTGAAAGGTGGCTGGAACGAATGGGAAAAGGCTAAACTTCCGGTTGAACCGAAATAACTTCACTCCTATCGCCATCAAACGGAAAAGGAATCGGGCAGCGTATGAATAAACTAGCAAGGAATTCACCTAACCCCTCTTCGAGGCTGCTACTCTACACAATCATTATCCTATCTTTCTCGGTATTAGGATGTGGGAAATATCTCCGCCAGGAGAATTCCAATGGCGCCCCATCGATCCACACCATTCAAAACCTAATACGAATCCCCCTAACCAGACAGGCCGCGGATTACACCTGCGGTGTAGCTGCATTGCAGTCCATCCTCTATTATTATGGCCAAGAGTTCCAGGAGGACGACCTCGTGGAAAAACTCGGATCGACCCCTGAAGAGGGAACAAAGTATCCTCGCCTTGTCGAATTCACCCAATCGTTGAATTTCCGTGTGGAGGTACGCACCGGAATGACCCTGGATGAACTTGAGCGGCTGATGGATGAGAAAAAGCCGGTCATCCTCCTAATTCAGGCCTGGCCGGACTCGACCGTGGATTACGCGCAGGACTGGGACGATGGGCATTATGTTATTGCTATTGGTTATGATCAGCAGAATGTCTACTTCATGGACCCTTCTACGCTGGGTCATTATACCTTCATGCCCGTTCGAGAGTTTCTCGACCGCTGGCATGACCAAGACGGCCAGACCCTCCCCTACCAATTCGGAATGGTCATCTGGAAGGATCCGCCCGGGAAGGTTTATAATCCCGGTGAAGTCAAACGAATGAGACGAGACTGAGACAGATTAAGAAACCGTTCGTTCATTACAAAAATATTTTGGACACCGACTGAAATCGTGAAAAACCTGCCTCTTAAAATTTCAGATAAGGGCGTATTCTTCGTTGACATCTCCCAATTTGGAATTGCCTTTTCTTTTAATTTCATCATGACTTTTTTGCCCTTCTATATCTTCAAAGTCAGCCTCTTCGGGCCTAAAGAAACCATGATCTGGATCGGAATGATTATGGGCGCCTCATCCGTCACGGCGGCTTTTGCCGCCCCCCTCTGGGGAAAACTTACTTCAAGGTTTCGCTCTAAGTTTCTTTATGAGACGGGAATCTTATGCAATGGAATCATCTGTCTGCTCATGGGGTTTACCGAAAATTTATACCTTCTTCTGCTGCTGAGGGTCATCTTGGGAGCCTTGGGAGCAATATCTACCGTCGGACTCATCCTGATCTCCTCCTTATCGACCAAGGAGAAGCTGCATCGAGACCTGAGCTTATATCAAAATTCCATGACGGCCGGGCAGTTAATCAGCCCCCCACTGGGTGCTTATGCCGTCACTCTATTTGGTTATCGCGCGGCTTTTGTTTTTGCCGCTCTCATCGTCTTCGTCTTTTTTGCCTTCTGTCACCGGTACGTGAATGACATCCCCCTCCAAAAGAAGGATTTCCCTGCGGGCAGGTCGCTCACCAAAGGGATTTTATGGGGTTGGGTCTTAAGCTGCGTCGCAACAGTACATCTCACTTTCCTCCCCAGTATTCTGCCGCGTATATTGGAGGATTTTCAGGTGGCGGGAGAAGCCGCATTGAATACTGCAGGATTCATCATGATGGCTTACACGGCAACCGCGATCCTGGGAAATTACTTCGTGAGTACCTTCTTTTCCAAGCAATATCTGAATCGGGTCATCCTTTTCGTCTGCTTATCGGCGGCTTTATTTCAGTTTTTGCTGGTCTTTAGCAGGGGGGTTATAAGTTTTACGGTGATCCGAATGCTCCAAACGGGCGCCGTTGCCGCCGTTTTTCCCATCATCATTTCTCTCTTTGCCCCGGGGGTTGGCGGTGGAACCCTTGGCTTCTTAAATTCTTCAAGATTTGCCGGAAATTTTATCGCCCCCTTAATGGCGACTTCGGTATTGGCCTACTCTAATTTCTTCACGTTATATCTTATCATTACAGTGCTTACGCTCGTCTCTTTGTGGGGATTTTTGGCCTCCAGGCGAGCGTATAAATCCGCTTGAGCCAAAAGGATTCGCTTTAATTCCGGGCCCCAGCATGTAAATTCCGGCATTGTATGTTATTATATGAATAGTTGGGAAATCGTATTGGAGAAAAAAGAGAACGATCGGGACTTCCCCCTCCTTGCTGCCCCGTTGTCCCCCTGAAGTTTCTCAACCCCGATTGGTGAAGGAAATTTATCCATTCGATTATCACCCTATCGAATAGAAAGCCTTTATTGAGAAAACGATGAAAAGAAACGTGCCAAATTTAAAGTTAAGGAATATAGCCATTATCGCCCACGTCGACCACGGCAAGACGACGCTGGTGGACCATATGTTCAAACAGAGCGGCGTATTCCGCCCCGGCCAGGAGGTGGTGGAAAGGATCATGGACTCCATGGATCTGGAGCGGGAGCGGGGCATCACCATCGCCGCCAAGAACTGTTCGGTCTACTGGCAGGACGTCAAGATCAACATCCTGGATACCCCGGGCCACGCCGACTTCGGCGGGGAGGTGGAGCGGGCGCTCATGATGGTAGACGGCGCCATTCTGCTGGTCGATGCCTCAGAAGGCCCTCTGCCCCAGACCCGGTTTGTACTCAAGAAGGCCCTGGAAGCCGAATTGAAGATCATCGTGGTGGTCAACAAGATTGACCGCAAGGACGCCCGGCCGAAGGAGGTACTGGACGAAATCTACAGCCTTTTCTTCGACCTGGACGCCACCGAAGCCCAGATCGATTTTCCGGTTCTCTATGCCATTGGCAAGGAGGGGATCGCCCAGAAGACCCCGGAGGAGAAGGGAGAAGACCTTACCCCTCTCTTCCAGGCTATCCTCGACGAGATCCCGCCTCCCACCCATAACCCGGATGAGCCGTTCCAGATGCTGGTGGCCGACCTGGACTACTCCGACTACCTCGGGCGCCTGGCCGTCGGCAAAGTCTTTCACGGCACGGTTGGGTGCAACGAAGACTTGGTCTGCCTGGACAGGGAAGGGAAGGCCAAGCCGCTCAGGATCTCGAAACTCCAGGTGTATGACGGGATCAAGCTGAAAGAAGTGGAATCCGCCCAGCCGGGGGACATTATCATCCTGGCGGGGATCGAAGACGTGGAGATCGGCGACACCATCTGCACCCGCGAGGCACCCAAGGCGTTGCCGCGAATCTCCGTCGATGAGCCGACCATCTCGATGCTCTTCACCAGCAACACCTCTCCCCTATCCGGGAAAGAGGGGAAGTACGTTCAATCCGGGAAGATCCGCGAGCGCCTCTACCGGGAGTCCCTACGCAACGTTTCAATCCGCGTGGAAGACGCGGAGGAGGCGGACAACTTCATCGTCAAGGGGCGCGGGGAGTTTCAGATGGCCATCCTGATCGAGACCATGCGACGGGAGGGGTTTGAGCTCTCGGTCGGACGTCCCCAGGTCATCTATAAGCAGAAAGGCGGGAAGACCCTTGAGCCCATCGAACACCTCTTCATCGATTGCGACGAGAACTTCATCGGCGTGGTTTCCGAGAAACTCTCCCGGCGGAAGGGGCGCATGGTGAACCTGGTGAACCACGGGAGCGGCCGCGTCCGCATGGAGTTCACCATCCCTTCGCGCTCCCTGATCGGGTACCGCAATGAATTCCTGACCGACACCAAGGGAACCGGGATCATGAACTCCTACCTGAAAGGCTACGAAGAGTACCGAGGGGACTTTCCTCTGCGCACGACCGGGTCCCTGGTCTCCGACCGGAAGGGGGAGGCCGTGTCTTACGCCCTTTTCAACCTGGAGCCCAGGGGGACCCTTTTTTCTACGCCCGGAGATCCGGTCTACGAGGGAATGATCATCGGGGAGCACAACCGGGAGAATGATATCAATGTCAACCCCTGCAAAATGAAGAAATTGACCAATATGCGCGCCTCCGTCAAGGACGACAGCATCCAGTTAACCCCGGTGACCGCATTGACTCTGGAGAGGGCCATCGAGTTCATCAAGGACGACGAGATGGTGGAGGTCACCCCCCGCAGCATCCGCTTGCGCAAGATCATCCTCCCCGCCCAGGACAGGCATCGCCTACGGTCGGAGAAGCTCAATGCCTAGCCTAAAATCAGGAGGAATCTGAGTAGATCCGCCAGAAATCCCACAATTCAGGGACTCAGGGTGGCAAATGAATATTTTTGGGAGAATGGCCATCGGGGAAGGGAAGGATCATTTAGAAAGTGGGCCCTCCCTTCTTTCTCACTAATACAAACGGATTAAATATCATTACAAGTCATTGCGAGCCCGAAGGGCGTGCCAATCTCATTTTTATTCGGGATTGCTTCGTCGCTCTGCTCCTCGCAATGACAACTTATTTATTTCGTTTGTATTAATTCCAAGCAACCCTCGAACTTGACGGAAGGGAAGCCCTTGCATATAATACCTCCCATCTGAGGCGAACTCTCGGGGTGTTCCTTTTTTGTACCTCAAAAGGAATACAGAAAAAGGTAAAACTGAAAGAACAAGGAGGACAATTCATGCCTGAAGCTGTAATTGTGGAAGCGGTGCGCACCCCCATTGGACGTCATGGGGGTGTTTTGAAATTGGTTCGACCCGACGACTTGGCCGCCCTGGTTCTCGCTGAGGTGGTGAAGCGGGCCAAGGTAGACCCGGCGTTGGTGGAGGAAGTCTACCTGGGCTGCGCGAATCAGGCGGGAGAAGATAACCGGGACGTCGCCCGCATGGCCCTGCTGCTCGCGGGCTACCCTGTCGCGGTCGGGGGAGTCACCTTCAATCGCTTGTGCGCCTCCGGCCTCTCAGCGATCAATGCCGCAGCCCGGGCGATTAAAGTCGGAGAGGGAGATGTGTACGTCGCCGGAGGCGTCGAATGCATGACCCGCGCCCCATATGTCATGGCCAAAACGTACCCGGAATGGGCCTTCGGCAACGCGACCCTGTGGGACACTACCATCGGGTGGCGATTTCCCAACCCTAAGATGAAGGAGAAATATGGCATCGATGCCATGGGAGAAACGGCGGAGAATGTCTATGAACTCACCCGCACCATCTCCCGGGAAGAACAGGACCGCTTTTCGCTGGAGAGCCACCGGCGGGCGGTAGCGGCCATCGAATCCGGAAAATTCGCCGAGGAGATTGTTCCCGTGGCCGTTCCTCAGCGGGGTCGCGATCCGCTGATGGTCAGCCGGGACGAACACCCGAGGGCGGACACCACCATAGAAGCCCTCGCCAAGCTCCGCCCGGCCTTCCGAGCAGGGGGTACAGTCACCGCGGGCAATTCCTCGGGCATTAACGACGGGGCGGCAGCGGTTCTTCTGATGAGCGACAAAAAGGCACGCGAACTGAGACTCAAGCCGCTGGCCCGGGTGGTTTGCTCTGCGGCCGCCGGAGTGGAGCCCCGGGTCATGGGTCTAGGCCCGATCTTCGCCACCCGCAAGGCGCTCGCCCGGGCCGGGTTGACCCTCGGCCAGATCGGTCTCATCGAGCTGAATGAGGCCTTCGCCGTCCAGGCCCTCGCCGTGATGAAAGAACTGGGCCTGCGCCATGAGATCACCAACGTCAACGGCGGAGCCGTTGCCCTGGGGCACCCCTTGGGATGCAGCGGAGCAAGATTGGTAACCACGCTGATTCACGAGATGGGCCGCCGCGCGCCAAAGGAGAAAAAGCCCTACTACGGACTGGCGACGCTTTGCGTGGGCGTGGGACAGGGCGAAGCGACCATTTTCGAGTGGATGGCAAGCTAAGAGAAGAAAAAGGGACCCGGCAAGAGATCAATCGATAGCGAAAGGGGTTACCAGCCGAAGCTTGTAACCCCCTAGATTTTTTAGCAGGCGGGCAGGAAATTGAATCCCCGACCTCCGGTATGTGAAGCAGACCCTCTGAGCTTCCTAACCTCCTTGCTCTTCCTCCCATTTCCTCATATCCTTCTCCCTTCCTTCAGGGCTTTCCTTTCCCCTTGCCTCTTAGCCCTTTCGCGTAAAGTTGGGAATTATTCTGGCACTGAAATTGCATAATGCACGTCGTGGAAGCATTTATAGGGGATGAAATAGGCAGCTATTTCGCAGCGGGAGCCCTTTCTATTCCGCTATCAGTTCACGTCATCAGGGTCGATGGAGGTCTTCACTTCCAAGTTATCTGGCAGGGCATCACACCTCCTCGATAGCGCTCTCGTGCTACGCGCCACTGGGGCACCATAAAAAAGGGCTTCCAGCCAAACCTGAAACCCTTCGCAATTCTGTTAGGCGGTAGAGGAATTGACCCCCGTAATCATGTGGGGTTATATAAAAATTGGGTCGGAGGAACTATCCAGTTTATGATTCTGTTCCCCCATATGCTTGTCGGCGCGACTATCGGTTACCGGGTTAAGAACTACTGGGCAATTTTTGTTATCGCCATTTTCCTTCATTTTCTATTTGACCGTATTCCTCATTGGGAATATACCGCGAAGCTTAAAATCCAAAATGTTTCTATAAGAAAACTATCTTTCCTCCTCTTCAAGGCACTAATTGATTTAGCCGTTGGCACGCTAATCATATGGGTGTTCTTGAGAGATTCAGCTTATTTGTCTTATATTCTATTGGGGGCTTTCACGAGTATTCTACCCGATGGAATTGTCTTTTTGCATTTTTTAATGCGAGGAGTATTTAATCGGGAATTGCCGATATTGAAAAGATTCTACGATTTCCATGAAAATATCCATATCCAGGATGACAAGAATTACGCTATCTGGGGTCTCGCAACACAAAGCTTAATAATATTTCTATCGATTTATCTTATTTTGGGGGGTCCTTAACAACAAGAAGCGGATGGCTAGATCTTCATTTACCAAAGAAGATAGCCTGAAGATTGCTTCGATTTGGAATGAACTATCCCCTTTTAGGGGTAGGGAAGAATGTAAGCTGTACCGCGTAATCTATCTGGCAAACACACTGACACCCTCCCAGAGATTTACAATCCCTGATTCCAAGCCTATTCCATGAGGCTTTTTTTATTTTGGAAAATACGGTAGGGGACTTAGGGTACTCCCTGGCCTTCCGACAATAAGGACACCGCTCAGTCACATAAAGAATTACTTCATGTTACTGTAATCCCTGTTTTCTTTCGGTTGGATAGTGATGGGGCTGGCTGGCTTGAGAGTTCCTTCCTTGGGTTTTATCCCTTCCTCTTTCTGTGTCGGGGTTTCGCGCTGCTCCAGGACCTTCACCTTATTGGGGTCAACTCCCGATGGCAGAGTATCAGAGAATACAGGATTCCCGTCCTTATCTTTCCACTTGTAGGCCTGCGGGAATACAGGGATAGATAACGAAATGAAAAGAACGGTGAATAAGATAATCTTTAAGGATAAAATCATAACTCAACCTCCTTTAGATTTATCTGATTAGTACAACGCAAATTTCATACCCCAAGAGGCCGGCAAATATTAGCTTTTGGTTTTGAAGGGTTAGAAATTTCGGCTATTTTATGCCTCATGAAATGGGGAAGATATTTTCCTTTTTTTCCAAAAAAATATCACCGTAACCCGAAAATTGCCCCTGAGAGGGGGTTCATAAACTCCAGCGCCAAGCGATCCCCCATTCATCGAATGTCAATGGATATCCGGGGTAGGCTCCAATTTTTGGGGACATAATGCTAAATGGGCAAAGGGAATCATTGAAATTTGGGGGCTTGCCTACCCCCCGGTTTTGAGAATCACTCATTTTTGTCAAAGGCCCGAGATTACTTTGAATAGGGAAATTTTTTACTCATTTGCGAAAACTGGGGGTGGACAAGAATTTGGCGGTGTTTTAAAAAAGGCGGGAGGATGGATCTAATGTCAATATCTGGATGTAACGAATAAAGGAAAATCGCCACCCCCCCTCGATGTATCCGGGGTAAATTAAGGTGAAAACCACTCTCTATGGGTTTGGGAGGATCAGGGTTTCTATCAAGATAATTACCAAAATAAACCCCGTTGAAGGCCTGGTCCAAGGTTGCAGCGGTTTGTAACGCTCTCTAAATTTGCACCCTGCGCTAAAAGCCTCTTTTTGATTTAAACATTTCCATCTCAGCGTAGCTGCTGGCCGGCTCGTAGATTATCTTGTTTCCTTGCCCTGGCCTGATCGTTAGGTGATCATCCATCCCTGCAGTTATCTCATTCGGTATACCTTTTTGAAAAGCTTTGCAAACATGCCTCGCTGCCTCGAGGCCACCATAGTGCTTACACATTCTTTTAAAGCAATTACAACTCGCCGACATTCTTAAACCCCCCAGTCAGACATAAAGGTCGCGCATCTATTATTTTTGAAAGTGATAAGAAACTTCCAAAATCATGTATCCCTGCTTTCGGAGTGTGTTAATTACCATATCACGAGATCAAGAAAAAGACAAAAATGGGTGACCCGCTCTGGGGATGAAAGGGAATGAGTTCATGGAAAGTGTAGAAGGAGTCAAGCGGTATAGCTATACTGGAAAAAACCTGGGAAAAAAAGAGAAAATACTTCCCATTTTAGAGGAAAGAAAAGACCGACGAAATTAAAAAAAGCTATAAAAACAGTTAGTTCTGAAAGTAGCAAATTCTGGCATTAAATTTGCTATTTTTACCGATCAGAGGGAGAGGCGTATTAAAGAAGATTTTTAAACTCCAAGCTTTATGAAACTAATAAAGTGGTTGGGTAAATTTAAACACCTCCCCTTCTGCACAAGGAACCCAGTTTTCCTTGGGTAAATCAGATTATTAAGCGAGGGTACATGCCGTATATTCGGGTGATCTACAGGACGAAGAAATATGGTTTTGACTACGTTTCTGGCGGTCTGCTTGATGCTCTGATAACCCAGGATGAAATCACCCATTTTTATCGCCCTTCAGAGAAAAGATGGATTAGTATTAAATTTGATCCGGTAAGGGGAAAGGGAGGTTGGTATCAAGGGCCCGAGCGGCGGAGGACCGACGATGGGCCTAATTCGCAGGGACGGAAAGAAGGTAAAGGATTTAATACTACAGAAGCTAACTGTACAAATTGGCTCGAAGGTTTATGGCGGGATATTGAGAGTTTATGATCCCCTTGGCTAAGATGCTGAGATTTGATTTAACAGGCAATGTTAGAATAATCCATGGTTAAGGACTACCCCTAACCTCTCCTGGGGTCATGCTGACAACAAAATCTGTCTCGATGGATCTTAACTGGCCCCAAACACTTTCCCCATCCTAGCAACCAGCGGAATCGCTCCGTAAAACGACATCCTGCGGGGGGGGACCCTCTGAATCGAACTGTAACTGAACTCGATGCCCAGGAGCATGCATGGGGCTGGGCTCGGCAATAGCCGCTTGAGCCCCACCCGGGCATTTCGTAGTCCGGAGGATGATCCCAAGAAACCTGCCCCAGCAGAATTTTTCAAACTGGCCATCTTTGGCTTTTCGAAGCGGTTTTAGACGAAGCCGATTTACTTCGCCCACCCCCAGCTTTTTCCTTTTGGGCATGGGACGGGGGAGCGCGGGGGGGAGGGCAGTTCGTCCCGCTCTGAGCGGGACAGCATCGGCTGGGATATGGGCTGGATAGTTGAATGGATTGATCATCCGCCGGAAGGGGCGGGGGCTTATTCCCGCCTCCTCCATGAAGAAATCAGCGCCTTATGGTGCCAAACGAAACGTCCTCGCCCCCGGGCCTTGGAAAACGCCGATGAAAAACTGGAGTGGACGAAGCCGGGTTACCATTTGACAAGAAAGGAAAATTATTCCAATTGTGTGCCTGATTATAACCGCTGTTTTCAGCTTTGTGGGGGAAGGCTGGAAGAAAGAAGTGTCTGTATTGCAGATAAAAATTCAGGGGAGGAAAGGCGTGCTCTTTGCCCTCTACTTGAAATAGGGGTCGCAAAGGTCGAAGGAAGTCAGGGGTTAAAAAAGCCCCAGAGAAGGGGCTTGGGATCAGGGGTGGTTAATCTTGAAAATGTATTTCGATTGGGTAATCCTTGAGAGGAAGGCCTATTCTTTTTCCTTATCGGCAAGTTCCTGTTGAAGGGATTGGATTTCTCGTACCAGGGCATCAATTTCCGCATTCAATTGGTTCAGCCTAATCCGATCATAAACCATCCAGGTGGTCCGAAGGCTTCCCTGCTCTTCCTGCTTGACCCTAATCTGCTCCTGAAGACCGGTGATCCGATCCTGAATCTCTTGTCGTTCTTTAAGTTTTTCTTCCCGAGCCGCTTTCTCTTGCAGGGCTTTCGCCTCCGCCTCCTTCTTCTCTTCAGCTTCCCTTAGCTGACCACCTTTCTCTTCGCTAACTCTTTCCTTTTCCGACAGAGCGGGCTCAGGTTTTCCTTCCTCCTTGTATACCTTGATTTGGTTCCGATACTCTTCAGGAATGGAGTCCAGACTATCTGTGAAATGGATGTTTCCATTCCTGTCGACATATTTATAAAAAGACGCCTGAGCCTGCATCAGGGGTAATGGAGCAAGTAAAGCAAGGGAAAAAAGAGCCAGTAGGAAAGTACAAATTTTCAATAACCGATTCATCGTTTATTATTATAGCCTTCTTTTTCCTTTACCTCTACAATTTTTTGACGCCTTTCAGCAGCCGTAGCCTGGGCCATCGAGGCCGGTCTCCTTGACCTCCTCCCACTCGCGCGGGACGGCCGTAATGTGCGGGGTGATCACACCCGGACACCTCCCCGACAGCACGAAAGTCATCCGCTCGGCCACTGGCGATACCGGGACGCCGAGGAACCGCGCCGTCCATTCGCGGAGAACAAAGTCAGCGAGGACCCTCCCCCAGTCGTCCTGGAAGCCGGTCCCTTTTTATCTTAATAGATAGGGAATCTCCACGTAGAGTGCCTCTTCCGGACATTCGATCTCGCAGGGCAGGCAGAACCAGCAGGTTCGCAGACCGAAGGGCAAACCGCAGTTCAAGCATCTCTCCGCCTCAGCCATGGCCTCTTCTCTGGAGTACCCCCCGGCCACTTCCTGGAATCCCTTTCTCTGGAAGAGGGGCATCGTGGGCATTGCGACCCGCGAGCGGGCTTTGGCCCGGGAAAAGTCGGGTTCAAACTGGAGCTCATAGGGGGTCCCATTTCCCCGGCCATACTGTAAATCTTCCCCCTCCAGGAGCCGTTGAATGGACATGGCCGCTTCTTTTCCCTGGGCCATAGCCTCGACGATCGTCTTAGGGCCCCGGAGGAAGTCTCCGGCTGAAAAAATCTTTGTTTTGGATGTTTGCAGGGTAAGTGGATTGCAGCGTATGCCCGCCGGTCCATGAAGCGAGGGCTCTAACATTCCCATCTCAGTCTTCTGCCCGATGGCCAGAATGATCGTGTCCGCAGGTAGGTCCATGGTGGTCTTTTCATCGTAGCTGGGGCAGAAAATTCCCCGGGAGTCGCAGGCGGAAACACATTTTTTGAAGCTGACGCCCGATAAATGATTTCCCTCCAGGCGAAAATTCATTGGGCCCCAGCCATTTTGAACGATGACCCCCTCCTCCTCCGCTTCGACCACGCTCCAGGGGAAAGCCGGCATCTCCTCTTTTTTCTCCAGGCTCAACAGATGAACCTTCTTCGCCCCCAGACGCAGGGCGGTCTGCGCGGCATCTACGGCGGCATTCCCTCCTCCCACAATAACGACTTTTTCCCCCACGCGGGGAGGGTTCTTATCGCGCACTTTTTTCATAAACTCCAGAACGGGGAAGACCGAAGGACCCTCTTCTCCGGGAATTCCCAGGCGCGTCTTTCCGTGGGCTCCGATAGCGAGAAGGACGGCGTCATATTCTTCTTCTAATCTCTCGAGCTCCAGGTCTTTCCCCAGAGTTCGGTTTCCCACAAATTCGACACCCAGACTGTCCAGGAAACCGATTTCCCGATCCAAAACTTCCTGAGGGAGACGGAATTCCGGGATGGCCCACCGCATCACCCCCCCGGGGGCAGATTCTTTATCGTACAGGATCGCCCGGAAACCCCGCGACCTGAGGTTGAAAGCAGCGGTCAGGCCGGCCGGGCCGGCTCCTACAATGGCTATCTTTTGCGGCCGCTCCGGCGCCAGAGGTGGAGTCCAGGTTTGCCCATCCTGATCAGAGAGATAACGCTTCAAGTCACGGATGGCTACCGGTTGCTGATCAACTTTGATCCGGTTGCACACTGCCTCGCAGGGACGGGAGCAGACCCTTCCCAGAATTCCTCCAAAAGGGACCGTCTCCCGGATCTTTTCCAACCCCTTGTCCGTTTTTCCCTGGGCCAGGTGATGGATGTATCCCTGGCAGTTCATTCCCACAGGGCAGGCCTGACGGCAGGGAGAGAGTTGCAGGCGAAGGTTGTCCAGGACGCAGACTTCCACACACCGGCCGCAGGCGTTACACTTGTTTCTGTCAATACGGATGTTATCATTCAGACTGGTCAGCATGTTAATATCCATGATTCCTCCCTCACTGCATCTTAGCCAGGGGTCGATAAGAGATCGTGATCTCGCTCGGGTCTCCACCCCTCTTCAACATGATATGTTTAAGCCATTTCGCGTCGTCCTTTTGGGGAAAGTCCGGACGATAATGCCAGAAACCCCAGCGGCTTTCCTTCCGTTCCAGAGAGGCCGTCGCCGAGAGCCTGGCGCAGAGCATGATATTTTCCACCTCCAGGACTTTGAAGAGGTCGTGAATATTTTTGACCCGCACCTTCTCCCGGATCTCTTTTTGAAAGCGATCCATCCACCACAGGGCCATATTCAGTTTGTAGGCATTTTTGGGAGGGGTGACGTAATCATTGATCAGGCGGCGCACCTTGTATTCAAACTCCTCGACGGAAACCTCCCCGTTCCCCTGCTCCAGACGCCGGCCCAAGTCCTTTTTCAACTCTTCCAGAAGACGGGGGTTGTATTCCACCGGGGAAATTTTCCCGGCCCGTTTGCTGGCTTCTTCCGCGGCAATCTCCCCAAAAACAAAAGCCCCGCTGAGATGGCCCCGGGCGACGAGGGAGGCGTCCCCGGCGGCATAGAGCCCTGCCAGCGTGCTGGCCGCCTTTTCGTCCACAAAGATCCCGGTCATACCATGGCCGCCGCAAAGGTAAAACTCGGTGGGCCAGAGTTCGATGTCACCGTTGCGGAAATTGATCCCCCGCCCTTCAAAGAACCGCTGCTGCACCGGGCGCTCCGTGGAGAATAGGATGTCCTCGATCTCCTTGATCTTGGTCTCGGGCAGATGCTTCATGCGAATGCGCATGGGTCCCAGGTCTTTGCGGTATTCCAGAGCAATGGTCTGGTTCGATGGGTGGTTGTCCTCGAAATGCACATCCATGGCATTCAGCAACTGGGCTCCGCGGGTGAGGGTGATATAAAGCAGAGGAGCGTTGATATCCTTGATGATGTAATAATTGAGAGTGTATTCGAAGCCGGTGACCTGAGCTCCCGCCCGGAAGGCCATCGCGTATCCATCTCCGGTATTGCCGGGGAAATCATAGACCCCGTAAAGGTAGCCGTTATTGGGCAGGCCGAAGCGAGCCGTTCCTCCGGAAGCGAGGATCACGGATTTGGCATGGCAGACCACCATCTCTCCCGTGCGGATATTGAGGCCAATGGCCCCTCCCACCTCTCCCCCTTCGACGATCAGCTGTATTCCCATAACGCGGTTGAAGACCTGGCATCCCAGGCCCAGTAAGCGTTTGGCCAGGATCGTCTTCAACTCCGGCTCCTTCATGGCCAGGCAGAATTTTCCCTTGGGATGAACCTGGAGCAGCTCGTACTTTCCATTTGCATCTTTGGGGAAAAAGACCCCCCATCCCTCCAGCTTCTTCATCATGGCGTAGCTTCGCTGGGCCATGAGGAAATTCACCGGCTCATCCATGATATCCCCGCAGGCGATGCGGTTGGATTCGACATAAAGGTCGGGGGTGGTCATTCCCGGTACGGCCACGATATTGAGCGCATCCATTCCCCGGGCAATACAGCCGCTGTAGAGGATATGACCTTTCTCATAAACGACCACGTTCTGCGACGGGTCAACCTCTTTGGCGCGAATCGCCGCCATGGCCCCCGCGCTTCCCCCGCCGATGATCAGAACGTCTGCCTGAACGTGGGACTCTCTGAATTCCATAAAAACCTCCCTGGAAAAAGTGCTTAAAACGTACCGCAGTACTGCAGTGCCGCCGTGCTGCAGGGTCTTGACCCTAGAGACGTTAACCGCAGAACTGCCGCACTTTCGTACGGCAGCCCATTTTTTATTGATTTCCCAGCCGAAATTCCTGCCAATCCCCGGCCTGCAGTTGGGCCGTCAGTTCATATGAATCCCCCGGGAAGGAGAGGATGGCATATTCTACCGGTTTCTCTTCCACAGAATAAGTTAACCGCCTCAATTCCAAAATCGGGCTTCCTTTGGGAATCTTCAGCATCCCACCGATTTCCCCGGAAGCCAGGGAAGCCCTGATTTTCACCGCCGAGCTCCGGATTTGAACCCCGGCATGCTCCTGCAACAGGCAAAAAGAGTTCTTCACCGCTGCTTCCTTCTGCGTCCAGTGCCGGGCTAGAAAATACGGAATATTCATTTGAATCGTGACGAGGACATTTTTGTCTAAAAAATATTGCCGGACAAATCGCAAAATTTTTTCCCCGGGAGGAAGCCGCAGGTTTTTCTCCACCTCGGGTCTCGGGGAGACGACCTGGTATTCCAGGATTTGAATCCTGGGCTTTAACCCTCTCTTCAGCAAAGAGGGATAAAAACCCAAAAGTTCATCCATGGTCTGGGTAATGACTTTCCTGCGGACGAAGGTTCCCAACCCCGGCTTGCGGACAATCAGATTATTGTCGAGTAAACGTTGCATGGCCTGCCGGACGGTGACCCGGCTCACCTGGTAGGTCTCCCCCAACTCCTTCTCCGAGGGAATCATAGATCCTTCGGGGTAAATGCGTTTTTGAATGGCTTTTTCGATCGCCGTGGCGATTTGATGGTAGAGCGGGACGATGCTGTACTTACGGAGTTCTTCGGCGGTTTCCTTCCTGGCCATTTCTTAGTAATACATTATAATACATTTAATGTCAAACTTTTTCCCCTCGGAGGCGAAAGATTTATCCGCCTCCTTCTTACCTCCCTGGCACTCCTGGAGTCTCCCGACTGGGAGGATCGGGTCAAGAATTTTCTGAACGATAGGAGGAGAAGGCGTTCAGTGTAAATGGAGGATTACCGTATGGATCTTAGGACAGAGTGAGGGGTTGGCCTTCTTTAACTAACTCGTCATTTTTTCATTCGCCGGTTGGTCAATAAGCAGTCGTAGAGGTGGGGAAGCTGAATTCACGACTTCTTCGATTTCCACAGGATACGATGATTCTCCTTTCTCCAGAATCTCACATAAATTCTTCGACAGAGCCAATAACCTCTCCTCTTTTCCTTTTTCACCCTCGGGGAGAAGATCTTTGATATGCTGGATCAGATTTTTGATTTTCACGCCGTGGTGCTGCCGCTCGAGGGACTGGTTGACTTTGGTGGTGATTTGGGAAACATCAAAAGGCTTGGTGATGAAATCCCCGGCCCCGTAATGGAGCGCCTCACCGGCATTTTCCGGGTTTCCATAGGCGGTGATGATAATCACCTCGACATCCTCTTTAATTTTTTTGATTTCCTTCAGAACTTGTATCCCTGAGATCCCCGGCATTTTTAGGTCGAGGGTAACCAGATCTATACTTTCCCTCCGGACGCACTGCAGGGCTTCTTCTCCATTGGCCGCCGTATGAACTTCAAAGAATGGTTTGAGGATCTGGCGGAGGGATTCCCTTACCCCAACTTCATCATCTACGATCAAGACCGACTTCTTTGGTTTCATTCACATTCCTCAGGCTGATTTGAGCAAAGATTTCTTATCCAGAAATTTTTATGCAAATCTTATGCCTCTGTATACGGAGAAGATTGTCTAACCCAAGTACAAGAAATTGTTATTTATTTTTATCGGAAGATAAGGGGAAAGGAGCCGATCGATATTAAATTTATTTAATACCCTTAACCTTTCTTTCAATAAAATGACACTTCAAGTCATCGTACAATTTTCTCCCTGCTTTCTACCCAGATAGGGAGACTATTTAGCCCCTGGCTGCCATTTAGTGGCCGCTCTCAGAATATCGGGGAAGGCGGCATCCACCTTTTTGCGGATTCCTTCCAGGTTGTGCCCGGCAATGGGGTGCTCCACGATGACCAGGGCCATTTCCGAGACTCCCTGTTCTTTGATCGACTTATTGATTATCTCCAAAAAGGCAGAGGTTACAATCGTTACCGTAGCAATCCCCTTCTTCTCCAAATTCAGCTGGTCAACTACCAGCCATGAAGTGCAGCTCCCTCAGTCCGCCTGGGCCGCGATCACCAGGTCCGGTTTCAACCTGGCAATCTTGTTCGCCACCTCTTCACTGGCTTCTCCGTTCTTGGAGATGGCGACCGTGGTTGAGTCCATCTCCCACAGCTTGAGGATCTTCACATTCTTCACTTGCTGGGTGAGCAGTTCCCCCAGCCGGGCGAGAAATTTATCGCCGTTATACTTTCCGTTCCACCGCAGCAGGACCGTCTTCCCCTCCAAAGTTGGAAGGTGAGCATTCAGCTTTACCGGTCCCACCTTGGGAATCTGTTTCTCCGCCGCCGCCCAGCCGGAGCCAGAAAGACTTCCGACCACAAGAAAAATTGCCAATCCAATCTGTAACCATTTTTTACCCATCATTTATTCCTCTCCATTTCTTACTTTTCCGCAGGGTATCCCAACTTCAGCCAGTTTGACCAGCCCCCTTCCAGAAGCTTGATATTCGTATAGCCCCATTTATCCTTGAGCTGGCCGGCCACATCCATAGAGTCTTCTTCGTGGGAGCAGTCACA
>Ga0187854_10002173_pt1 | contig 17313 bp, 21 predicted proteins | sample June2016WEW_6_15_FD_132445 | JGI IMG/M metagenome (GOLD analysis project Ga0187854, IMG submission 132445) | Peatland microbial communities from SPRUCE experiment site at the Marcell Experimental Forest, Minnesota, USA - June2016WEW_6_150 | ecosystem: Environmental > Terrestrial > Soil >...
CCGGAGTTCAGGAATCCCGGTATTGTTCGTATAGCCTGTCTTTCCTTCAGAAATTGCTTTAATCGCTGCATCCTTGATATGCTGGGGCGTATCAAAATCGGGTTGTCCAAGGCCCAGGTTGATTGAATCAGCGCCTGCTGCTTCAAAAATTTTCCTGATCCCGGATATTTCGATATCCTGTACCCGCTGCGCAAATTTCAAATTCATACCTTGTACTCCTCAATCATTCAATATTTGTATGGCGGTCCTTCAGTGCATTCTCATCGGTCTTGGTAATCTCCATCAGACGGGAAATTACTGCATCAGCAAAGATCATGGAGGTCGTTTCAAAGAGGGTTCCCAGCGGGGCGAACGACTTGTGGTCCCCCATCATCTGCCGAATCTCGAATTCGACAGCATCATCCCCTATGGTATCTCTCTGGTGTTCGATAATCACGATACAGTCAGATATCCTTCCTATTCTTGAATCCGCGTTCGAGGTGATCAGACATATTTTCGCCCCAATTTCCTTTGCCGTCTCCGCAATGTCGGCGACTGTCCTTGTCCGGCCAGAACCGGAGAATACCACCATGATATCTCCCGCACTCATCGCCGGAGTGATCGTCTCCCCGACGACAAATGCCTGCAGTCCCAGGTGCATGAGACGCATGGCAAATGCCTTTGCAACGAGTCCGGACCGCCCTGCCCCCATGACATATATCCGCTTTGCTTTGAGCAGTTTTGCGATGAAGTTTTCAACGTCCTCGTCTGAAATTGTATTGGCGATTGCCCGTATCTTTGATGCCATCATCTGCATCATATCCTGGACCCTGTGACTTTCCATGCTTCTCGCACAAAAGATGCAATCACATAGTAGATGAGAATTTCTAAGGCTCCAGCTCTTCCTTACCATGGTTTTAAACAATGAAAAAAAATGATGGACTTGTCCATAACCTTACCACGTCTCTCCTTTGATGGGGGTGACATTCCTAAAATGATGAGAGTGTAGATGTGCTCTCAATACTAATCTGAATGAAATGTGCAATTTCATAACCGCTCCCACGGGAGTTTTTACCGGTATCAGCCTAACCCCGGACTGCTGTACCTCTCGTTCCCAGCGGTAAGTTTTTCATCCCGGAGCGCACCCTGTGATGCATCAATAGTAGAGAGAGAAACGGCGGGAGACCTTTCACAGATTCATTTTCGATATGGTTATAGTGGTAATAAATACTTCCCGCATTACCGGTATTCTGTCTTGCCAGCTCAGGCTTCATGTGACTGGTAACACTCAATCTCTCCATACGTTACAAGGCTGTTCCCTTCAGGAACGGATACTGCTCCATGTCCCCCACAAATCAGGCATCTCCTGCCTGTTGTAATAAGTGCTGAATCGGTCTCAGAGGCAAGCTCCAGCAGTGCCTTTCGCTCTTTTCTTGCAAGATCGCTGTCCACATTAACCGAGGTGACAAGAAATGCAGCAAGGGAGCTGTAGTCCGCCCGCTCTTTGGTAAGACTTGAGAAGTTGATTACACTGTCTGCTGCAAATAGCAGACCCGCTTTCTGGGAATACAGGTAGACCTGTCCCCGCATGTGCCCGCCAAGTCCTTCGAGTACTTCCAGCTCAAGATCCCCAATTCTGACCGTGCCCATCACCGGAAAAATTCCCCGCATCGCTCCTGCAGGTTCAGGAAAGCATTGAATACCGGTCGGCGTGGTGAACTTCGAGAAAAGGTTGATCATTTTGGTGTAGAACTCTTCAAGGACAGAATGTTCACTCCGCGAACCGTATGCCCGGTTGTTCTTTTTAATTATCGAGAGTGTTTCGTGATGCATGAAAACCGGGGCAGTGAAATACCCTGCAGCCCCACAGTGATCCGCATCCGCATGGGTGACGACGATTCGCGATACCTGTTGTTCATCTCCCAGGCCATACCGGGAAAGCATTGACATTACATCGTGATGATAAATACCATAGCCCGTATCGATCATAACTTTTTCTTCCGGTGTGTCGATCAGAAAAATATTCCCCCCGCATGGCATCTGGAAGCAAAAAAGTGTGGACTGTTGGGTGATGTCAAATTTCTGGACATCCGCATAGAATTTTTCCTGTGTAGTTGCCCCCATTGTCTCCCCGGTCAGGAGTACGCTGTCGAAGACTTTCCGGGGGTCATTTCCCCTGTCCATCAGTTCCTGCACGATATGATTTGTATCAGCAAGAAACGAGAGGAGGAACTCCTCTTCTGACTCGCCGATGAGTTCGCGTATTGCCTGTGCGTACCTGAAGTAAAATACCGTGTCATCGAGATGTTTTCCTGTTGTGTCATATTCGAGGATCTCGAGACGGTAGCGCGACTTCAGCAGGTCTAACAAATGGTCAACAACGCTGGCCTGGTCAAGGTTCAGGCTGACCGTAAGACGATCCGGATGTCTCCCCTTATCATCAAAATCAATAAAAGCGATATTTGCACCCACCGATGTGGTAAAGTTCAGGAATTCATAGAGTGCACCGGGCTGATGGGGCAGATAAATACAGCACTTCAAAAAGTTTAATGGTTTTAATGAAGTCTGGAGGTATCCGATTGCCGACAGGTCTGCGGTGATCTTCCTGAATGCTTTTTCTGAAGTGGTCACTTCGTAAAACACGGTTGCAGGATCGATGCGCCGGTCATACTGGATCCGGTTGATATTGCCTTCATATTTTTTAATGATCTCCGCTGCCCTGTGGAGTGATCCCGGAGTATCTGGCATGTGAGCGATAAAGGAAAATTTCTTCAAAGGTATCCTCTGGACGTGCTTGTATCCTTAGGTGCGGCGGCCGAAATAGATTATGGTAAAAACCATACTTACTTCTAGCAGATAGTGTACCTCATATCTAGTACATCCTCATATACGATCTTTGCCTTGTACGAATCACAGGTCTTTTCGACAGGCCGGTGGCTGGTGCCTGCGGTCATATATACTACACATGCAAACGGGTTATCGGTGATGACCGACTGGACGATCAGGTTGACCGCCGTTACGTCTGAAATCAGGTTCGCAAGTACACGCACCGCACTTTTAACATTCGTGTTTTGTACGAAATCTGCCATTGTTATTTCCTTCTTTTTTTAGTGTCACGAGGCCCTTGCCATACCATTATACAACGTATGAGGGCTTAGTCCTCACTGAATTTTTTTGAAAATCGCGAAACGGCAATTGGATTATTGTTTGATTGGGTATTGGAGTGTGCTTGAGGCAGGTATAGTTTGGGGAAAAATGGGAGGGTGGAGGAGAAGGAAGTTGCCATAACAAGTGATTGGGTTAACTGGATGTCAATGTTGTGTATTCTCTCCTTGAAGATGAGATTACCTGCTTTCCCGTTGCGTACGTTTCGTTTACTGATTTCCTGATGGCACAATCGGGATAGAACGGTGTCTTCCCGCATCCTCCGGGAAGATACGAATTGACACATTCAAAGACGTTACCGCAGAAGTTTTTTCTGACCAGTGAATCTGGTTTCCCGACGGCAGCAATTGCAAGAGTGTTTGCCACAAGGACGTTGCTATCAGCGTCAACAAGAAATACAGGGGCATCGAGCATGTCGAGGAATTTCCGGATATTGAACCTGTGGGTCCTCATAATTCTCGTATAACAGGATTCACATACTTCATGGGAAACCGGGTCGTCCGGAGATGTCCCGGGACTGATCACGGTATTGCAGAACGAGCAGAGGTTTTTCATTCCTGGACAATTTATACATAAAAAATCCGGGTTCGTTTTTCCAGATTATTTTTTCAATACATAGCCCTTATCATTAATAGATTATCTTTCACAATGAGGGTACCGTAGGTATTACGTCATGCACAGGATACTCTATGTTGATGATGAGCCAGCCCTGTTAGAGATAGCAAAACTTTTTCTGGAACAGACAACAGATTTTTCCGTCGATGTCGATACCTCAGCACAGCACGCACTCCGGTCAATAGGCACGCAGCTATACGATGCCATCATTTCTGATTATCAGATGCCGGAAATGGATGGTATTGCCTTTTTAAAAACCGTCCGCAACAGGTACGGCGATATCCCTTTCATTCTCTTTACCGGTCGTGGCAGGGAGGAAGTCGTGATCGAGGCAATCAACAACGGGGCGGACTTCTATCTCCAGAAAGGAGGTGATCCGTCAGCACAATTCGCCGAGCTGGCGCACAAGATCCGGCAGGCGATTGCACGGCGCCAGGCGGAATTTTCACTCATTGAATCTGAGAAACGCCTTGCAGATATCATCAATTTCCTGCCGGATGCAACGTTTGCCATCGACCGGGCCGGTAAGGTGATTGCATGGAACCGTGCCATCGAAGAGATGACGGGCGTTGCAGCAGCAGACATCCTGGGCAAAGGAGAGTACGAGTATGCAATCCCGTTCTACGGCACCAGGCGGAAGATTCTCATAGATCTGATATTCGAACCCGACGATATCATCGCGAGGGATTATGCGCATATCATCCACGATAAGGGGATACTGATAGCTGAATCCCCACTCCCCCGCCCCCAGGGAAGGAACGTCACGCTGATGGGCAAGGCAAGCCCGCTCTATAACCGGCAGGGCGAGATTGTCGGCGCGATTGAATCCATCCGCAACATTACAGAATTAAAGAAGGCTGAAGAGAGCCTGCGTGAAAGTGAAGGACGGTTCTCAGCATTCATGGATCACCTTCCGGTCACGGCATTCATCAAAGATGAGCAATCCACCAATCTTTTTGTCAACCGGCGTATGGAGGAAATTTTCGGTGCCAGGGAATGGATAGGAACGTCGGTCCGTGAACAGTTCCCTTACGAAGCTGCAGAAAAGATGATCGAAGATGACCGGCAGACCCTCAGGGACGGATACCGGAAAACCATCGAAAACCTTCGATCAAAAAATGGCGACCTGAAAATTTTTGAGACCTATAAATTCCGGATCGATCGCGAAAACAAGCCACCTCTTATCGGGGGATTTGCGGTGGATATTACCGAGAGGAAGGAGTCGGAGAGAGCACTGAACGAGAGCGAGGAAAAATACCGGCTCGTTGTCGAGAACAGCCATGACGCCATCTATATTCACCGTGATAACCGGCTCCTTTTTGTCAACAGCAGGGCATCTGACCTGACCGGTTACCCGAAGGACGAACTCCTGAAAATGAACCTCTGGGACCTGATTCACCCCGATGACCGTGTCCGGCTGCAGGAATCTGCGACACGCAGGCTCGACGGGGAAGAGATCCCGTCGTTTTTTACTGCGCGTGTCCTTACAAAATCCGGAGAGGTTCGGGAAGGCGATTTTTTTGTAGACCGCGTTGTCTACCTTGGTCAGTCCGCCATCCTCGGAATCTTCCGGGATACGGGTGAGCAGAAAAGGGCAGACCGGGAAATCCGCGAGAGCGAGCAGCGGTACCGGAACGTGGTCGAGGACCAGACAGAGTTCATCTCCCGGTTTTTACCGGATGGCACCCATGTCTTTGTCAATGAAGCCTATTGCCGGTATTTCGGCCTGAAACGCGAGGAGATCATCGGGCACCGGTTCCGGCCAAAGATCCCCGCCGAAGACCAGGAACGCGTGAGACAATTCTTTGCAGCCTTAACTTCGGGAAACCCGGTCGACAGCATCGAGCACCGGATCATCTTGCCGGATGGCAGCGTATGGTGGCAGCGGTGGAGTGACCGAGCAATTTTTGATCCCTCCGGAAAGGTTACCGAGTACCAGTCGGTAGGGCGGGATATAACGGAAGAAAAGGCAACCGGGGCAGCATTGCAGGAGAGCGAGGAACGGTTCCGGAAGATCTTCGAGAACAGCCCGATTGGCATGGCCCTTTCAACCCCGGATTTCCGGTTTATTTCGGTCAACCCCGCCATGGTAGCCATAACCGGATACCCCCAGGAGGAACTGCTGCAGTTGTCCTTTAAGGATATAACGCATCCGGATCATTTTGGCGGTGACATCGAGCATATACGGGAACTGGCAGAAGAAAAGATTCCGGTATACACTACGGAAAAACGATATATCAGGAAAGACGGCAGCATCATCTGGGGATTACTCAAGGTAACAACGATCCGGGATCAGCATGGTTCCCTGCGCTATTTCGCTGCCCAGATCGAGGATATCACCGAGCGGAAAAATGCTGAGGCCGCCCTCCGGGAAAGTGAAGAACGGTACCGCCAGCTGGTCGAACAATCACCGGATGCAATTATCGTTCATACCGATGGTCGGATCGTATATGCCAACCGGGCCTGCATCAGGCTAGTTGGTGCGCAGAGTTCCGGAGATCTTGTGAGCCAGCCGGTCCTGAATTTCGTCCATCCGGATTTTCAGCATATGGTAAATGAACGCGTCCGGGTAATGACCGAGGAAAAGGAACCTGTCGCGCTTTTAGAAGAGAAGTTTCTCCGGATCGACGGGACGGCGATTGACGTTGATGTGGCGGCGATACCAATCGTCTTTGAAAATAAACCCTCTGTCCAGGTTACTTTCCGGGATATCACCGGGCGGAAACGGGCGGAGGATTCACTGCAAGAAAGCGAGGAGTGTCTCGGTACCATAATTGAGCAGTCACCAATAAGCATCCAGGTGATGTCACCGGATGGCAGGACATTGAAGATCAATCATGCCTTTGAGGAGCTCTGGGGGGTGACCCTTGAGGATTTGAAGGATTACAATATGCTTGAGGATACGCAGCTCACCCGCCTGGGAACAATGCCCTGTATTAGGCAGGGCTTTTCCGGAGAAGCGGTTACGATCCCCCCTGTGCAATACGATACCCGCAGGATCCTGGGATTCGGGGAGAAAAGGTGGGTACAGGGCCGTATCTACCCGATCCGGGATACGGACGGAACCATCTGTAATGTCATCATGATGCAAGAGGACATTACTGACCGCAAGCGGGCAGAGGATGCGCTCCGGCAGGCAAATAAGAAACTCACGCTCCTCACCAGCATTACCAGGCACGATGTCAACAACCAGATCACGATGCTCACGGGTTTCCTCCGCATTATGGAAAAGCAACAGCCTGATCCCGCTCTTAGCGAGTATTTCCAGAAAATTGCTAATACGGCAAAAAGGATCTCCGCCATGATCCGGTTCACCAAAGAATACGAGAGGATCGGAATCCATGAACCCCTCTGGCAGGACATCCGTACAATCGTCAGGACGGCGGTACAGGAAAGCCCGCTCGGAACGGTTATCGTAAAAAACGATCTTCCTTCCGGAACAGAAGTATTCGCTGATCCGTTGATTGTCAAGGTCTTTTATAATCTGATGGACAATGCGGTGCGGTATGGCGGGAAGATCACGACTATCCGGTTTTCCGTGCAGGAGTCCGGTGATGACCACCTGATTCTATGTGAGGACGATGGCGAAGGTATCCCTGCTGAGGAAAAAGAGAGGATCTTCCACCGGGGTTTTGGGAAAAATACCGGGATGGGGTTGTTCCTTGCCCGGGAGATTCTCTCAATAACCGGCATCACCATCCGTGAAACCGGGGAACCGGGAACAGGGGCACGGTTCGAGATTTTGGTACCAAAAGGGGAATACCGGGTCGTCGATATCCAGCAAAAAATCATCCCTGAATAAAACTGTAGGCTCCGGATTTTCTTTATTGGCAGGGTGATTGATCCTGAAAGGTTACGATTCGTTATGATATTCACTGAACTAAACAGTTACCAGAAATGTTGAGGAGGATTTATGGCTGCAGCACATGTATTTCCATCCTATACCCGGGAGAGTCCCCGATCAGGTCGACATTGAATCTGCTCCTGTAAGGATAGTGGATGTCAGGTGCAAGATTGGGAGACTGCTGCGAAGATCGCGCAGGTACCTGGTGTCCCGATAGAAAAATTCCTATAATCGTGTAACCAGCTACACCCTATGGAATTCCCGAAAAATACATCAAAGTTCAAAGCAGTTGTCCTCACGGCGGATACATTTGAGGACATGGAAGTTTTCTTTCCCGTTTTTCGCCTGCTTGAGCAGGGATGGCAGGTAGATATAGCTGCACCTGACAGGAAGGAAATACATGGAGAACACGGTTATGGGTTAAAGCCTGACAAAATTATTGAAGAAATCAACCCCGATGAATACCATCTTCTTATCATCCCCGGGGGCTCTCCCGGAGGTGCGCCGGCAACCGTACGCAAAATACAGAAAGCACAGGAAATCACCCGATCATTTTTTACAAAAAACAAGCCCGTAGCTGCGATCTGCCATGGGCCCTGGACACTTGTCTCCGCCGGCATGGTGAAGGGCAGGCACCTTACTTCTTTCTGGCATGACGGCGTGCCGGAAGAAATAAAAAAGGCAGGCGGCATCTGGGAAGACAGGGAAGTGGTCGTTGATGGCAATCTCGTTACTTCCCGCTACCCAATGGATTTGCCGGCGTTTATGAGAGAAGTGATGAAAATGATCAAACAAATCGAAAAGAATCAACTGACAAAACAGGGTGTATAAAAATGTCCACATCAGCTTTATTCATTAAAACCATCTGCGTCTCTCTTATACTGGTTTCATTGGTAATGATTTTGGGTTGTACCACAACTCCCTCCGGATCGAACGGGAAAATTCCGGGAACCTCTTCACCTTCGACAACAGTATTTCCTCTATCTCCGGTACCTGCTCCAATTTCAAATTCCGGGCAATCTTCTGCAAACATCCAGTTGAGAGGTAATGTCTATGGATTATCTTCCAATCCGCATGCAGGAATTGACACAATTACTTTTTCCATCGGTCTTACACAGCAGGCACCAGCAGTTGACCTGACCAGGCTGGAAATTGTCTTTTCCACCCTAGGGACCGACCCGGTCATCCTCACCCGGGGCACGACAGATTCAACCAGCACGTTTACCACTACCGAGGGTAACTACGCCGTCACTTCAATGAGTCCCGGCAATGAGGTTGAGATCAATTTCAGAGTAAAGGAGGTTCCGGCAGGAACCACCGTGAATATTGAGGTGAGACCGGTTGTTGGTCCTGCACTACCCATCTCGAGGACTGTGCCCGCAATGATTTTATCAATGAATGTTCTCGATTAAATCTCTCTTTTCGTGATTCGGGAACATTGTTCGTTATCGACTCAGCACCCGAATAAAAGAGGTTCCGGTACAGGAGCGACCTTTTGACCAATCGTTCACTTCGTCCTCATTCCCCACCGCGATCAGCATGATATGGACCCGGATGTCTATTTATAGGAATCACCGGAATGAATGAGTATGAACAGTCTGAACCTGAACACTCAGATGGTTGAAGGAATTATTCTTGGCCTGATCGTTGTGATCATCCTGATCCTGTGTCCCCTGCCTCCGGCTTTCGCCATTGTTGTAGGCATACTGTTCGGAATTATGGCATTTCTCATCCTGGACGAAAGTAAAAAGGGGGGATGAATTCCTGCCCGCATACAAAGGGAAGCCATGATCGAAAATCACTTCTTTATCGCAATCCCTTTTTCACGTTGTTACACTGTTTTCGCCCACTTAAGACACAGAACCCGCGGGTTCTTTCAATAACGGAAACCTGCGCATTTCCGGTATCATTAAAAAACCTGTCCACGTCTTCAATAGTCCGGAATTTCGCGAACCGTAAGAACCTCCCTTTTGTTGACTCGCGGTGATATATCCGCCGAATTTCCCCGCCCTTTTCATAAACCCCACGACAAGTATCCCCCCTGTCTGAGCACACGATACGCCTCATGGAAAACCGCTAGGACATCCTCAAGAAAGCAGATGACCGTCATCATCAGGACGCAATCGAAGGAATCTGCACGATATGGCAGATGCTCGCCTTCGCCAAGCACAACTTTTCTACCCCGCTTCGCCATCTGTGCAAGCTCGCTGGAGGGGTCGATGCCGCAGCAGATGCCGAGCGGGACCGCGACCCGTCCCGACGCCACTCCCACTTCAAGACCGAGCCCGTGATCGGGGACAGCCCCACGGAGTAGTCTCTGCTGTGCCTGATAAACATCGTCGTGTTCATCGAACCACCGGTCATAATCATTCACATACGCATCAAAGATACGGCGGGATGAGATCATGTGCTGTTCCCGGGGATGGGACTCGACCGGATCTGTATCTTTTCCCGGATTGATTCCTCCTGCCCTTGCAGTGTTGAGATCCCCGAGTCGCCCTGGTCGTAATAGTAGAGCAGGAGATGAAAATAGTCCGCTACTAGGTCCTGGAACTCTTTTTTGTACCGCACTTCAACATTGCTGTCCCCGATGAAACCCCTGATGGAGATGAACTGCTCTTTTTCAAACGAGAAGTAGGGTTTTCTGAGCTGCTCAAGAAACCGGACGGTGCCGAAGTTTTCCAGGAATTTCAGGAAGCCTTCGGTCAGCGGTTCGTCGAGCACGTACTCTTTCATGAGTGAACCGTCAACACAGATTTTAGTCTGAACTGACTTGAGTATCCGCACTCTCTGCCACCTCACAGATCGCTTTTGCAGCTGCGCTGCATTCATCGCGGGTATTGAAATACGAAAAACTTGCCCTGATACACCCTTTCCCGCCGTCTATACATTCATGGACGAGTGGGGCGCAGTGGAGCCCGGTCCTCGTAGTCACGTTGTAAGCCCGGGCAAGGATGAATCCCGCTTCATGATTTTCAATGCCGTCGATGTTGAACGATACGACCGGGAGGTCAGGGTTTTCGTTATAGATGGTGATCCCCCGTATGTTCTTCAGTTCGCGGATAAAATAACGGGTGAGATCCCTGTTCTTCTTCTCAATTGCTTCCTGACCGGTCGATGCGATGAACTGAATCCCGGCGTAGAGCGATGCAATGCCGGGATAGTTGTGTGTACCTGCCTCGAAACGCATCGGCATCTCGAAGGGATGAGCGAGTGTTCGTGAATCCGTACCCGTGCCGCCCTGACGGGTGATCGCGATCGCATCAGGTTCGGCGATGAAGAATCCACCAATGCCTGGTATGCCGAAGAGTGCCTTGTGCCCGGTAAATACGAAAGCACCGACCGGGATGTCCGAAAGATCGATAGGTATGTGACCGGCGGTCTGGGCCCCGTCAACGATGAAGAAAATGTCATTGGCATGGAGGTATTCTGCAATCGGTTTGATATCCTGCACCGACCCGAGTACGTTGCTCCCGTGCGTCATGACAACGAGGCGCGTATCTCTGCAGATGGCCTTTTTTATCGCAGTAAGGTTCACGCGTGTACCGGCGAATGGTACAACCGAAAGCCTGATCGCCCCGTCCTGCTCCAGCGCAGTGAGCGGGCGGAGCACCGAGTTGTGTTCGAGTTCTGTGGTAATCGTATGGAACGGCGTACCAGTCTTTTTTACAAATCCGTGAATCAGCAGGTTCAGTGAGTCGGTGGCATTCTGGGTGAAGACGTAGTGTTCGGGAGGATCCGCATGGAAAAATGCACCGAGGGCCTCACGTGCGGCAGTAGGGTAATCCATGGATCCATTCCCCGTTGTCCGTCCCGGTTCATGCAGAGGCTGTCGCAGGCACTGTGCAACTTCCTCAAGTACCTCAGACGGTTTCGGCCACGTTGTTGCAGCATTGTTGAGGTAGATGAGCGGGCCTTGCGCATCCTGCGGTTCGGGATTCATTATGATGACCTGTGATGTGCCGGTTCTTTGTTTTTGTGATGACGTACCTGCACCGAACCCGGAAAGTTGTTACTGGAACGCGAGATACAGGAAATAAATCCCGATAAGCACAATCGCGGCACCAATGACTTTATCGGATACCTCTCCGCTGACCCGTGCCATATCCTTGATTTTTTTACCAAGCGCTCCTCCTACCGAGCTGATGACAATGAGTGGGATGGAGAGCCCGACAGCATAAATCAGCATCGTGAAAAATCCCTGGAACGCAGTCTGGTAGAGGGCGATATATGTCAGGACAATAAGGAGCATCGGAGCCCCTCTCCCAACAGTAATTGCACCAAACGAGAGCCCGAGCAGGAATGCACCAGTTACGGTGTAAGACATTGGCGCTTTGAAGAAATTGAAAATACTTCGTATAGGCGGTTTGTAGACCAGGAGAAGTTGCAACCCCATCAGGATCAGAAGGACCCCTCCGATAGCCCACGCGATAGTGCTGTTAAGGAACAGCAGGTATTTTCCGATAAATCCTGCAATCACGCCGAGCGGCAGGAGCACGAGTACCGTACCGATGCAGAACGATATGGTCAGTTTAAGAATATTGGTGAGGGAAAGTTGCGTATTCCCACTCGTCAGGTATCCTATCAGTCCGAGGCACAGGACGCTGTTGCAGGGACAAATACCGGCAATCAGCCCGAAGATGAAGATGCCGAGGATTGAAGGATCGAAGGTTGCCATTTCATTACCATGTTACAGAACTGATAAAATAGATTTGTTCATGCAATCTTTTCTGGGTGGTGATGGCATGCGCTCAGTACACAGCGACAACCACGATGCGAAGCAGGGTGTGAGGAGCGGGCCGGAGCAGCAAGACGGTATGGAGTGGAGCGACGTATACGGGTGCGTACTGCATCTCAACAATGCAAAAAGAAAAAACAGGGAGAGCCTGTGAGCGGAGCGGAATGCAGGAGAGCAAAGCGGGCCGGAGTGCAGCGAAGACGAACAGTCTCGGGCCCCATCGCCGTTACAGTGCTCCGAGTCATCGATCCACATCTTTCCTCAGATGCGATTCGATCTGGTCCTGGCGTTTTATTGTCTCAACGAGCGCCGAGAAGACCGCAGCTTCGAGTGGATCATCACAGGCGATGAACGCTTCACTCGAATGCTTTTTTGCCAGTTCCACCAGTTTTTCCCCGTACTGCTGGTCCTCTTTTTTCAGTGCCCGGGACGACCGGGCCCAGCGGTCAGCAATCCGGTTCACTCCCTGACGGATACTTTCAAAACTCCTTCCCATTACGACACCTCCAGAGTCCGCTGTGCATAGGGGAGGGTTCCGCTATCACGATGCGAGCGGGAGCTGTGATGCAGTGCAGTCCCGGCTATGTCGTCAGCCGGTGCGATCTCGATGATGTGATCAGCCTGTCGCATCAGCACGGAGAATGAGCGGTCAACAGATGGAGCGTATAAGATAACGAGTGATTCGCGGCCGATATCTCTAAGCATCCCCGCAATCTGCGGCATCATCTCCTCTGCACCATCAAAGAGCGTCGGATCGTGCTCGAGGAGGAGGACCGTGTGGCTCGCCTCTTTCAGTATCGTGAAGAGCTGGTGAGCCGTGAATGCCCTGCGGACCTCGAAGTTCTCGGATGAGCGGTTGATCGAAGAGAGAAGACGAGAGTAATTGCCGCTCACGTAGAGGAAGAGGAACCGCTGGAGGTCCGCGTTGCTGTTGAGTGCGGAGATCATTACCTTCTCCGGGGCAATCACCGCATTAAAGGTGCCTGGATGGAGCGGCATTCCCTTGCGGAGTTCGATCAGCATAGCACCGGATCACTCCCACTTTGGTGTGGATAAGGCTCAGGTCTGAGGGGGGTGAAAGTGAGGCGTAACACTAATGTTTTCTGAAACAGAGTGAAGGTTATGCGGCAGGTACTCACGCATCTGTTCATCCGGAGGACACTTTAAATTTTAAAAAGTTTTAAGTAATTTAAGTGATTTTATGCCAAATGATAGAAAATACACGGCTTTCTGCGGCTTGTATTGTAAAGATTGTATTCCCAGCAACGAACGGCTGTTTCAACTCCTCAGAGATTTAGAAAAACTTTTGATCGAGATAAAATTTGATGAATATGCTCAGCTCAAGGCCCTGAATATTTCCCCCTACAAAAATTATCCCCAATTCCACGAAGTGCTTGGTGAAATGAGGAAATTGGAACGAAAATCACTATGCACAGAGGGTGGATGTAAGGAAGACTGTAAGATCAGAAAATGCGTTATTGGAAAGAAATATGAGGGTTGCTGGGAATGCGCAGACCATAAAACCTGTCCACTTCTTCAGTACCTTAAGGAAATTCATTCTATTGAGCATAATTTAGCCATGATCAGGAAGTATGGGCCTGAAGAATGGAGTGCATATCGTGGGAAACATTACTGCTGGCTTTAGATGATGGCACCTGCAGACAGAATAAACGATGACAGTTTCCGCATATCGTAACATTGATACTTTTTGAGGAATACTACCGGTTATCATGTGCGGCAGGTATTCCCTCATCTGCATCGATGATCTTGGCAGAAGGTTCCGGATCTTCGACCCGATGCTCGGCATCCGCTCCCACTTCAACATTGCACCATCCCAGGTAATGCCGGTGATCGTGCAGCGGGAAAACGTCGAGATGGTCATGATGCAGTGGGGGCTCATCCCGAACCGGGTGAAGGACCCGAATAAATCCATGCACCCCGTCAACGCAAAGGCGGAGACACTTGCGGAAAAACCGATGTTCTGCGGCCTGCTGAAGGACCGGCGCTGCCTTGTCCCCGCAAGCGGTTTCTATGAATGGAAGAAGGAGGGAACAAGAAAAATTCCCTACTATATCCACCTGAACAACAGCCCGATCTTTGCAATTGCCGGCCTCTATGATGTATGGCATGATGCAGGGAATGCAGCACACCTGACATACACAATCGTTACCACCGGTGCAAACGAACTCGTGGCGCCGCTCCACGACCGGATGCCTGCGATCCTTAAGCGGGAGGATGAAGACCGCTGGCTCGCCGGCGATGCTCCAACATCTGATGAGATGAAAAGGATTCTCCAGTCCTACCCGGCTGGTGAAATGGATGCGTACCCGGTGTCCTCACGGGTCAATAGTACAGATGTCGATGATGAGCGGTTGATCCAGCCGCTGGCGACGTTGTTTTGAAAGATTTTCTTGTCGTGATTGTTGCATGTTCAAACGCGATCGAGGTCACGAAATACCCGGACAAGGAAATATCGTTTAGCTATTTGATAACATTAGAAACGAGAGAATTAGTATGTTTGCTAACATTACGATTCCGACAAAATGCGACAAAAATCGTCAAAATTTCTTGCGCAGAGTGGGAAAAGAGGGGATTCTCGAAAGACACGTTATATTCATGAAAAAGAATGCGAAAGCTGAAAAACTTTACTCTGAATAAACACATTCGAGAGCGGTTGGATCAGTGGAATTCAATTATTTGATAATTTCTGGCATATTTTTTACCTAGGACAATCTAATCCGATAAGTTTTTGAATAAACTCTGTTGATGGATGTTCTGGAGGAATTTAGGAAAAAATTTGGACAGCGCTTTTTAAATCTTTTTTATATATTTTATGGGCTAATTTTTTTACCCTTTTTCCCATAATATAGAGAGATACGGGAGGACTTTTTTTATAAATCTCTACGGTAATCGTTTGTCGTGTTCCTGTAGACCACTCTTTCTTAAATCTGCTTTTCCCTTCATCTCGTAATCCAAGAAAATCGAATTCCTGGTAATGAGTACCAAACAGCATCTTAATTATTTCTGCAATTAAAATGACTCCGGGAGAATATTCCGCATATTTTTGACTATAGGTTATTTGAGCTGGATATATAGTGGTACCATATTTGTATGTTAATACCCCGGCAATATCGGTGGTCCCTGACGTTAAAAAATAGATTGCCACCATATTTTTATGTGCCAGATGCGTCAACAATTCTTCATAAAATGCCTTTTGCTTTTCGCTGCCGCCCACGCTAAAATCGCTATTCTTTTTCCACCCGGATTGCTCTATGGCAATAAATCGATCTAAAGCGTCCGGCAGGATCTCAGGATTGTCAATACATTGAAATTTCACTCCTTCAGGAAGGTCAAATAATTTTTTTCTGTGATTCTTCCATGCTCGCTGTGTGTTTCTCCCACGTTTCTTTAAGTGTTCCTCCCAAGTTCCCGTCATTGAGGTATAATATGAAATAAATTCCGGAATGGCTCTAGCAGAATACGATATATTGTCAAAAAACCTTTTATTAAGAACAGGATTATTCTCAGGTTGTTCTTTGAGCAATATCCCGTCCCATTGCGTAAACTCGTTGTTCAGGAACTGAAAAATCCTGTCCCAAATAAGGTCTGGTTTTACTGTCGTCACTATTGCGGGTTTATCCCCGCCACCCCATTCAGCAATGAACCGTATTACCCTCAAGAGACATATATTCCCCACGTTCATGCTATCTATTCTGAACGGCGCAATGCCGACAAGCGCTGCATCGCGTCTCACTAAAAGAATAAATAAGCTGTTGTTTTCATTCCTGTAATGTTTCCAAGCCGTGTACACAAAGGGATATGTAGAATAAAATGAGGGGTTGATACTTTTATCGATCAATCCATCCCATTCATCTTTAATGGCGAGAAAAGCTTTTTCAGAATCGATGAGCTCAATTCTCAACTCCTGATTTATCGAATTCATCATTTATTCCGAGCGATGTGTGAAGGTACGACCACAATCCTCACAAATGCATTCTGGTGATGGCATAACCTGTTCTTTAGCACGATAAATATTCTTTTATACTCAAACATAAATTGATATGAGTTACTTTTGATATATATATATTTTGATTTTATTTTATTTAATCTAAATTGATTTAATTGAAAAAAAAGAGTATCCAGTGCATTTTTATGAAAAAAATATATGCAATTTTTTATTTTCCGTGCCGGAAATACACAACTATTAAATTCATTGATTATTGTTGCGATTATGTGATTAATATTAAAAGAGTGGCATTTTTGTGAGATAACCCTAATGAACAATGCGAGAGTCCGGATTCGAACAAATTTTTTCTTATCGTTTCATGCAATCCATCCCTCTTCCACTTCATCCTTCCCCATACTCTAAGGCATCATATCCACTATTTTCATGATTTCCGGGATCTTTTTCCTGTACAGTTTTCTTGTAAGAGATCCCGGAAAATGCTGTATTAGTGGATATAGTGTCTTAGGAAAAATATGGTGCCACCTCCATCATAACCCATAAAACGTCTCCCTGTCCTGACCGCCGCTGTTCAAATGCGATCGAGGTCACGAAATACCTGGACAAGGAAATTACATATGGCTATTTGATACCATTAAAAACGAGGGAACTTGCACACGTTTTAACGCGTGAAAATGCCTGTTTTAACGTTTTGATGCCAAAATTTAACGCCAAACATCGGGATACCAATGAGATCTGTCAAAAAACACTTGACGTTTCTTATGCAGACTGGCAAAAGATGGGATTTTCGAAAGGTACGTTACATTGGATGAAAAAAATGCAAGAGAGAATAAATCGTTTACTCTCTATAAAAACGCTAGAAAGCGGTTGAATCAATGGGATAACCCTGTAAAGGCAACGAAAGAATAGAAATAATGATGTTCGGTAAAGTTATCTTCATTCTTGAATTTGAAGGATATGAATACCACTAAATAAATGATTCATCTAAAGATCTGATATATGACAAAA
>Ga0187854_10002174_pt1 | contig 17312 bp, 23 predicted proteins | sample June2016WEW_6_15_FD_132445 | JGI IMG/M metagenome (GOLD analysis project Ga0187854, IMG submission 132445) | Peatland microbial communities from SPRUCE experiment site at the Marcell Experimental Forest, Minnesota, USA - June2016WEW_6_150 | ecosystem: Environmental > Terrestrial > Soil >...
TACGGCCCCTTCCCGGTACTGATAAAGCCCGCCTTCTATGAATATTCTGACCAATCCCGCTACGTATTCCCTGTGAAGCGTGGTGCGTTGGTCGGGGAGCGGATCTTTCTCGAACCTGATTTTGGCCTGTTGGTAGACATCCCTGAAGTCCGGGCACAACCCCGTCCTCTCCTGCTCGGCAAGGGAAAGGATGCTCGAAATCTTGACCGAGCTCAAAACGGCATACATGACGGGAATTTCCATAACTTCTGCGTGGCCGGAAGGCACCCATACGAAGCCCAGGCTTTTTCCCGCCTTGTTTAATTTAAAATCCCTGGTTGGTGAGATGACTTTGACGATGACCTCGCTCCCCTCCGGACAAGTCCCCGTTATGACCGCGGTTTGGTAAGGCTTCGAGAGGAGGGCCCTTTCCAGGATGCGCGGCTCGATCTTCAGTACCGAAGCTCCGTCCGATTCTGCAGCGACGGCCATTCCGCTCCAGGCGGCTGTCAGGAGAAGGGCAACCAAAATGCTACCTAATATCGCGAGACGCATCAGTGGCCACCTCCCCCACCGGCGAGGCTGATGGGGTTGCCCGGCGTCACGAGGAGATCGTACAGCATCTTGATCATTACCAACAGTACGATAATAGCCAGGAGAATACGCAATTGTTCTCCCCGGAGCCGCTTGCCTAGCCGGGCGCCGACCTGGGCCCCGACGGATGAGCCGAAAAAGAGGACAACAACCAGAATCAGATCAACGGTGTGATTGCGGATCGCCTGCTGAATAGTCACATTGATGCAGGTCAGAACTATCTGGAACAGGTCGGTGCCAATCGCGACGATCGTCGGCATTCCAAGGATGTAGATCATCGCGGGGACCATGATAAATCCTCCGCCGACGCCCATGACGGCTGCCAGGATTCCTACAAAGGTTCCGAGAAAAAATGGGAATATCACCGAAGTGGTCAGGCGTGATTTGTCGAAATTCATCTGCCATGGGAGTTTCATCGCCAGCTTTCGCAGGCCCGATTCCTTGGGTTCGGAAGGCGCGGTATACTCTCTCACATCCTTTCTGCCCCTCAAGGCGTTGAGACTTTCAATAAACATGAAAGAACCGATTACTCCCAGAATAATGACATAGACGAGCTTGATGACAAAATCGACTTCGCCTACCGCCGCCAGCACTTTGACGATCTGCACGCCTACGGATCCGCCGGTAATCCCGCCCAGAAGCAGAACAATACCCATCTTGAAATCGACGTTCCCCATGCGGCTGTGGGTATAGGCGCCGGACGAAGCGGCTGCCACGATCTGGTTGGAATCACTTGCGGCGGCAACCATTGGGGGAATCCCGGCAAAGATGAGAAGAGGTGTAAGCAAGAACCCCCCGCCCACGCCAAATAAACCGGAAAGAAAACCGACCAGGCCGCCCAGACCGATCAGGAAGAAAACGTTGATGCTCATGTGGGCGATCGGCAAATAGATGTTCATCTTGCCCCCTACCTGGGCACTTGCCCCGGCCTCGCGCAGCCCGTATCGGGAAAAACACATGTTGAATGTGCCGCAGTTTCGGCCGGACCACGATTATTCTTGTACCCCTTCCATATTCTCCTTACAGGTTGAGACCCAAAGCGTGCTTCGGAGCTTGCACACAGCTTCTCGAAGGGCTCGAAAAGAGGCCCTCTCTTCCCATGATATGTTCGGCAACCTGTACAAGTCAATTCATTAATTTTTATGGTATAGATAAGTTTCCCTGAAAGTATCCCCGTGAACCTGCATAGCAACTCTGAAGGCGAACTTATGGAAGGCGCCGCGGGGCAGCAGCGAAGCGGGTCATCAGCGAAGTAAAAAAATGAGGGTAATCGGTGATATCCCCCGGAAACCCTCACAAACTCATGGTGCCGACGGCGGGACTCGAACCCGCACGGGTCTCCCCGCCACCCCCTCAAGATGGTGTGTCTACCAATTCCACCACATCGGCACGCTTTTATTTCGTTTTAGCCGGCAACTTCTCTTCTATCGGAGCCGGAATTGACCTCCTCGACGAGACGGACCGGCCGCTGCTGTACATCATGGCCAGGACGAGACTGGTCAACATAAAAATGATGACGACAATAGTCGTGACCCGCGTCATGAAACCAGACGTCCCCGAGCTGCCAAAGAGTGTCTGGCTCGCCCCGCTTCCGAAAGCCGCTCCGATCTCAGACCCCCGTCCTGTCTGCAGCAGCACAATGAGGACAAGGGCGATCGCGGCGAAAATATGTACAATGCATATTGCGGTTGTCATCTTTACCTACCAGAAACGGTTTTTATTATACTGATAAAACTCTCGGATTTCAAGGACGCTCCACCTACGAGAGCGCCGTCTATATCTTCCATACTGATGAGCTGGCCGATATTGTCCGGTGTGACACTTCCCCCGTACAGGAGTCTTACGCTGCCGGCGGCCGTGCCGCCGTATGCGTCGGTGAGCAGGCCCCTTATGAAAACATGCACGGCCTGGGCCTGAGCGGGCGTGGCGTTCTTGCCCGTTCCTATTGCCCACACCGGCTCATAGGCGACCGTCACGTGTTCCAGGCTCTCGATTCCGTAGAGCCCGACTTTCACCTGCTGCCCTATCACGAACTCGGTGACGCCCTTCTCCCTTTCTTCTTCTGTCTCTCCCACGCACACGATGGGCTTGAGGCCGGCAGGCAGGGCCTTTTTGATCCGCGCATTCACGGTTCCGTCGGTCTCGTGGAAGTATTTCCGCCGCTCCGAATGCCCTATAATAGCATACACGCAGCCTGCATCCCGCAGCATAGCCGGCGCCACTTCCCCCGTATATGCCCCCTTTTCCTCGTAAAATACGTTCTGCCCGGCCATTGCGACATGGCTCCCCTTGAGGACCCCGGCCACGCTCGCAAGCGCCGTAAAAACAGGCGCCACGATTACATCACCGCCGGATGCGCCCTGCGTGCCCTCAACGACGGCTCGCGCCAGGGCAGTCGATTCTCTTATCGTGAGATGCATCTTCCAGTTGCCGGCGAGCATCCACCTTCTCATCTCTCACCCCCGCAGGTTTCTAAGGCTTCCACCGCGGGCATGGTCTTTCCTTCGAGCACCTCGAGAAAAGCGCCGCCCCCGGTCGATATGTAGGATATCCTGGCCGCCTCACCCGCCTGGTGAACGGCCGTATCCGTGTCCCCTCCGCCCACGATGCTGAGGGCATGGGCGGATGCCACAAAGGTGACGAGGCCGAAGGTGCCCCTGCTGAAAGGAGCGAGCTCGAACATGCCCATAGGGCCGTTCCAGACTATAGTCCTGGCATCGGCCAGGGCCTCTCCGAAGAGCGTCGTCGATGCCGGCCCGATATCGAGGGCCATCCATTCTTTCGGAATCTCCTGCACGGTCACGCACTTTGTGACGGCATCGACCGAAGCTTGTTGCGCGACGACGCAGTCTACCGGCAGATAGAGCCTGACATGCCGCTCCCCCGCCTTTGCCATGATGCTCCGCGCTACATCGAGCATATCCTGCTCGCAGAGCGACTTGCCTACTTCATGCCCCAGGGCCCTGAGAAAGGTAAAGGCCATGCCGCCCCCGATGATCAGCGTATCGACCTTCTCCGTCAGCTTTTCAAGCACGCCGATCTTGTCGGAAACCTTTGCCCCACCGATGATGGCGACCAGCGGCCGGACAGGGTCCTCGGTGGCCTTCTTCAGGTAGTCGAGCTCGCGGCTGAGGAGCAGACCGGCGGCGCACTCGGAGACGTAGCCGGTTATGCCCGCATTCGAGGCATGCCCCCGATGGGCAACAGCAAAAGCATCGTCCACGTACACGTCGCACAGCCGCGCCAGCTCACGGGCGAAACCCTTATCATTCTTCTCTTCTTCGGCATGGAACCGGAGGTTCTCCAGGAGAACGATTTCGCCCTCCTTCATCGCCGCCACTGCCTTTTCCGCCTCCGGTCCGACACAATCGTCGACAAAGATGATAGGTCTGCCCAGAAGCTCGGACAGTCTCCGGCTGACAGGTTTCAACGAGTACTTCTCCACCCTCTTGCCTTTAGGGCGCCCGAGATGGGACGCCAGTATAACCTTCCCCTTTTGATCGAGCACGTAGCGTATGGTGGGGAAATGCGCCTTTATCCTGGTATCGTCGGTGATATGCCCCTGGTCGTCCAGGGGTACGTTAAAGTCAACACGGATGAAGACCCTCTTCCCTGCAATCGCAACGTCTCTCACCGATTTCATGAGTTCACCCTAGTTAAGGCTCACTACTTCATGACAAAGGTCAGGAGATCGCAAATCCTCGTGGAAAAACCCCATTCGTTGTCATACCACGAAAGGACCTTCACCATCTTGCCCCCCGCCATGAAGGTTGAAGGAAGATCGACAATCGACGAATACGAGCTTCCGATAAAATCCGAGGAGACGAGCTCCTCATCGGTTACCGCCAGTATCCCCTTCATCGGGCCCGCCGCATAGTTTCGGAATACGCTGTTGACCTCTCCCTTGGTCGTCTCTTTCGAGAGGTTGGCAACGAAATCGACCACGGAGACAGTGGGAGTGGGCACCCTTATGGAAAGCCCGTCGAGCCGCCCCTTCATTTCCGGCATCACCTCCGATATGGCCTTTGCCGCGCCGGTCGTGGTGGGTATCATTGAAAGTGCCGCGGCCCGGGCCCTTCTGAGGTCCTTGTGCGGCTGATCGAGGATCACCTGATCATTCGTGTAAGAATGGATGGTGGTCATCAGGCCGTACTCTATACCGAATTCCCGATGCAGCACCTTCACCACCGGGGCCAGACAGTTCGTGGTGCAGGAGCCCATGGAGATAATATGGTGCGTGCTTTTGTCGTATACCTCTTCGTTGACGCCGAGGACAAAGGTCACATCGGGGTTCTTGGCAGGGGCCGACACGATCACCTTATTCGCCCCGGCAAGCCGATGTTTCTCCCCCCCTGTCCTGTCGGTGAATTTCCCGGTGGCCTCCAGGACCACATCCACCTTCAGCTCCTTCCAGGGGAGCTTCTCGGGGTCCCGCTCGGACAACACCTTGATCGCCCTTCCGTCGATGACTATCGATCCGTCCTTCTCCCCCACGTCGGCGTTCATGGTGCGATGGACCGAATCATATTTCAGGAGGTGCGCAAGCGTTTTTGCGTCGGTGATGTCATTGATCGCAACAAACTCCAGGTCAGGATTCTTGCAACCTATGCGATACACCTGTCTGCCAATTCTGCCGAAACCGTTAATACCCACCCTTATAGGCATCGATACCTCCATGATTTTGACTTTAATAGTAGCGAAAAACCTCTATATTGTCAAACAATTTCTTTTCTAAAAAACACCGTCCAGCCCGCAAAAACGTACTGAAAACCAGAGACCGCGGTCAAGAGGGCCGTTGTGTAAAAAAAGAACGATTTTGTGTAAACAAAGAACGGCTCAAAGGCCCGGTCTGCAAACAACAGCACATAGACGACGGTGAGCATCTGGAACACGGTGGTCATTTTGCTGATGAGACTCGGCACGGGGCTTATGGTAAGACCCCTCTTCAGCAGGACAAAAAAACCGAGAGAAATGACCAGGTCCCGGATAAGCACCACGCTTACCAGCCCAATGGGGACTATCCGCTGGAAGCAGAGCACGATGTACGACGACGAGAGCATCACCTTATCCGCCAGCGGGTCGAGGTACGCGCCGAGATTTGTCTTCGCGCCCATCCGCCTGGCGAAAAAACCGTCCAGCAGGTCGCTGAGGGCCTGCAGCACGAAGAGGAAAAGGGCAAGCCCAAACCGCTCGTAAGCAATGAGCAGGATGAAGAAGGCGGTGACAAAAAGACGAAAAAAGGAGAGCAGGTTAGGCAGGTTCATTCTTTATACAGGTTCTTAAAGGTAGTGTATGCCGCTTCGAAATGCGTTTCAATCTGGCCCGTGGGACCGTTCCGCTGTTTCCCGACAATAATCTCCGCCACACCTTTCCGTTCGGAATTCCTGTTATACACCTCATCCCGATAGATAAACAGGATGACATCGGCGTCCTGCTCTATGGCGCCCGATTCTCTTAAGTCCGCGAGCCTGGGCCTCTTGTCTTCCCTCTGCTCCACCATCCTGTTTAACTGAGATATGGCGACGACCGGGATATTCAGCTCCTTGGCCAGGGCCTTGAGGAACCTCGATATCTCCGATATCTCCTGTTCTCTGCGGTCCGGACCGCTCATCCTGCCGCGCATAAGCTGGAGGTAATCGACGATAAGGAGGCCAAGGCCGTGTTCTTTCTTTAATCTCCTCGCCCTCGCCCGCAACTCGAGGATGCTCAAGGCAGGGGTATCGTCGATGTACATGGGGGCGGTATAGAGCCTCCCCGCGGCAGCTCCGAGCTGGTGCCATTCCGTGTCTTTCACCATGCCGGAGCGGAGCTTGGAGAACTCGACCTCTGCCTCCGAGCTGAGGAGCCTCATCACGAGCTGCTCTTTCGACATCTCAAGGGAAAAGACGCCCACCGGAGTACCGCCGTCGGAGAGGGCCACATGTTGGGCGATATTCAAACACAAGGCAGTCTTTCCCATGCTCGGCCTCCCCGCAACGATCACGAGGTCGGAGGGCTGCAGGCCGCTCGTCATCTTATCAAGCTCAGTGAAGCCCGTCGGCACGCCGGTAATCGCCTGTTTCTTCTCACAGAGTCTCTCTATAACCTTGACGTTCTCCATCACCAGGTCTTTTATGGCGTAGAACGAAGGCTTGTATTTCTTCTCCGAGATCTGGAAGATCATCTTCTCGGCTTCGTCGATGAAGTTGTCCACGTTCGTGTCAACTTCGTAGCCCTTTTCCACGATCTCCGTTGCAATATGCATCAGATTGCGAAGCAGTGCCTTTTCCTTCACCATCTTCGCATACTGGGCAATATTCGCTGACGTGGGCATGGCGTCGACGAGTCGACTGAGGTTGGCCACACCCCCTATCTTCTCTATCAGACCCTTGTCGCGGGCCGAACTGCTCACCGTCACAAGGTCGATAGGCTCATTTCTCTCGTAAAGATCGAGGACTACCCGGAAAATAACCCGGTGGTCCTCCCTGTAGAAATCCTCAACATCTATGATGTCGACTACCTTGTTCAACGCATCAGGGTCGATGAGGACCCCGCCGAGCACCGACTGTTCCGCACTGAGATCCTGGGGCGGTACACGCCCTTTTTTCTCTACAGGAAGTTTCGCGACCCTTGTTGCCATTTACTCTTCTTCTATTTCGAGCCGTACCTGGGCAACAATTCCCTTTTCGAGGCGTGCGTCAACAGTATAAGCGCCGGTCATCTTAAGAGGCTCGGCGAGCCTCAGGGCCCTTCGGTCTACATCGAGATCAAGCGCCTTTTTCACGGCCTCTGCCACGTCCTTCGCCGTTACCGAGCCAAAAAGCTTTCCGTCGACCCCCGCCTTTTTCTTAATGATAACAGGCGGCGCCTCATCAAGCCTGCGCTTCACGTGCTCCGCGGTCTCAACGTCCTTCTCTCTTTTTCCCACGATGACCTTGGCGTGTTCCTGCACCTTCTTGATATTGCCCCGCGTCGCCGGAATGGCGAAGCCCCTCGGCACGAGGAAGTTTCTTCCGAATCCATCCCTCACGTCATGCGCTTCGCCCCTCTTGCCGACTCCCTCCACGTCGTCGAGCAGTATGATTTTCATCATCGCCTCCTCCTATCGCGTCGCTGTTGTGAAGGGCAAAAGGGCGATATGCCGGGCCTTCTTAATCTCTTCCCGCAGCTTTCTCTGGTGGTTGGCGCACGTCCCGGTCATCCTCCGAGGCATGATTTTGCCCCGTTCCGTCACGAAATGCTTAAGGAGCTTGGGGTCTTTATAATCTATCCTGATAGTCGCGTCCTGGCAGAACCGGCAGACCCTCTTCCTCATGTAGACGCGCTTTTTTCCTGAATCCTGCACTCTCGGCATTTACTCCTCCATCCATAAGTTTTTGCTGGTCGTAAAGAGGAAGACCCTCATTCACTACGCCTCACCCTCCAGCTCATCGAAAACAACCTGGTCCGGCGGCCTTTCCAGTCCTTTATCTTTCTCATCCACCACGACAAAAAGATGCCTGAGAATAAGGTCCATCGTCCGGTAAAACTTATCCAGCGTTACCACGGTCGATTCATCCATGCTCAAGAGCATGAAGAAGTAGTGGCCCCTGTCTTTCTTCTTGATCGGGTAGGCCAGTTTTCGCACGCCCCAGTCATCCATCTTGAGCAGCTCTGCGCCGAGCTTCTCTATGTTTGCCTGCACCCTTCGGAACAAGTCTTCCTCGTCCTCTTTCGTACAGTCGGGAGCCACTATTAAGATGTTCTCATACCTTCTCACGCCTGTTCTCCTTTCACGTAATCTGCTACTGCGCTCTTCGAAACCTTAACCCGCACCTTTTCGGCTATTTCCATGGTAATTGCCTCGTCCGTAATACCCGTTATTTTACCATACAACCCCCCCGAAGTGATAACGGTATCTCCCTTCTTCAGGTTTTCCATGAACGTCTTGTGCTGTTTGGCCCTTTTCTGCTGCGGTCTGATAAGAAGAAAATAGAAGACCGCAAACAAGAGGATGAGCGGAAGAAATGTGTAGAGACCACCCGCCTGGCCACCGCCTCCTCCCTGACTACCCATCGCATATGCGAGATCCATCTTGTGCCTCACCTCCTTCCCGTTCCGACATGAAATCCTTGTAAAACTCCCCGAACCTCCCCTCCCCGATCGCAGTTCTCATGCGTCCCAGCAGTGCGCCATAGAAGAAGAGGTTGTGCACTGTATTCAGATAATAGCTCGTAAGCTCCCTCGCGACAAAGAGGTGCCTGAGATAGGCCCTCGAGAAGTGCGTGCACGTGTAGCACCCGCACGTCTCGTCGATGGGCAACTGGTCCCGGCTGTATTTTGCGTGCTTGATGTTGATCCTCCCGGTTTTCGTGAAGAGGTTCCCGTTTCTGGCGTGGCGTGTAGGGATGACACAGTCGAACATGTCGATACCTTTTTTGACCCCTTCCACGATGTCTTCGGGAAAACCGAGACCCATGAGATACCTGGGCTTCTCCCAGGGCAAATCGCCGATAACCGTGTCCACCATCTCCCACATGACGCTCTTCGGCTCACCCACGCTGAAACCACCGAGTGCGTAGCCATCGAAGTCGAGCTCGACAAGGGCGGCCGCGGATCGACGCCTCAGGTCGGCGTACATGCCGCCCTGGACGATGCCGAAGAGAAGAGATGATCCCGTCTTTACTTCCTTGCACCTCCGCCCCCACGTTGTCGTACGCTCGACCGAAGCGCCGGTGTATTCATGGGAAGACGGATAGGCCACACATTCATCGAGGCACATGCAGACGTCTGCACCTATGTGCTCCTGCACTTCCACTATCCTCTCGGGGCTAAGAAAATGTTTCGAGCCGTCGATGTGCGACTGAAAGGTCACACCTTCCTCCTCCACCTTACGCAGCACTCCGAGACTGAAGATCTGGTAGCCGCCGCTATCCGTCAATACGGCCCCGTCCCACCCGGCAAACTTCTGGATGCCGCCCATATCCCTTACAAGTGCGTCCCCGGGTCTCAAATAGAGATGGTAGGCATTGGCCAGCACCATCCGTACGCCCATTTCTTTGAGATCCCTCTGAAGGATGCCCTTCACTGTCCCTTGCGTTCCTACGGGCATGAATACGGGCGTCTCTACGGGACCATGCCCTGTGTGAAGAACGGCGCCCCGCGCCTGGCCGTCAGCCTGTACAATAGCAAAAGCGTTCATGAAATAAACATCGCATCCCCGTAACTGTAGAACCTGTAGCCCAGCCCAATAGCCTCCTGATAGGCCGTCTCTATGCTCTCCTTCCCGGCGAACGCGCAGACGAGCATAAGCGGCGTCGATCTGGGGAGGTGGAAATTGGTGATGAGGGCGTCAACCACCTGAAATCTATAGCCGGGATAGATGAAAAGGTCCGTGTAACCGGCAAGTGCCGCCCCGTTCTCCCCTGCCCGGACTGTCTCCAGGGTCCTCACCGTGCTCGTGCCAACAGCGATGACCCTGCCGCCGTCAGCCTTTGTCTTTCTCACTGCTTCAAGGGCGCCGGGCGAGAGACAGTAGTGCTCCCGGTGCATCTCATGTCCTTCCACGCGGGCGCTCTTAATGAGAAAAAAGGTCCCGATACCGACATGAAGGGTGATCTTGATAATGGCGACACCCATGTCTCCGATCCGGCGGAGCAGGTCTTCGTCGAAGTGGAGGCCCGCGGTCGGGGCCGCGATAGACCCTTCCTCCCGTGCATAAACGGTCTGATATCGATCGTCGTCATCGGACTCCTCGCCGTTTTTCGCCCGCTTGATATAGTGAGGAAGGGGCATCTTGCCGTGGCGGGCCATAAAGGCCGCGCCATCGATTCTTTCAGGAAACTCGACTGTCCAGTGAAGAGGCGCTGCACGGAGTGTGAGGAGCGTCCCGCCCACAGACACGTGTGCCTCGGGCGTCCCTTTTTTGAGACCGGTCGCCAGGCAGGACCATCGTCTCCCGTCGATCTTCTCCGTCAACAGGATATCGACACGCCCTCCTGTCTCCTTCACCCCTGCGAGCCGTGCAGGGATCACCTTCGTATCGTTCACTACGATCAGGTCGTTTTCCCGCAAGTAAGCGGTTATGTCCTTGAAATGGCTGTGCTCGACGCGCCCGTCCAGCCGGTTGAGAACAAGGAGACGGGATGAAGCCCGCTCCACTTGCGGATGTTGCGCGATCAGTCCCCCCGGTAATGAATAGTCAAACTCTTCGGTCCTCATAGCGATAAAAAACGAGTGTTGACTTGGCGTGTCGAATCCATTATTATTTTTCCAGAGGCGGGCATAACTCAGTTGGTAGAGTGCAAGCTTCCCAAGCTTGATGTCGCGGGTTCGAGCCCCGTTGCCCGCTCCATTTTGTCTTTAGGTTCTTCTCCACGCTCAAGCTCTCTCACCCGCAGCTCAAGGAGTGCGCACTTCTGCGCCAGCTCCTTGTTCATCTCCTTTATTTTTGATATGGCAATCGAATAGTGCATGAGAACCGCGATCACAAAAGAAAAGACAATCGTGAGCACGGCAGTAATATAATAGAGTCCTGTTACCTTGCTTAAGACATTTATCAAACCGGGCCAAAGACTGAGGATGGCGACGATCGAGGACGTGAAAAGCCAGAGAATGGCGTACTCCTCTCTCAGATGCCTCTTTCGAATGAATTCGAAGGTTGCCACGAAAAAGATGATGCCGATTATGCCGATGAAGAGGCGGATATGCAGCATCTGCACCCAATCTCCCTAGAATTCCCTGAATAAATCGATCACCATTGCAAGGAGCACTTTTGTCATGTAATAGACCGCATGAATCGGCGTTATAGACGATATTCCGTGCTCCCTGTAGTTCATCTCGACGGCGACCTCGGCCACTTTGAAGCCCTTTATGTAGGCGAGGAGCAACGATTCCGGCTCCGGGTAATCCTGAGGATAACAGCTCGCGAAAAATTCCATGGCCGGCCCCTTCAGCGCGCGGAACCCGCTCGTGGTATCTCTGAAGCTCACCCCCATGGTGATCTTTAGGAAGAGAGATATGACCCTGATTCCCAGCGCCCTCATGAGGGGCACCCTATACGTGCCGCCGAGGAAACGCGAGCCGACCACCATATCGAGCCCGTTGTCAAACAGAGGCTCGATGAGTTTCGGGATTTCGTGGGGCGGGTGCTGCCCATCTCCATCTACCTGCACACAGGCGTCAAACCCGGATGCCAGCGCATATTTCAGGCCTGTTTGGACGGCGCCCCCGATTCCCAGATTGACGGGCAGCTCAAGGACCGTTGCCCCTTCAGCTTCCGCATTTCTGGTGGTATCGTCCCGCGAGCAATCGTTGATAACAATCACCTCATACCCGTTACCGAGATCCTTCACCCCTCTGACGACGCTTCCGATTGTCTTTTCCTCATTGTAAGCCGGTATGATTACCGCGATGCGTCTGTCCATTACCGCAAAACTGGGGGACCAGGATTCGAGCCTAGATAGCAAGATCCAGAATCTTGAGTCCTGCCGTTAGACCATCCCCCATTAGTTCTCACAATCTTATGCCTGCTTATAGCTCTTCTCCTGCTTTTTCCGGTCAGCCCGTTCCGACTTTTTTTCCTTGGCCGCCTTGGCTTTGGCCTCTTTTTTGTGTTCTTTCTCCTGCTCCGGCCGGTCCTTCTTCCGAGTCAATTCGATAAGCGCCATGGGCGCCGCATCGCCCTTTCTGGGCCCGAGCTTGAGGACCCTCGTGTAGCCGCCGTGGATCTCGCTGTATCTCGCGCCGATGTCAGAAAAAAGCTTCTTCACCGCTTCCTTATCTCTGAGGTATGCGAAGGCAAGGCGCACCGCATGGGCGCTGTTGGTCTTCGCGAGGCTGATGAGCCTATCCGCCACACGCCGCAGCTCCAATGCTTTGGGGTTGGTCGTCTTGATGCGCTCATGATAAAAAAGGGCGGCGGCCAGATTACGAAAAAGCGCCTTCCTGTGGCTGGACGTTCTGCTCAGTTTCCTGCCTGCTTTCAAATGCCTCATGATACACCCTCTATGCTTGATCTTTCCTTCTTTGCGCCATCCTGTCAAGGTCTTCCCTGGGCGGGAAGTTCTCCAGTTTAATGCCGAGCTTGAGGCCCATGCACGCAAGTATCTCTTTTATCTCGTTGAGTGACTTTCTTCCGAAATTCTTAGTCATCAGTATCTCTTGCTCGGTCTTCTGAACAAGCTCGCCGATGTACTTTATATCGGCATTCTTCAAACAATTGGCGCTCCTGACCGAGAGCTCCAGCTCATCGACGTTCCGGTAAAGATTGTCGTTAAACTCCTGTCTTTCGCCCTCTTTCAAGTCGCCCGCTTCCAGGTCCGCCGGCTCTTCGAAGTTTATGAAGATGCGCATCTGTTCCCTGATAATCTTCGCCGCATAGGAAAGCGCGTCGAGGGCGCTGATGCTGCCGTCCGTCTGTATCTCCATGGTCAGCTTATCGTAGTCGGTCCTGAAGCCGACTCGCGCGGGGCTCACATTGTAGCTCACCCTTTTCACCGGAGAAAATATGGCATCTATAGGCGTTGTCCCGATAGGCTCTTCCTCCTCCCGGTTTCTTTCGGCGGGCACATAGCCTCTGCCCACTCTTGCCTTCATCTCCATGTAGAGTCTCGCCTCATCACTCAAGGTCGCGATGTGGTGCTCGGGATTGATGATCTCCACCCCGCCGTCGTGGGTGATGTCTCCCGCCTTCACCACGCCTTCACCGCGCGCATCTATCTTCAGAATTCTCGGCCGGTCATCCTCAATCCTGAGCACTACCTTTTTCAGGTTGAGAATGATCTCGGTTACATCTTCCTTAACACCCCTGACCGTCGAGAATTCGTGATCTACACCGTCGATCTTGACAGAAGTGATGGCCCCGCCCATGATCGAGGAAAGGAGTACCCTCCTGAGTGAATTGCCTACGGTGATGCCGTAACCGCGCTCAAAAGGCTCCGCAGAAAACCGGACATAATAGACGGAGCATGTCTCTCTTTCTATGTCAATCTTCGTCGGCTTAATAAGTTCCTGCCAATTTTTTTCGAACATATACATGGCTCCTCCTTCAGGGAGAAAGAAACTATCGGGAGTAATACTCTACGATGAGCTGCTCCTTTATGGGTATCGAGATATCCTCCCTTGTCGGCAAAAGCTTGACCCTGCCCATCATCGCTTCCTTCTCCAGTTCCAGCCAGGAAGGAAGCCCTCTGCGCACCACGGATTCCAGGGCATCCTTCACGGAAGGTAAATTCTTGTGCCGGATCGCAATTTCATCCCCTTCTTTCACGAGGTATGACGGGATGTCCACAGTCTTACCGTTCACCGTGACGTGGGTATGAGATACGAGCTGCCGAGCCTCTTTCCTCGAAACAGCAAGCCCCAGGCGATATACCATGTTGTCCAGGCGTCTTTCCAGAAACACAAGCAGGTTGGTGCCCGTGACACCTTTCGCCTTCTCGGCCATCGCGAACCACCGCTTGAACTGGTTTTCGCTGAGGCCGTACATTCTCTTCACCTTCTGTTTCTCACGGAGGCGAATACCATACTCAGTCACCTTTCTCCTTGTCTCCACGTGGACGCCCGGGGGATAGTTCCTCTTCTCCACCCCGCACTTCTCCGTGTAGCACTTCTCCCCTTTCTCGAAAAGCTTCATGCCTTCTCTTCGGCATATCTTGCAGACAGGTCCTGTGTATCTCGACAATTTCTCCTCCTAGACTCTTCTTCTTTTTGGCGGCCTGCAGCCGTTATGGGGTATGGGAGTCACATCTTTTATAAGATGGATCTTCAAGCCGGCGCTCTGGATTGCGCGCAACGCAGCCTCCCGGCCGGCCCCGGGACCTTTTATGTAGACGTCTACCGTCCTCATGCCCTGCTCGATGGCCTTCTTTGCGGCATTTTCGGCAGCGAGCTGTGCAGCGAAGGGCGTGCTTTTCCTGGAGCCCTTAAAACCTGCTATGCCTCCGCTCGACCAAGAAATCACATTGCCTTGGGGGTCCGCTATGGTAATGATCGTATTATTGAAGCTCGACTGTATGTGTACTTCTCCGATAGGAATATTCCTCTTTACCTTTTTCTTGCCGGTCTTTCGCACCTTCGCCATTTCGCCCCCTTACTTCTTTCTCTTCATCGAGGTCTTGCGCGGTCCCTTTCTCGTCCTCGAATTCGTTCTCGTCCTCTGACCCCGCACCGGCAAGCCCCTCCTGTGCCTCAGACCCCGATAGCAGCCTATATCCATAAGTCGCTTTATATTTATGTTGTTCTCTTTACGCAAGTCGCCTTCTATCTTGTGGTCCTGCTCGATAATATCCCTGATCTTCGCAACCTCTTCCTCGCTGAGCGTATTTGTCCGCTTGTTCGGATCGATGCCGGCCTGCGAAAGTATCTGGTTCGATAAGGACCTGCCGATCCCGTAGAGGTAGGTAAGGGCGATCTCTATCCGCTTCTCTCTCGGGATATCAACACCAGCAATTCGTGCCACTATGACCTCCTTAACCCTGTCTCTGCTTATGCTTAGGGTTTTCGCATATAACCCTTACAACCCCTTTTCTCTTGATGATCTTGCACTTATCACACCTTTTCTGTACTGAAGGCCGCACCTTCATGTAAAACCTCCTACTTCGCCCTGTAGATTATCCTTCCTCTCGTCAGATCGTAAGGCGAGAGCTCGACGATGACCTTATCACCGGGCAAAATCTTTATGTAGTTCATGCGCATCTTGCCGGACACGTGGGCGAGCACTCTGTGCCCATTTGGCAGTTCCACCCTGAACATGGCGTTCGGCAGCGGCTCCACTACCGTCCCCTCTACCTCTATCCCTTCCCCTTTAGGCATACAACCTCATAGTGCGCTCAGAATCTCCGTCCCTTTATCCGTAAGGGCGACAGTATGCTCGAAATGAGCAGAAAGCTTTCCATCTCTGGTCGCCGCCGTCCATCCATTTTCCTTGATTACCACGTCGCTTCCACCCTCGTTTATCATCGGCTCTATGGCGAGCACCATGCCCTTCTTCAGCCGGATGCCGGTGCCCCTTACGCCAAAGTTGGGTACCTGCGGCTCCTCATGCAAACGCCTGCCGACACCGTGGCCTACAAACTCCCTCACCACGGAGAACCCTTCCGCTTCCACGAAAGACTGGATAGCAGAAGAAACATCATGAAGCCTCGCTCCCTCCCGGACCTCGCCTATGCCCTTGTAGAGAGACTCCTTCGTGACTGCGACCAGTTTCAGCGCGTTTTCCGTTACCTTTCCCACCGGATACGTCAGGGCGGCATCGCCATAATACCCTTTATAGATCGCCCCAAAGTCGAGGCTGACTATGTCCCCTTCCTTCAAGAACCGGCCGTCGGAAGGCATGCCGTGGACGACTTCATCATTCACCGACACGCAGAGGCAGTACGGGTAGCCATTGTATCCCTTGAAGGCGGCCTCAAAACTGTCTCGCTTCCCTATCATCTCCTCGCAGATTCTCTCGAGGTCCGAGGTCTTGACACCTTCCCTTACATGGCGCCCCAACTCCAGCAGCACCTCCATAGCGAACTTGCCGGCAGTCCTTATCCTGCCTATCTCTTCTGCATTTTTCAGTAGTATCATCCGTCAGTGCCCGGCACCCTCCGGACAACCCAACACACCCTATCTTCTCCCCTTCATTTTTGCCGTCTTCTTCACAAGACCATCGTAATGACGCAGAATAAGATGAGACTCGATCTGCTGAATCGTATCGAGGCCGACGCCTACGACGATAAGCAGGGCGGTCCCGCCAAAATAGAAGGGGGCGTTGAATTTCTGGACCAGTATGGTCGGCAGCACGCAGACAAAAGATATGTAGACGGCGCCGGTCATGGTGATCCTGGAAAGTATTCTTTCAATATAGTCGGCTGTCTTTTTGCCGGGACGGATCCCCGGGATGTATCCCCCGTATTTTTTCATATTGTCGGCAACGTTGTCGGGGTTAAATACAATTGCCGTGTAGAAAAAACAGAAAAATATGATGAAACCGATGTAGAGCACCTCGTGAAGGATGCTTCCCGGGGTGAGAAGCTCGCTAAACCGCTTCATATAGGGGTGTTGGATAAAATTGGCGATAGTCGCCGGGAACATGATGATGGATGACGCAAATATGGGCGGGATCACACCGGCCTGGTTGATCTTCAGCGGCAGGTGCGTCGACTGGCCTCCGTACATCTTCCTTCCCACCACCCGCTTCGCATACTGGACCGGGATCCTCCTCTGGGCCGTCTCCATATAGATGATGAAGGCCACCACGAGAAACATCATGATTATGAGCAGGATCACGACGAACCAGTTCATCTCGCCCGTGTTTACGAGGCTGGCCGTGCTTGCCAGCGCATTCGGCATCCTCGCCACAATACCCGCGAATATGATAAGGGAGATGCCATTCCCGATACCTTTTTCAGTGATCTGCTCGCCAAGCCACATGAGAAAGGAGGTGCCGGCGCAGAGCGTCAGCATGGTCATCAGTCTGAAGGCCCAGCCGGGGTTATAGACAACAAGCTCGCCGCCTGCCCCGCGCATCTGCTCAAGCCCGACTGCAATGCCGAAACCCTGGATCAGGCTTATGACAACGGTCCCGTACCTCGTATACTGGGTGATCTTCCTGTGGCCCGCCTCTCCTTCCTTGGAAAGCTTTTCGAGGGTCGGCACGACCACCGTAAGGAGCTGGAGTATGATCGACGCGCTGATGTAAGGCATGATCCCGAGGGCAAAGACGGACAGCTTCTCCAAGCCCCCGCCTGCGAACATATCGAAGAAACCGAGGAGTGTCCCCCTCGCGCGCTCGA